>JAABUM010002472.1_pt1 | contig 24668 bp, 19 predicted proteins | sample 5559161 | NCBI WGS metagenome assembly JAABUM01 (sample SAMN10711868, study PRJNA513369) | rock metagenome | isolation source: Antarctica rocks | place: Antarctica: Victoria Land, Siegfried Peak nord
CTCCTCCGGCTTGTGATGCTTGCGCGCCATCGCAGTCCCTTCCGTGTTCACACCGAAGTCTCACCTCCGGCGGGCCACTTCTAGGGGGTCACGTCAGTCCCTGGTCCTCACGTCCCGCAAGGAAGCCGCCAAGCGGTTCAAGAAGTGGGTGAGGAGGTCTCTACTTAGGCAGTTCGTCCAGGATGCTCGATCCCTCTGTCAAGGTGATCTTCATGCCTACACCGAACGACACACGAAGATTGAAGTCCACCTCACCAATGCTGCATTTGACATCAGCGCCGGTCAGGTTTTTCACCGCGTCCGCAATTGCGGCCTGGACGGCGGCTATGGAGTGCTCTTTCAGCTTGTCACCAAGAAACATGAGGGAGACTCCAGGGATGTAGGTTGGGGCAGGCAATTGCCTGGACGCCCGCCCCTTGCCCGTCAAGTTGTCTTCGCACCCAGCCCAAAGACCCTTGCGACAAACTCAGCCCGCGCCACGGTCGCCAGGTTCACACGCCGCACGTCCAGCCGGTCCCCGTTGATATAGCTGACAACCTCCCCGGGCTTCGCCCCCATAAGCCACCGGGCCAGCACAAGGCCACGTTGGACGCCCTTGGAGACCACGTAGAGGTATCCGGGCTTAGCCTCTTTCAGACCCCATCGCTCTCCTAGAGCCAGCTTGACCCGGCCCCAGTCGGCATCATCCACGATCATCGCCCGCCCCTGCCCGAGTGTTCCCCTCAGGCCCACCGCAACGGCCAGCCGTCCGCCAACAATCAAGGAGTGGCGCTCAGGCCCTGATGGCAGCAAGGGCCCCCGCCATCGTGACGGCCTCCTGTATCCGGCCAACGCACACAATCATGCCAACCCCACAGTGGGCCGGGGACATCGCCAGTGCCCGTGCGAACGCCAGGACCGCCGATGATTTGCCAACGCCCGGGTCCATCGCCGCCAGGAACACGTTGTCAGTGCAGGTCCCGCCCGCCATGGCGTCCAGCGTCCCCATCACGTCCGCCAGGGCGTCCCAGTGATCGGCGCTGGGGTTATGCTGCTTGTCGGCAAAGTAGGCGCGTAGGTCCGCCATTGCGGCGGTGTGTAGGTCCGTTGGGCTGGTGCTGGACGGCATGGCGTTCTCCTTGCTGGCACAGGCCGCCCATCTCGCCGTCCAGCGCCCCCGTGAGGGATGCACGGGACGGCAGGACGTGCCTGGCGTTGGTTGCTGGGTATCAGACGATTAGGCGTTGGAGGCCACCGCGGCAGGGGTTGTCTGTCGCACCGGCGCTAGGTTAGTGGGGACGTGTTGGGTAACTTCATGCGGCCAGGAAGGGTTTTATATGAGAATTGGAATGATCCTGTTATCTGTCGTGTTCGTCATATTGATTGCAGCGTTTGTGTATCTGCGCTTTTTCCGACCCCCAAAGGTTGAACTTGCACCCCATATGAACGTTGCTGCCTCAATCTTTGCTGCCATAGCCGCGGTCTTTTCCGGTCTGGTAGCTTTTCAGTCCCTAAACGCTTCGTTAGCTTCTAATTTCCATAATGATTTCCATGATTATTTAGTAGAGTATGCCAGCCTCATGAGAAATCAGCAGGATACAAAACCACACTTTCTTTTAACTCTTGAATGTGAGCAAGTAGAAGCTGTCGCTATAAAAGAAGATAACTATGACCCATTTCCAGCTTACAGGTATAATTGTCTACCGTTTGCAGCAAAGGTTCACACGCGGATTGTGGCTGGCCTATTTGTGCGTGCTTTAGATGCTATGAGACAGATAGATGACCCAAACCTTGCTCTTATGCAGTGCTTTCTTGAGGGTCTCGAAGGCCCGATCAAGGATAATAAATTCCATTTGGAAGCTTATGCTTCCCGGCAGACAGCGCAGCTTATTAGAAACCTAAAGAATGACAAAAAAGACCCCCGCTGCCCATCAATTCTCAACCCTAGTCAGGTTGGGTTAGGAAAAACGATCATGCTGCGTCATTAGACCGGGCAGGCGTGAGGTCCATAACGTGCCTTTCAGGGCCGCTTTTCATCTATTATGCCCGCCGCGATCCTCAGGGCCGCACGGATGGCCTCGCTGATCGTCGGGAGCGTCCGGTGCGGCGTCTGTAGTGCGCGGGCCAGCGTGGCTACCGCCTCACGGTCGGCATCCGTAAGGCGGACGTTGATGTGCAATGGCACGGCTTCGGCGTTCATGGCGGTGTCCTTGTCTGTGTGCATGACGGTGTTACGCATTGACCCCACGGGGCGCAGAGACTTGCGTGATGCCCGTGGGGGCGGTGGAGACCATGAGCAGCAAAGGCGTGCTCCGGGGCCGTAGAAGACGACATTTGACTACCCTCGCATGACGGCGCGTTGGTCCGGCTTGGCGGGTGACGTGTCGCGCTGGTGAGTGGCCACGGTGAAAAGGGTGTGTCCCGGGCCATAGTAGACACCCTTCTGTTACCGCGGCTGGCGTTCCCAGGATCGCTTGCGGCTTCCCGCACTGGGGGGCCATCGTAGGCACTATCTTACGCCCGCATTCTAAGCCCCTCTCAGGGGTCTCCAGAGCTTCAGGCTCCCCAAGGCCCACGGTAGCGGAAAGCAGCCAGACGCCTCCCAGCGCCTTCCTAGAGCCTTTGCGTGCCATGCGGCTGCAAGAGGGCGCACGGCCCCTGAGCCTCAATGTCCGCCCTTTCTTGTTCGTGCGGGGGAGACCACAACCGCTTGTCTATACGCTCCAAGGCCCCCGCAACGCCTCCCACGGCCCGCATCAGGCCCGGACGCCTTCCCACGGGGCATGAAGGTCAGTTGCGAGGGCGTTCGCAACTCGGAACAGTTGGGCATAGTCCGGTCCCCTGCGGCACCTCACGCGCCCAACGCCGCCTTGGGCAGCTACCAGCGCACCCGCTTCGCTGGCATGCGCGCCCACTTGGACGGGTGGCGGTGCTGACGCCATGCTTGCCAAAGAAGGACAGCAGCGCGGCACAGGTCCACAATCAGGCGGTCGCTCATGCTGCCGCTCCCGACATGGCCAGCTTGACACGCTGCACCGTGCCCACGCCAACGCCCACGAGCTTTGAGACCTTCACGATCCCCGTGCCTGCCGCCAGGTGGCCCCGGATTGCAGCCTCCTTGTCGGTCCCCACCTTGGGACGCCCAATGGCCTTTGCGCCCGCCCGAGGGCTTACCTTGGCCCGCGCCATTCCGGCCTTGACCCGTTCCACGATCATCGCCCGCTCTAGCTCCGCAAAGACTGACGCCATTTGCAGCATCGCCCGCCCGTGCGCGGTGGTGGCGTCCATGCCTTCCTTGTCGGCGTAGAAGCCCACGCCCATCGCCCCTAGCTCTGCCATGACAGGCGCTACGGTGGCGGTGCTGCGCCCAAGGCGGTCCACGGCCCACACCATGACCATATCGAACCTGCCCCGGGCGGCGTCCTTCATCATGGCGTCTAGCGCCGGGCGCTTGTCGCGACCCTTCGTCCCGCTGATCGCTGCATCCTCGTAGGTCTGGACAATGCACCAGCCGCGCCGCGCCGCTACGGCCTCAAGCTCCCTGCGCTGGTTCTCTGTGGTCTGGCCATCAGTGCTGACCCGCACATACATCGCCGCGCGCTTGGTGGTGCCGCCCATGTCCCTGCCCCCGTGTGATGCTTGGACTATGCTCCATGCCCATTCAGAAAGCTACTGTTTTCGGTATGGCCTAGAGCGGGTCCGCAAAGGCCCGTGAATGCTGGGGTTCATAGGCCCCGTTCTGGACAGGGTTTCGGTATGGCCCCGCTACGCCCTTACGGTATCTGTGGGGCAGACGTGTGCGGTGCATTCCACAAACTGAGACCTAGCGCCGCGGGTGAGGGTGACGGCAGGCTGAAAGCGCGGCAGACGGCGGCGCGGCGGCGCTTCTGTTCCCCCCACGCCATCAGGACCCCCCGGGGGTCGCTCAGCGCCGACCTTCGAAAAGCCGGTAAAGCTCCATTCCCTAGCTAGGAAGTCGCACCTCTACGCCCACTAGCCCCGTGGTACTTCCTGAGCAAAGGGGGCCGGGGGGGGGCGGAAAAATCTGAGGATCAATCCCTTGTTGACACCCCACCCGTAGTGGTCCAAAGCTGGTGGTCCAAACACGGGCCGCCCTACGGCTCTAAGTCATTGAGAACGCATGAAGGTGCCTTGGAGGGGAACAATCCAACCCCCTCCACCATCTTGCCATCTTATCTAGACTGCATACTGCGATCAGGTAAATCGGCGTGCGATTGTTCATGGCACACTCAACATCATCGGCAACTGAAGAGTGCAGAGAGGTCGTAAGAGGCTGCGTTTAAGGCGCGGGTCTCGATTGTGGGATAAAGCGACCACAGTTCAGTCAAGTTGCTCTGATCGAGGCTAAGTTGGCCAACTTTGGCAATCACCTCGTCATAGCGCGAAGAGAGCGCCGTGGATGACGGGGACAGCTTGCGGACCGCGACAATGCCGGTCGGCGGGCAATCTATAAGGTTGATTTGCAGATCTGGCCTGAACAGCTTGAACGCATAAAGTATCTTCCACACGTCACCGGTCCAAGCCCAGCGATATTCGCCCTCTTCCTCGGTACCGCTCCTGTAGGCCCGCTCGGCCATGCGTGGATTGAGTGGGAGGCAGTCGTGGATGAGGATGAGGGAGCGGGCGTGACACACTTTTTCCGTATTGATGAAGTCTCGCAGCAGGTATTCGAAAAGGTGCATCCCGTCAAGGAAAGCAATGTCCGGGCCTTCCGGAAAATAGAGGCGTATATCCTCATGGCAGAAGAAATCGTCGGCTGTCATTTGGAATAGAAATGAGCGCCGTCGCGTTGCCCAGACGTTTCTCTCGACCGCCAGCTTCGGGTCAATGCAGATGGCATCGCACGAGAAACGCTCGACCGAGGCGCCGGTATTGGTGCCGATCTCCAGGTATGCGCGCGGCGCGAGTTGCTGGTTCAGCATCGTGAAGAAATCCAGGTAGTTGATGCCGCGGTGAAAGCCGGCAGCTTTATCCAACATAGTCTTTCCTTCTTCGGATCATCACGCGGTGCCGGCAACGGAGGGCGAGATCGGCGCTTCGATCCGGCGGCTCCGTGTCTGCTGCGGTCGCCGCCAACCATGAGATGAAAGCTGCCTCATGCGGCCTTCACCGACGCGGAGCCGATATTGGGAGGCAACTCTCCAGCGTCCGCAAGCGCATCCCGCGTAGCTTCAAGATAAGCACGTCCCCAACGTTCATCCGGTTCAAGAACGGTGCCCTCGCCCCATTCATTCCAGGCATTGATAAATACTAGCCGGTCCTCTGCCGGCCAAGTCTCCTGCACGTCACGCAATGCGCCCTCCAGCCAAGCACGGTAGGCGCCCGGCGTTGCGTTCATGAATATTGCAGGATCATTCTGGTATCGGGCTGTGTTGTCCCAAGCGGCCATAACTGTCCGCCAGCGGGGATAGGAGGGCAAAGGTGCGGTCGCATATCGCAGCACAGTCTCTCGGTAATCGAACAGCTTGCCCGAAAAGGACGGGTTCAGCATGTCAGGCCGCGGTGGCTGCATGCCGACACCGCCATGAGGCGGGAACTCCACGGCGGAGTCGAAACCCAGCGCACGGGGATCGCGGCCCGCCCAAGCCGATGCGCCGCTTTCGACGAGCGCTAGATGCACCCTTTCTACCCCAGCAAGCCGAAGCGCCGCGCGGAACTGAGCAAGGTAGTCTGGCAGCTCGGGCAAAGTGTCCGCGCGGTAAATCAGAAGCAAGGGAGCACCGGATACCCTGATGTAGCGCGGGTCCGCCATGTAATGTGCCAGGTCCCTGGCATGGGCCAGGTCATCCTCGCCCGAGAAAGCATGGCCAAGGATGGTCTCGTGAGTGCCGTCCCACTTGCGCGTCCAATTTTCGTTTGCCCAGCAAAAACAGAAGGGGAAATCAGGGCTGCGAGTATCCAGCATTCGCTTGATCGGCATCTCAAGCGGCTTCCGGCCTTTAAACCAGTACCAGTAATGGCAGAAACCATGGACGCCGTAGGCCTTGGCAAGTGCGGCTTGCTGCTCCATCACTTTGGGATCGTTGAGGTCGTAGTAGCCGAGTTCACCGGGTTGCCGAGGCTGATCGTGCCCGGGGAAGTTCGGCTTGGCTTGGCGTACGCTCGTCCACTCGGTGAACCCTGCGCCCCAGTTTTGGTCGTTTTCCGGGATGGCGTGAAACTGTGGCAGATAGAATGCGAGGACGCGCGCCCTGGGGTCTGTGGACGGCGTGGGTTGGCTGGTGCCCTGCTTTCTGCCGCGACTTCTCTTGATCTCGGTTGACAACCTGGAGTACTCATTTTCGAACCCGGTCTCCGAGCGGCAAGCCGCCTCGATTGCGTCGGTGCTGGTCAAACGGCGGGGTTCAGCCCCTGTTGTTCGAAATGCTTCAGCGGAAAATAGCGGGTTGGGCGCGCGTCCTTCCACCAGTCCGGTCAGGACAAAGTGGATCAATGGATTCAATCCAGCGGCTGCGACATCCGGGTTGGCAGCAAGATAATATTCATTGTTGAACAGGGGGTGCGGATTCCGGCCCTCCCGCCAGCCTTGCCGCAAGTAGTGGGATAGCGGGTCCTCCCTGGCGTCACGTAACTCCGGCACACTATGAACGTACATCCAGGAATGGAACAGGGGGTGAGGTCTACGTCCTTCCAAGCCGCCACAGTACAGGAAGTGTTCGAGCGCATTGACGCCAGCGGCGAGTACATCTGGATTATGCGAGTAGTAGTACTCAGTATCAAACAGTGGATGTGTCCGCAGCCCGAGGCGCCACCCTTCGCGCAAGTAGTGCATCAGGGCTGAACCGCTTTGCACCTGCCCCATGTGAGTTGTGTAATAGGTAGGATCGAAAAGGCGATGAGGCCATAATCCTTCAGCCTCGCCCTGGGCCATGTAGTGAAGCACAAGGTCAGTTCCCGGCTTGACGTTGCGCCTAGTCAATTGACTCTGGTAGAAGTCGGGATCGAACAGCCGTGATGCGCGGATCGCGTCGGCATCGGCCAACGCCGTCGTGATGCCTGAGGCGGCGAGTCCGCTTGCCACAGGCTCAGACTGGTTATCCAGCCGTCGTAGCAAAGCGACCTCTTCCGGACTGATTGCAAAGCTGGCGCGTCCCCAGCTACGCTCCGTCCGGAGAACCTTGGCCGGCATTCCCCCAGCCACCACCTTGGGCGGTATCACGCCTTTCACAAGCGCACGCGCAGCGAGGACAGTGCCGTAGCCGACCCTTTCACACGTCAGCAGCAACGCGTCCTGGCCGATCCAGACATGCTGCTCGATGATAGTGGCGACAGGAGGGTTCACCGCTTCATAGGATTGCGTGTCAACCAGCGCGTGCATATCGTGGTTGCGTATGGTGATCCCGTTTGACATCAGGGCGTCATCCCCAACGATCACCGCCTTATCTTCGCCGTTGATCTCCAAGATGCTGCAGCCGTTCACCGTGCTTCCAGCACCCCAAAACAGGAACTGCCGGGCCGCCCTGAGCAGGACGTTCTGCAGCACGACGTGGCCTGAGCCACGAAGGTGGAACACGCATGAACAGTCCGGCCCAGTGATGTGAAGGTTGAGGAGCAGCAGTCCGGACCATGCTTCGTTGTCAAACATCAGCAACAAGCCCGGCTGAGCGCAGTTGACGGCAACAGTACCTAGCCGGTTCTCTAGCGACCGCACGGCAACCGTCGCCTTTTCGCCTGTGAGCGCGATGCCGAGCGTCCTGAGTACCGGGTCGTCGCTGGCCAGCAAGAGCCAGCCGGGGCCGTCATAGAAGTTAGGAGGTACCGACGTCACCGTTGGCGTCAAATGACGGCAAAGAGCCGCTATCCGGGGCTGATACTGCCTCAATGCGAGGGTTGGGCGATGTGGCGCCTGGGAGGTGGCGGTGGCGCCATGGACGGAGGGCAACGGCGTCATGCAACCTCAATCCTTTGCCGCGGCGGCTGTTCGGGCCGGAACCGGCCGCCGCGACGTGCTGGTTTCAAAGGCGCGAACGACCCGGCCTTCATCTGCACCGCTTGCAGGACCAATAAGCCCGCCTGGGCAGGCCCGAACCGGCTTTCCATCCGCTCCTTTGCCCGCGCGCCCAGCGCCCTTGCCTGCACAGGGTTCTCCAGCACCCAGCGCATGTGCGCCGCCGCCGCCGCCACGTCCGGCTCGGCCCAGCGCTGCCCCTCGACGCCGATGTACTCGTCGGGCGCCACCGGCACCAGCCGGCACGGCACCAGTAGCGCCACGTCGGCATCCGCGAAGTCCTGCGTGCCGGAGTAGTCCGTGAGGATCACCGGCTTGCCCAGCAGCATCGCCTCCGCCGGGCCGCGCCCGAAGCCCTCCGAGCGGTGCAGCGACACGAAGGCATCCGCCGCCGCGACCAGGCCCAGCAGCTCGTCCCGGCTGGTGTAATCGTCGCGCACTTCCACCCGCGGGTCGCCGGACAGGGCGCGCAGCGTGGCAAGCACGTCCGGGAAGTCCGCGCCGTGGTGGGTTTTGATGACCAGCCGCACCGGCTCGTCCCCGGCGGGGAACGCCTGCTCGAAGGCGCGGACTACGCCTTCCGGGTTCTTGCGCGTGACGAACGAGTGGGGGTCGAACATGAACAGGAACACCGTCTCCCCGTCCTGCAGGCCGAAGCTGGCGCGCGGGGCAGCGGTGAAGCGGCCGGGCAGCGCGACGGATTGCGGGACCACCCTGACCGGCCGCAGGCCAGGCCGGCGCAGCGCCTGCGCCGTGAAGGCGCTGATCGCCCATAGTTCGTCAAAGTAGCTGAAGGACATCAGCCAGCGAGCCGGCAGCGACTCCAGCTCCCAGGCCCACCAGCCCACGGTGCGTTCGGCATCGAGCCGCAGCGCCCGCATCCGGCTCCAGTCCTCCAGCGCGGTTTCGGCATTCATGTGGACGATGTTGCACCTGACCCGCAACGGCGTGCCATCCGGCAAGGGGGTTCCGTCCGCCCGCTGCATCCGGCCGCTCGGGCAGTCCACCACCACGAAGTCGTCGAAGCCCGCCTGGCGCAGCGCCGCGGCGGTCCCGCGCAGGTGCTCGCCCACGCCGGTCTTGCCGGTCCAGTATCCCGTCAGCGCCAGCGACGCCCGCACCGGCTTCGGGGCAGCGTCCGGCGACCACATCGCCCGCCCGGCCGGGGTGCCGCCATACTCCGCCGCCAGGAAGCCGCTGCACCATCCCGCGAAGTCCTCGCGTCCTGCCCCGGTGGACAGGTCGAAGCCGCCTCGCAGGTCCGCCCGGCAGGCGTGCAGCAGCCCGGCGAACCACGGAACCCCCGGCATGTCCGGCAGCTCCTGGTCCAACTGCCGCGCCAGCGCCGGGTCGAGGTCCGCGACGGCCAGGCCGAGCTCCTGCAGCCCGTGCAGCAGCAGCCAGAGCAGGTACTCCCGCCGCGACCCCTCGTCGAACAGCGGGTGCGCCGCCGCCACGTCCGCGCGCAGCCACCACACGACGAGCGCGGCCCGGTTGAGGGGGAAGCCCGCGGCCGACACCTCGCTGCGCCCGTCGAACCAGGCGCGCACCGGCGCCGTCAGCCCCGCAGGCCAGCGCAGCGGGGCGGGCGCCAGGTAGGCGAACCACAGCGCATGGGACAGCCGCGCCGTGCGGTCCCCCGGGAACCCCGCAGCCGGCGGCAGCGGCCCGCGCCCCAGGGTGCAATCCTGCGTCAGTACCAGCGCCCGCGTCAGCGGCACGTCGGCCCCGGCCGGCCCCGGCGCCGGCTGGTTCAGCCACGCCAGCAGCCCGTCCGAGATCATGTCCGGCGCCACGGCGCCCTCGTACAGGCCGCTGGTCAGGCACCAGCCGACATAAGCCTCCAGCCCCCGCGCGTCCCGCAGGGGAAAGTGGTGCTGCACGTCGGCCCGGCGTTCCCACACCAGGGCCAGGCCGCGCGGCAGCAGGGCGGGGGCGCCGTCCAGTTCGAACGGCACGTCCTCGGCCAGGAAGGCCGCGGCGTCGGCCGCCGGGCCGGGCCAGACCGCGCCGGCCATCGGCGGCCAGGGCGGGCGCAGGGGGGGGGACGAGGACGGCAGCCCCAGCCGGCGCACGGCGGCGATGCTGCGCGGGTCCACGCCGCTGGCCGCGGCCTCCCCGGACAGGAACCAGTCGCGGTAGGCCGCGATCCCCGCGGCGGTCGCGGTGGCGAAGTGCCGCTGCAGGTCCGGGCGGTCCAGCCAGAGCTGGTGCATCAGCCGGGTCATGGGCGCTCCCGGCGCGGCCCGGTCCTCCGGCTGGTCGAAGAAGTCGGACGCGACCTGGATGGGCTGGTGCGGGTCGAGCTGCCCGGCGTCCAGCGCACGCAGCAGCCAGCGGCGCATCAGCGGCTCGATCCGGCGGCCATCGGGGAAGCGGCCGTAGGCGTAGGGCAGGGCGGTGGTGCGCGCCCAGCCGTTGGCCAGCACGCGGCGGCGGTAGTCCGCGCACAGCGCCGCCATGGCCGGCGGCAGCGTGTCGGCGGTGTAGCGGTCCTGGTGCCTGGAGAAGCTGCCGGGATCGTCCGGCTTGATGCCGCTGAAGTGCGCGAAGACCAGCGGCCGGCCGTCCACGGTGAAGCCCGTCGCCGGGGCGCCGCGGACCTCTCGGTGCGGCAGGTTCCAGTAGGCCAGGTTGCAGCCGGGGTGGCGCAGGATCAGCGTCCGGGCGACGAAGGCGGGCGCCATGTCCATCCAGCGCTGGTCGGTGAACATATGGCCTGGAATGTCCACCCGGCAGTGCGCCAGCAGCCGGTCCGCCCACCAGCGCGCCAGCCGCGTCCCGTCCGCATCGCCCCGCAGGCCGAGAAAGCCGAGGTTATAGACGCCGGACTTCATGATCGCGAGATCGTTGGGGTGCCTGCCGTCCTGCAGCGGCTGCGTGTGGTGCGGGGTCAGCACGCAGCTATGGTCCTGCAGGCCGGTCCATGCCTCTTGCAGGGGCGCGGCGACGAGGATGTCGGGGTCGAGGTAGATGACCCGGTCGAAGCCTTGGCTGAACAGGTGCAGGAACACGGACGGCTTCACGGCCGTGTTCAGCTCCATCACGTCGTACCACAGCGCCATGTCGGCGAAGCCGGGGATGCCGCAGGCGTCGGCTTGCAGCAGGCTGGCGGCGAGGTCCAGGCCGGGGAAGTCCTGCGGCGCGTCCACCAGGACGATGAAGCGGGCGGCGTTGGGATGGTGGTCCCGCACGGACTGCATCAGCGTCGCGGCATAGGCGATGTAGTTGGCGGAAACGATGGTGAAGATGGCTCGGGCCGCAGTGGGAACGACGCTGGGAGCGGGACGGGGCTGCTTGCGTTGCATCTCGCAGACTGTAACAGAGGCTAATAGTTTTGGGCAGCCTTTGTGGGCTGGACTGGCTGCCTGCTTCTTGCTTCGGCAAGGTGCCGGGGTGGGGGAACGGCAAGCGGTGTCCTCGCGTGGGTCAGCGCCCGCACGGCAGGAACCGCGCTTACGGCTTCCCTCACCCCGGCCCTCTCCGGGAGGGAGGGAGAGGAGGGCGCCTCATCCGCCTGCGGAGCGCTGCGGGCCGCACGCCGCCTGAACATAGGCCGACCATGCAGGCCCGCACCGGACTGGTGCGCATGCCGTGGCTGCGGCGGCCGGGCGGCAGCCTCGCCCCGCCGTCAGAACGTTACCCCGGTCCGCACCCCGAACACCAGCGCATCCCCCAGCCGGCGGGCGGGGTTGGCCGGGTTGGGCACGCCGCCGCCGGGGTTGAACACATACTGTGCCGTCGGCTGCACCTGCAGCCAGGGGGCGATCTGCGCCTGATAGGTCACTTCCAGCACCGTCTCGTGCCGGCGCACCGGATAGGAGCCGCCATTGAGGCGCGCGGTGTCCGCGTCCAGCTTGCTCGCGGTGTCGCTGATGCGGGCCACGCCTACCGCCACGCCCGCCGTGTCGCTCGTCCGACCGGGCACCAGCCCCTTGTACGTCACCCCGGCGTCCACGTAGAAGTTGACCAGGTTGCGGTCCCCGGGCGCGCCCATCGCACGCAGGAAGGCGCCTAGTCCCTGGTCCTTCGTACCAGGTTCCCGCCACAGCAACTGGTCCGCGACGCCATACAGGCCGTAGTCGTTGCGCCGCTGCTTGCCCTGCGCGTCCGCGCCCAGCCCGGCCAGGCTTTCGCCGCTGCCGGTGCGCCGCTGGTCGGTGAAGGGCTGCGAATTATAGTAGGCGCCGAGTTTGTAGGTGCCCGGCAGGCCCGTCGCGTTGTCACCGCCGTTTATGCCGCATTGCACCTCCGCAATCGCGAACACGCTGTCGCCCAGGTTGAAGCCGGTGCCGGACGGGTTCCGTTCCTGCGGCAAGCCGCGCCCCGGCCCGGCAGGGTCGCCGTTGAACACGCCCAGCAGCAGCGACAAGTCGTTCCGCGGCGTCCAGCGCACGCGCACGCCGGGCGCCGCCAAGGGGTAGGACGGCCCGCCGCTCGGCAGGTCGGTGCTGGGCAGGCTGCTCCAGCCGAAGGTGTGGTTCAGGAACAGGCCGCCGTACTGAGTGACCATGAATTCCTGGTCGGCGGCCATCTGGCCGACGCGGACGGACAGCTTTTTGTCGAACAACTGCTGCTCGTACCACAGCTCGAACAGCAGGGTGCCGCGCAGGGCCTCGATGCTGCTGACGGTGTGCAGGTTGTTGCCCAGGGCGTTCACGCTCAGGCCGCGGCCGTGGATCTGGTAGCCCGTCGCGTTGATGGTGCCGCCGGGCAGGCCAATTAGTTTTTCCAGGTCCAGGCCGACGCCGAAGCCTGTCAGCCCCTCATAGACGATGGCCCGGCGGACGCCGCCGGTAGGGTTGCCGAAGACCTCGCTGGTTTCGGTCAGGCCGAAGGTGACGCCGCGGTCCGCCAGCGCCGGGCGCAGGCCGCCCAGGATGCCGAACAGGTTGGCGCGGTCCCACAAGCCGGTGGCGGCTTCCTCGCCGGGCTTGATGCCGGTTTGGCCGCCTGGCACGGCCTGGCGGCTTTCCGGGGTGGCGCCGGGTGCGGTGGGCGACGACTGGGCCAGCGCAGGCTGGCCGAGGAGCGCCAGCAGGCAGGCCGGGATGACGGTCTGACGCACGATGCCCCCTGCGATGCGGCCGGACCATGCCGGGGATTGCGGCGGACGGCAACCGGGTGTTGGCTGGGCGCCAGGCCGGCCTGGACCGGCATAGACGGAGGACGCCCGACATGCCGCTCACCCGACGCATCCTGATGAACACCGCCCTGGGGACCACCCTCGCCGCCGCGGCGCCGCTGGCGCCGGCACGGGCGCAATCCGTGACGATCCGATTGGGGGTGCTGAACGACCAGTCCGGCCCCTACCGGGACAACACCGGCGGCGGCTCGGTCGCCTGCGCGCGGCTGGCGGCGGAGGAGTGGGGGGATCAGGGCTTCAAGGTGGAGGTCATCGGCGCCGACCACCAGAACAAGCCCGACATCGGCGCCAGCATCGCCCGGCAGTGGCTGGACCGGGACGGGGTGGACGCCATCGTGGACGTGCCGACCAGCTCGGTGGCGCTCGCGGTCGCCAACGTGGTGCGGGAGCGCAACAAGGCCTATCTCAACAGCGGCGGCGGCACGGCGGACCTGACCGGGGTGCAATGCACGCCTAACACGGTGCATTGGACCTACGACACCTACATGCTGGCCCGCTCGACCGCGACGCAGCTCGTGAAGCGCGGCGGGGACAAGTGGTTCTTCATCACCGCAGACTACGTGTTCGGCCAGCAGCTGGAGCGGGACGCGGCGGCGTTCGTGAGGTCCAGCGGCGGGACGGTCGTGGGGCGCGCGGCGTATCCGTTCCCGGAGACGACGGACTTCTCGTCCTACCTGCTGCAGGCGCAGGCGAGCGGGGCGAACGTGATCGGCTTCGCCTCGGCCGGCAACGACACCGTGAACGGCGTGAAGCAGGCGCACGAGTTCGGGCTGAACAAGACCATGCGGATGGCGGCGCTGCTGTCGCATCCGACCGACGTGGACGCCATCGGGCCGGAGCTGGCGCAGGGGCTGTTCCTGACGAGCACGTTCTACTGGGACATGAACGAGGGGACGCGGGCGTTCACCAAGCGGGTGGTTGACCGGATGCCGGGGCGCCATCCGCCGAACATGATCCAGGCCGGCTGCTACGCCAGCGTACTGCACTACCTGAAGGCGGTGAAGGCGCTCGGACCCGCGCGGGCCAAGGCGGACGGGGCGGCGACGGTGGCGCAGATGAAGGCGACGCCGACGATGGACGACGCCTTCGGCCCCGGCAGCATACGGGCGGACGGGCGGGCGCAGTTCCCGGCCTACCTGTTCCAGGCCCGGGCGCCCGCGGCGATCAAGGTGAAGTGGGACCTGCTGGACTTGGTGGCGACGACGCCGGCCGCCGAGGCGTGGCGGCCGTTGGGCGAGGGCGGGTGCAGCCTGGTCAAGGCGTAGCTGCCTCTTCTCCCCCTTCCTTCGGGAAAGGGCCGGGATGAAGGGCCTTGGCTGCGGAGCGGGGAACAAGTGGCGCCAAAGGAGCGCGATCCCGCTTCGGCGAGGATCGCGCCTCAAGACCCCCTCACCCCGGCCCTCTTCCGGAGGGAGAGGGAGCAGGGACAGCACCACCCACCCTGCGGAACCCCGCCGGCCCCGGCCGGGTTAGGCCACCATGGACCACGCCTACCTGATCGGCCTCGGCCTGGCCGCGACCACCGCGCTCGTGTCCGCCGGCGCGCGGGCCTTGCGTGTGCCGCACTCCATCCTGCTGGTGCTGGCCGGCGCCGCGCTGGCCTTCGTGCCCGGCGTGCCGCGCATCGGCATCAGCCCCGACCTGGTGCTGCTGCTGATGCTGCCGCCGCTGCTGTATGCCGCCGGCGTCGGCATGAGCTGGCAGGGCTTTCGCGCCAACCTGCGGCCGATCATGCTGATGGCGGTCGGTTGCGTGCTGTTCACCGCGGCGGCGGTTGCGGCGGCCGGGCACTACCTGCTCGGCCTGCCGTGGTCCGTGGGCTTCGTGCTGGGCGCCGTCGTGTCGCCGCCGGACGCCGTAGCGCCTATGGCCATCGCCCGGCGTCTGGGCCTGCCGCAGCGCATCCTGGCGATCCTGGAAGGCGAGGGGTTGGTGAACGACGCCACCGCGCTGATCCTGTTCTCGTTCGCCGTCGCCGCCGTAGAGACCGGCGGCGTGTCGTTGTCCAACGCGCTGGCCACCTTCATAATGACCGTCGGGGGGGAAACTTTATGGGGCCTGGCGCTGGGCTGGCTCAGCCTGCGGCTGCGCCGGCTGGTGCAGGATCCGCAGGTGGAGGTCGTGTTGGCGTTGCTGGTGCCCTACGCCGCGTTCTGGCCGCCGCATGCGCTGGGCGGGTCCGGGGTGATCGCCGCGGTGGCGGCCGGGCTGTACGTGAGCTGGAACGGGCCGCGTTTCATCTCGGTGCCGACGCGGCTGCAGGGCTACTTCGTATGGGGCCTGGTGGTACACCTGATCGAGGGTCTGGTGTTCCTGCTGACGGGCCTGCAGGCGCACGTCGTGGTGGACGGGCTTGCAGACGATGGGTGGGGGCGCCTGGCGCTGGCGGGCGCGGTGCTCAGCGCCGTAGTGGTGGTGGTGCGCTTCGTTTGGGTGTTCCCGGCGACCTACCTGCCGCGGCTGGTCCCGGCGATCAACCGGCGGGACCCCAACCCGCCGTGGCAGCAGCCGTTCCTGATCGGCTTCACCGGGCTGCGCGGCGTGGTGTCGCTGGCGGCGGCGCTGTCCATTCCGCTGCAGGTGGACGGGCAGCCGTTCCCGGAGCGCGGGCTGATCCTGTTCAGCACGTTCTGCGTCATCTTCGTGACCCTGGTGGGCCAGGGAACCCTGCTGCCGCTGGTGATACGCCGCCTGGGCCTGGCGGACGCCGGGGCGGCAGAGGCGGAGGCGGACAAGGCGCGGGAGGTCGCGGCCCGTGTGGCCGGGGTGGACGCCGCGCTGGCCCGGCTGGACGCGCTGGAGCGCGAGGGTGCCCCGCCGCCGGCCGTTGCCGCGCTGCGCCGGAGCTACCGGGACCGCCGGGCGCAGTTCGCCGGCACGGCCAGCTTGCGCGTCGAGGGCAGCCCGGTCGCGGACAGCGCCGCGGTGCAGTTGCAGTTGAACGAGGCGGAGCGGGCAGAGATCAACGCCCTGCACCTGTCCAGCGCCATCACCGACGAGGCCCGGCGGCGCATCGAGCGGGAGCTGGACCTGGAGGACGCACAGATACACCATGCTGCGGAGAGCGCGACGGGGGACGCGGGGGCGGCGGACCCGGAGACAGAAGCGGCTGCATAAGGTTAGCCCAACTTGTGCCGGGAGCGCCTGTGCCTTTCGCCACCTCACGGCGAGATTGGTTGCGGATGCTTGCCGTGGTGGGGGCGAGGCACTAAAGCCGGATCACAACGCCCGGCCAAGCACTCCAGGACCGGTTGCCGGGCAGCAGCGACACAGGGAAGCGATGGCCATGGAGCGAGCGCCGACAGCCGAAATGGATGCCTGGATCCATGAGGTTTTCGGCGTGGACGCAGCGAGCCTGAGGGCGGCACAGGGCGCATCCACCCCAACTGCGAAGGCTGCGGGCGATGGCGTTGCGGTGTCGCCAGTCCCGGCCGGTCCGCCGCAAGCGCAGGCAGCCCAGACGTTCAACCCGCCAGCGGTGGAGGCTGTCACATGGCGGCGGCAGCATGAAGCCAAGCTTGCCGAACTCAGGGCAGCCATCGGACGGGCGGACCTGTCTGGCCCGGCGGCGCAGGCGCGGACGCGGCTGGTTGAAATAGGCCGTTCCATAAGCGCCGCGTTGGCTGCCGGCGACGTCGGCAAGGCTTCGGCGTCGCTTGCAACGGCGGATGCAGACCTCCGGATCGTGGCAGGGGTGGACGGAAGTGCCGCGCCTGCAGGGGCGGTGGCCCCGCGGCTGGATGCGGCGGTGCAGGCGGGGCGAACCGGCCTGCCGCAGGCAGCTACGGCCGCACCACAACCTGCCGTGCCTCCAGTCGGACAGAGCGCCACGGCGGAGCCGCTGCAGTCGGTGCAGTGGCGGGCGCAGAACAAGCAGGCGCTCGATACGCTGGAAGGCGCAATTGGCCGGGTTGCCATGCCTGAACCGGCCGCAGCCGCCCAGGACCGTCTGCCTCCGGTGCTGCAGGCGCTGAGCGCCGCACTTGCAACTGGAAACATCCAGGCAGCGGCAGCGGCGCTGCAGGGAGCGCAGGCGGACGTGGCGGCTGTGATGGGGCAAGCGGACGCGGCTATGCTGCCCGTCACGCCGGGCGCGCATCCCGACCAGGTGCTGTTCGGCAAGGAGACCACCAACGCCTGGCACAGCGGTCCTGCCGATACCCAGGACATAGACCTGGGTGACGTGAACCAAGGTGGGGTGGGCGACTGCTTCCTGCTCGCCGTCCTTGCCGACGTGGCCAAGATCAAGCCGGACGTAATCCGTGGCATGATCAAGGACAACGGCAACGGCACCTATGCCGTCACGTTCCACAAACGACGCGGCGGCTTGGGCGGCTTCTTCGCCAGCCTGTTTGGCGGGCAGGAGTTCGAGCCGGTGCAGGTCGTGGTGGACAGCAACTTCGGGACGAACACCGCCAACTCCGGCCCGCAGCAGGCGCAGGCCGGCACCCAGCACGAGATTTGGGTTCAGGTCGTCGAGAAGGCTTATGCGAAGCTGAACGGCGGCTATGACCAGATCACCCACGGCGGCTGGCCCAAAGACGCCATGCAGGCCGTCACCGGCCAAAAAGCAGGTCAGAAACCACTTGCGAGCGTCACGGTTGGCGACTTGCAAGCCGCGTTGGCGACGGGGAAGCCGGTGGTGATGGACACCTTGGCGCAGCCAGGGCCAAACCAGCGCTTGGCGTTCGGCATGGTTGGACCACACGCCTACTTGCTCGACAGCATTCAGATCAACCCTCAAGGCCAGGCGATGATCATCTTGAAAAATCCATGGGGGACCGCGCACCCGCCTCCGATCCCATTCAGCCAACTCAACCAATCAGTCGGCTGGGTGGAAATGGAAGGTGCGCTATGATGCGCCTTGGAACGCGCAGGAGTTTTTCCGTACTGGGTGTTTCGCTGGGAATGCTGACAATCATGGGACCTCAAATGGCCGAGGCGGAAGAGCAGCCGACAGAAATCAGCATAAAGGCGACCCGGATAGCTCCTTTTGGCGGAGGCAGGGTGGGCGTAGTCGCCGTGATGCATCCACCGTTACGCAGCAGCCTGGTTGTGGCTGGAGCCGCATCAGGCATCCCCTTTGAGACGACCCAAACCGTTATGGCGGGACAGGAGGTGCTGGGTGTCGGCAGGCGCTTCCGGGTGGAGTCCATTTCGCCTGGCTCGGGAGGAGCGTCGGGAGACTATGGCACTGTTTTTCTCCACCTCACTTCTGCCGGACGTTCCTGGCCAGCCGCCGCCGTCGCGCTGACGGCCCATGGTCCCAGCACCAACGAGGACAGCCAACTGCGCCTGGACGGTCCCGACCTCGAAGGCGCCACCGATGCCCGCGTCATCGCATGGCTGCCCGACGAGCAGCACCCCACTGCCGCCCAGGTCGAATGGTGGCCCGCCAAATGGGGCCGGGATGGCAACCTGCCCACGGACATACGCTCCGCCCGCCTCGCCCCCGGCGCCAGCGTCACCTTCGGGCGGGCCACCGCCCAGGTCCTGGCCATCCAGGGCGCGTCCGCCGACCATCCCGCCCGCATCATCCTGGAGCTGCAGCCCCGGCCCGCAGGCTAGAGCCTGTCTGGCGCGGATGGACGCGCCGGATAGGCTCTAGCTGTTGTTTTTGCGAGCATTCGTTCAGCCCAAATGAAGCCGTTTGGTCCGAACATGCTTTAGGCCGCCCGCTCCACCCCCATCTGCACGAAGCCGCCGGACTGGCGTGCCCACAGCCGGGCATAGGTGCCGCCGGCGGCCAGCAGCGCCGTGTGGGTGCCCTGCTCGACGATGCGGCCCTCGTCCAGCACCACCAGGCGGTCCATGCGGGCGATGGTGCTCAGGCGGTGGGCGATGGCGATCACCGTGCGGCCCTCCATCAGTGCGTCGAGCTGGTCCTGGATCGCCGCTTCGACTTCGCTGTCCAGGGCGGACGTGGCCTCGTCCAGCACCAGGATCGGCGCGTCTTTCAGGATCACGCGGGCGATGGCGACGCGCTGGCGCTGGCCGCCGGATAGCTTCACCCCGCGCTCCCCCACCTGGGCGTCGAACCTGGTGCGGCCCTGCCAGTCTTCCAGGCCCTCGATGAAGTCCAGCGCCTCCGCCTGGCGGGCGGCCTGCACCACGTCGGCTTCCGAGGCGCCGGGCCTGCCGTAGCGTATGTTGTCGCGGATCGAGCGGTGCAGCAGCGAGGTGTCCTGCGTCACCACCGCCACCGCGCCGCGCAGGCTCTCGGCGGTGACGCCTGCGATGTCCTGGCCGTCCACCAGGATGCGCCCGGCCTCCGGCGCATGAAAGCGCAGCAGCAGGTTCATCAGGGTGCTCTTGCCGGCGCCGCTGCGTCCGATCAGGCCGATGCGCTCCCCGGGCGCCACGTCCAGCGACAGGCCGTGCAGCACGCCGCGGGCGGTGCCGTAGCCGAAGCTCACGTCCTCGAACCGGATGGCGCCCTGCGTGACGCGCAGCTCCGGGGCGCCGGGCAGGTCCGGCATCCCCTGCGGCACGGCGATGCTCTTCATGCCGTCCTGCACGATGCCGACGTTGTCGAAGATCTGGGTGATGTTGAAGGCGACCCAGCCCGCCATGTTGCTGATCTGCCAGGCCATCGGCAGCGCCGTCGCCACCGTGCCGACGCCGATGGCCCCTTGCGTCCACAGGGCCAGCGCCGTGCCGCCGATGCCGACCAGCATGGCGGCGTTGAGCGCCGCGAGCGTCAGCCCGAACCGCGTCTGCATCCGGAACAGGCTGTGCATGGCCGCGGTGTGCTCGTCCACGCCATCGCGCACGAACCGGTCCTCGTCCTGTGCGCGGGCGAACAGCTTGACGGTCAGGATGTTGGTGTAGCTGTCCACGACGCGGCCCATCAGGGCGGACCGCACCTCCGACACCAGGCGCGACCGCTCGCGCAGGCGGGGGATGAAGTATCGCAGGAACAGGGCGTAACCGCCAAACCACAGCAGGATCGGCAGCGCCAGCACGGCCTTGACGGAGGCCAGCAGCAGGATCGCGCTGGTGCCATAGACGACGATGTACCAGGCGGCGTTGGTGGTTGCGGTAATGCTTTCCCGCAGGCTCGGCCCCGTTTGCATCACGCGGTTGGCGATGCGCCCGGCAAAGTCGTTCTGGAAGAACGTCAGGCTTTGCCGCACGACGTGCCAGTGGTTCTGCCATCGCACCAGGTTGGAGAAGCCCGGCGCAATGGCCTGGTTGGTCATCAGGTTCTGCAGCAGCAGCGCCGCCGGGCGCACCAGCAGCAGGAAGGCCGCCATGCCCAGGAGCTGCGGCCAGGCGTCCCGCAGCATCGTCGCCGGGTCGTGCGTGCTGGCGAGCGTGACGACGCGGCCGATGATGACGGGGATGCCGGCGTCGCACAGCGCCACCGCCAGCCCGGCGGCGAACAGCGCCGCGATCAGCCCGCGCATCTGCCGGGCATAGTGCCAGCAGAAGCGCAGCAGGCCGCCGTCTTCCGCTCCGCTGGGGGGCGGGGCGGAGGGATCGGTACGGGTCGGCTGGACCAGGCCCTCGAACCAAGCGAACATGGGGGACGGGTGAACTCCGGATGCGGCGGCGTCAATGTCCGCTGTCACGGCGGGGGCAGCGCGATGAGCGGTAGCTGCCTAGTTCGGTGCGGCCCGTCTTGGAACAAGGGTTTACGGAATGAAGATGAGCAAGGCGGCATGGGTCGCGGGGCTGGCGCTGACGACCGGAACGGCAGCGGCGCAGGTGCCCAGGCTGGACACGCCCAAGCTGGAGATGCCCAGGCTGGAGATGCCCAGGCTGGAGATGCCCAGGCTGGAGCTGCCCAGGCTGGAGACGCCCGGTGCGGGAAATCCGGGGCTGGACGCGGCGGTGCGCAACTATCCGCCGATCATCAACGGCGACAACGTCCGGCCGGCGGACGGCACGGCGCCCCGGTCCTGCCCCGCCGCAGGCGCGCGGGTGGAGGTACGGGGCGGACCGGCCACCGAGTACCTGGGAGCCAGCCCGGCCACCCCGGACCTGTGCCGCATGAAGATCGGCACGGAGGAGGTCGAGGCGTGGTTCGGCATCTGGCGCACCGGCTGGCCCGGCGCCGACCAGGCCCGCCTTGCCATGAAGCAGGTGATGAGCGGGCGCACCGGGAGCGTCGGGGGCTTCGACGTGCGAATGGCGGCGGACTACTCGTTCCACGACCTGCTGCGGAACGAGGGGGTCGAGAGTATCCGGCTGCTGGGCACGACCTACCAGGCGATGAAGATGTCGCACTACCGGGAAGGGGCCGAGGGCAACACCTATCGCAGCGTCATCACGGTCTGGAAGGACATGGCGACGGGCATGGTCCTGTTCAGCACCTACCAGCACATCGGCGGTGCGCCGGAGATCAACGCGCCTCGCATTCCCACAGCCATCGTTCCAGCCGGGCGGTAGCGGGGCAGGGGCCATGCGGGCCGGCGTCCCATGACGGCACGGACGGTGCAGCGCCGGAGCGCCATGCCGGGGCTGGGCCTGACGCTCGGGATCACGCTGTCCGTGCTGGGCCTGGTGGTGATGCTGCCGCTGGCGGCGATGCTGGCGCGGGCGGCAGGGACCGGGTGGGAGGCCGGGCTGGCGCTGCTGACCGGTCCGCGGGCATTGGCGGCGTTCCGCGTCAGCTTCGGCGCGGCGGCGCTGGCGGCGCTGGCCAACGTGCCCATCGGGGTGCTGCTGGCCTGGGTGCTGACGCGATACGACGTGCCGGGGCGGCGGCTGCTGGACGCGCTGGTGGACCTGCCGTTCGCACTGCCGACGGCGGTGGCTGGCATCGCGCTGACGGCGCTGTATGCGGACGACGGTTGGGCCGGCGCGCTGCTGGCGCCGTTGGGCATCCAGGTCGCCTATACCCCTGCGGGCATCTGGGTGGCGCTGCTGTTCGTCGGGCTGCCGTTCGTGGTCCGCACGGTCCAGCCCGTCCTGGCCGGGCTGGACCGCGCGCAGGAGGAGGCGGCGATGGTGCTGGACGCCTCGGCCTTGCAGGTGTTCCGCCTGGTGGTGCTGCCGCCGCTGTGGCCCGCGGTGCTGACGGGCGCGGCACTGGCGCTGGCGCGCGGGGTGGGCGAATACGGGTCGGTCATCTTCATCGCCGGCAACCGGCCGGGCCTGTCGGAGATCGTGCCGCTGCTGATCGTGATCCGGCTGGAAGGGTTCGACATCCCCGGCGCCGCGCTGCTGGGCGCCGCCATGCTGGTGCTGTCGGTGCTGCTGCTGGTGCTGATCCAGGCCCTGGACCGGTGGAACCGTGCGCGCTGACGCCGGGGCCGCGCGCGGCATCGGCGAGCCGCGCTGGGCGCGGGCCGCGCTGGTGCTGCTGGCGCTGGCGGTGCTGGCGGTCATGCTGGTGCTGCCGCTGGCCGTCGTGTTCACCGAGGCTTTGTCGCCCGGCCTGGCCGCCGCCGCGGCGGCGCTGCGGGAGCCGGATGCGCTGGCGGCCATACGCCTGACCCTGCTGGTGACGGCCATTGCCGTGCCGTTCAACACCGTGTTCGGCCTGGCGGCGGCGTGGTGCCTGGCCCGGCACCGCTTCCGCGGGCGCGGGCTGCTGCGGGCGCTGGTCGGGCTGCCGCTGTCGGTATCGCCGGTGATCGCCGGGCTGGCGCTGGTGCTGCTGTTCGGGCGGTCCGGCTGGTTCGGGCCGCATCTGGACGCCATGGGGATGCGGGTGGTGTTCGCGCTGCCGGGGCTGGTGATCGCGACGGTGTTCGTGACGCTGCCCTATGTCGCGGCGCAGTTGATCCCGCTGCTGGAGGCGCTGGGCGCGGAGGAGGAGGAGGCGGCGCTGACCCTGGGCGCGTCTGGCTGGCAAATGTTCCGGTGGGTGACGCTGCCGCGGCTGCGCTGGGGGCTGCTGCAAGGGGTGCTGCTCTGCACGGCGCGGGCAATGGGGGAGTTCGGCGCCGTCGCCGTCGTGTCCGGGCACATACGCGGGCTTACGACCACCATGCCGCTGCATATCGAGATGCTCTATAACGAGTATGACTTGCCGGCGGCCTTCGGCATGGCGGCGTTGCTGGCGCTGCTGGCATTGGTGACGATGGCGGCCAAGGCGCTGCTGGAATGGCGGCGGGACCGCGTGCTGGCGCGGGGAGAGGCATCGGTGCTGGCATGATACGGATGGAAGGGCTGTCCAAAGGCTTCGGCGCGACGCGGGCGCTGGACGGGGTGACGCTGGACGTGGCCGCGGGCAGCTTCGTGGCGCTGCTGGGGCCGTCCGGGTCGGGCAAGACGACGCTGCTGCGCGTGGTCGCCGGGCTGGAGCAGGCGGACGCCGGGGCGCTGTGGATGGACGGGCGCCCGGCGCTGGGGCTGCCGCCGGGGCGGCGCGGGGTGGGGATGGTGTTCCAGGGCTATGCGCTGTTCGGGCACATGACGGTGGCGGACAACATCGGCTTCGGCCTGCGGGTGCGCGGGCGGGACCGGGGGACGGTGCGCGCGACGGTGGAGCGGCTGCTGGCGATGGTGCATCTGGAGGGGCTGGGCGCGCGGCTGCCGGCGCAGTTGTCCGGCGGGCAGCGTCAGCGTGTTGCGCTGGCCCGTGCGCTGGCGGTGGAGCCGCGCATCCTGTTGCTGGACGAGCCGTTCGGGGCGCTGGACCGGCAGGTGCGGGAGGAGCTGCGGGGCGGGCTGCGCCGCTTGCAGCGGGAGCTGGGCATCACGGCGCTGTTCGTGACGCACGACCAGGAGGAGGCGCTGGCGCTGGCGGACCGCGTGGTGATCCTGAACCGGGGGGCGGTGGTGGCGGACCTGACGGCGGGGGACCTGGTGGGGGGCGCGGTGCGGGGGTTCGCGGCGCGGTTCCTGTCCCTGGGGGAGGGGGAGTGACGACCGTTCCACCACTGCGAAGCGTGGTCGTTTTAAAGCGCATATATGCCAAAGTCTTGCCCGAGAAAGCATCTCGGGCGCGTGAGAGGACAATGCGCCGCCGCCGGTGCCTCGTCATGGCACCGGCAACGCTGGACCGCCGGGAGTGTTCAGCAGTTAAGTTGCAGCCCGGGGAAACGGCGCAATGCCGCACAGGTCAAAGCCGCACGGCAACTCACGACCAGCCAAGCCCAGCACACTGAGAGGCGTCCACCTGTCAGTTGATGACCGGCAAAGCAGCAGAGCCATGTGGCGTCAAGTGCCTGGATCAGTAGGCGGTGCGTGTCGAACCTACTCTCCTCGCTGCGGCCGGACCAACCCGCGTGGTCCCGACGTTGCCCACGGGACCTGTGAGCGGCTCGCTTACGGACGATCCTCGGGGTAGGCTGTTCGCAGGCTCAGGCTCGCTCATGGACGACCCGGACGAGTTGCCGGCAGTCGAGACTGGTGCCAGGCGCGACTCTGCAGCGCATCCGGCAACGGCAAGCACCGGCATCATCAGTAAAATGGCGATACGCATGTTGGCCTCCTGGGCTGGTTCATCGAAGGGCCTGATCGCGCGTGCTTGGCTGTAGTGCCCCCGCTCTCGCCATCAACCCGATGCAGACTTAGAGCATGTTTGGATCAGGTGAAGACGTATCCTGAGTTCCTGACGTAATTGGCGCACTCTGTGGCGCTGAACTTCTTGAGCAGGGTGCCGATGCGCTTCCAGGT
>JAABUM010002473.1_pt1 | contig 24667 bp, 35 predicted proteins | sample 5559161 | NCBI WGS metagenome assembly JAABUM01 (sample SAMN10711868, study PRJNA513369) | rock metagenome | isolation source: Antarctica rocks | place: Antarctica: Victoria Land, Siegfried Peak nord
CAGCTCTGGGCGCTCTGCCTCAGCGAATGCCCCAGAATGCACTCAGAAGGCACACTTAAAGGAAAGCCATCCACCTGCGGAGGCGGTGCTGCCAGGCGGGTTGGCCGGCGCCAGCACCGGCGGCGGCGGCGGGGGGCCCGGCTCCGGCGCCGGAGCCTTGCCGCGCTCCTGCCACCGCCCGGTCGCCTCGTCAAAGTAGAAGGCGTTCTCCTCGCCCATCTTGGCCTCCTGTAATTGCAGGCACGGCAGCCGTATTGAGTCCAGGTACATTGCAATCCATTTGCACGCAAAGAGCTAGTTGCGTTCGATCTAAAGCAGTTTCTGCAAGCGCGGTCTAGTCGAAGGACGTACTGTAGTCTCGTAGAGACCTTTCGCAGCATTGTCGGGCATGCAAGGCCCTGCCATTGGCCGGCAATCCAAAAATGCGCATGGATCCCTGAGGGCAGACGAATCACGTGTCCAAGCGCATTGTTGCCACAGTTGGTACACCTTCTTCGAGGCAACCTTGCCGCCGATGAGCAGGCTGCCAACACGCGAGAACAGCGAGAGCTTCTCCGCCGCGGCTTCCGCCCTGCCGCTTTCGCCATTGCCCGGCGCCGCCGCCACTTCCGCCTTCTTGCTGCCGCCGGCCGCCAGCCCGCCGGCGGACGCGGACGCGGTCACCGCCGGGCCGGCGAAGGCCTGGCGGCCGCCCTTCGGCTCGGAGGCGGGACCGGCAGCGGCAGGCGGCGCCGCGGGCGCTGTGGGGTCGCCGCCTGCGGCGTGGGAGGCGGGCCCAGGGGCTGCTGCGGCGTTGCACAGCTCGCGTGAGCTGGCCACGCGCCGCTGCATCGGTGCCTCCTGCAAGGAGAACTCGTACAAGTCATCGAACTCGTACAAGTCATCAAATTCGTCTGCAGCATGACCCGCTTCTGACGCATGTTGGATCAGCGGTGCAGTCTGCCTGTGGATCACGGCACTCCATGTGGGACATGGTCTCGAGGAAACTGCGAGGTTACTCTGGCTGACGGCTCCACGACTGCTGCAAAAGTCCCACAGGCTGCCTCAGCTGTGAGGCTCTCTGCTGAGACAGTGTTGCCAAGCTTTTTGCAGACAGGGGGATTTGTGCTGCAGCTGCTTATCGAAGTCCTCCAAAGCCGTGCTGTGAGACGGCGTCCAGACTGCACCGAGGCGCCACTGGGTCAACTCAAAACCTGTTGTTTTGGAAACATAACTTGGAAACAGATGAAATCCCACCAGTGCGATGCGCGCGACGTCGGCGGTGGCGCGCCGGCGGTGCGTCGGCGCCGAAGCGTCAAACTCGTCGTCGGAGGAAGCGGCGCTAGCGGCGCCGCTGTCCACTCCGATGAGGCGATTGATCCCCCGGTCCAGCCAGCGGCCGACGCCCTTGAGCAGGCCGCCGCCGCTGGCCGCCACGCTGATGCCGTTGGCCTGTGCGGCCAGGGGACGATGCAACGATTGTGTCGAGGGAAAATGTCAATGGTTGATCCTCCAGTCCAGCTGAGGGCTGATGCCCTTGAACCACCCGTAAGGCGAGATGGAGGTTCTGGAGCCACGCATGAAGGCACCAGCTATATGCGTCGACATGATCCTGCCTTTGCGCCCTCAGGGTGTCCCAGTCCCACCAACCGGCTGCCGGCCAGCGTCAATGTGAACAGGGACGAATGCCAAGCATGCGGCAGACGGTTCACCTGGGCATGCGCCTGCAGCCGGGCGGCCAGATCCGCAGCCTGAGCCCGCGCGACCAGCAGGCCCGGGTGCAGCCGCGGCAGCGCTGCGATGCCCGCCTGCGAATCATGCATGTTGATGTCTCAGGGTTTGTGATCTTTATTATTTTTTATGATGCAATTTACAGCGCCGCGATATCTGCCTGGCAGCGTCCCGAGAGCGGAGCTGTCAGCTCTCACTGTGCAGACTGCAGACCTGCAGCAGCACCGCTTTCTGCCAAGGAAGCCGGGCAGCGATGGACCGGCGCCACGAAGCGTTCCTAATCATGCCCACTCACACTAGCTCTGCTCCAGGCACCGAACAACATAAAAACAGCAGACTGCCTCTCAAAGAGGATCAGGTTGACATCATTGACACCATTGCAGCGGCCACCTGCACGGAGGCGCAGTAGGCGGTGGCCTCCCGCAGCAAACCCTGCTCCGCCAGCAGCGACGCGTACACGACTTCGTACGCCAGCAGCGGCAAGCACGCGCCACCGAAGCCCGGGTTGCCTGCGTCGAATTCACTGAGTTTCAGGAATCGCCATGCAGGGTGAAGCGTCATGGACAATGAGCTCAGATGAACGGCCTGCCGCTGCTCAACGCCCGGGCTACAACATTGCAATCGTGTCCCGTCAAACAGTCCCGCATGCAGCAGCAACATGTATGCGATGCCTGGTCCCACAGGCGCTTCACGCAGTGGCTTCCCGTCATGCTGCACGAGGATGCATGTGCGACAAGGCAAGAAGCCACTGTCTGGTTCGAAAGATCAGGCGTGCAGGGTGCATCAGACTGGCTCCTGGAACGCCCCCCGCAAGTCTGTGCTGCCCACCAGTGCCATGGCCCATCGTTGCACAGGGTGTGCGCTGCAGCGCCGGGCTACCCAAGGCAACTCTCACCGATCACTCAACAGCAGGGGTAGAGTTACGAGTCTGGTCGTCCAGCTTTTCTGCTTACCCAGCGCCATGGCCCAGTGGTACAGCTGCGTGCGCTGCAGCGCCGGAATGGAAGCCGCTGTGCGGGGCAGCTCCCCCGCATTGGCGCCCACCAGGCTCAGCTTTGCGCCGGCTTCCCCCGGCTCCGGCGCCCAATGCAGTCCGGAGCCCGCCACTACGTAGCACAGCTGCGCGCCCGCCACCTGTGTGTATTGAGGACTCACTGACTTTCGCCCCCTGCGTACTGTACGCCCCGCTGGGGCGCTGGTCATCATACGACTCAGGGCGCCAAGTGCATTGTGTTCTAACAAGACAACTAGCTACGCCATGTATGCCAAAGTTCATGTGCATTGATCACTCTCTGGAACACGCACCTCGCCGCGCTCGGACGCGAGGCGAAAGCCCAGGCGGCTGATGGTGCGATCAGCGTTCGGCGCCGGGTTTGCGGCCAGCACCGCCAGATTCTCCCGCCAACGCCCCAGCAGGCCGTCCTCCCCGCCGCTGCTGCCGCCGCCGCCCGTCGCAAACTCGAGCGGCTGCCCGCCGTCGCCTGCACAGTGCCAGACGCAGGGTCAGTGGTGTGTCAGTATGTCAGTAGAGAGCCGCCGCCGCCGCCCGTCACGAAAGTGAGCTGAGCTGAACGATTGGTTACTTACTAACTGCCGCCGCCGCCCATCGCACTTGCGGGCGGCTGTCCGCCGTAGCCTGCTCAGCAGCAGTGACGTGGTCAACAGGAACATGTGGAGTGTTCACGTCTTCGCGGACGGCACTCGACCAATGCGGCGGCAGACACCCTCTACGAAGAGAGGGTGCACAGCCGGCTTGACCAGGCGCCAAATCACAGCCTTCGCAGCACCCAGCACTGCCTGCATTGCCCGTGCCGCGCAGCTCTCACCGTACTGCTGCTGCCCTTGGGTGCCGCCGGCGGCAGCCGTTGCAGTGTGGACAGCGTCGCCGGCGCCTGCCGCTGCCAGCAGCGCAGTGTGCAGCGGCGACCCTGGCGCGGCGGTGGCCTGCGCCAGACCCCGCGCATTCAGGAAACTCGTGAGTAAGATCAGAGCATTTTCGCGTGCAGGTCTCGGATCATTCCTGCGGTTATCGAGGCACGGATCCAGGCAGGACCCGTGGAGCTCTCCCCTGGCATGCAAAGCCATGCGCCCAAACAGCCATGTTGCAAGCAGCACGAGAAAGCACACTTCCCAAACTAAAAGCCAAGGCTTCTCTTCCAGGGCGGCCGACCTGCGCCATCGCGGCTGCGGCGTCTGCAAAGGCCGCCTCGCCCAGGCCGCGTGCCAGCAGCAGCGCCGGGCCCCAGAGTCCGCCCTCCCGCGCGGCCCTGCGGCATCCCCGGGCGACAGCTTGGCCATTGCCAAACAGAATGGAAAATGATTGTCATATCGCAGAGCAACGTGCAACTCTGCCAGGCAGCCGTCACCTGCGGCAACGTGGCGCTGTGCCAGAGCCGCCAGCCTCCTTCTCAGGAACATCGGAATGGGCATGGCGCTTTGGGACGAAGACACAGCTCAGAAGGAGGGGAAAAGCTTCAACTCGACAGCACCTGAGGGCCTCGGGGCGGCGGCCCGTCAGCAGCAGCCGCTGCATCTCTGCCGCAGCGGCCACGACCGCGGCGTCCGTCGGCCGCGGCGCCAGCAGCGCGCCGCCGCTGCCGGGTCGTGGCCAGCCATCCGCCGCCGTCAGTACGTCCGCCAGCTCGGCTGCTGCAGCATCGTTTTGTTCATGGGTGTTTGAGCGAGTGCAAATCAGCTTCTTGTGATGACTACAATGTTTTGGAAGGTTGCGACTCAGCATGTGCATGACCGCGCACAGTATGGGTGACCTTTGGGTACAGCAGCAACACCAGTGCAGCGGCGGCCTCGCCTGCAGAGGATTTCCCATCGGCGGTCGCCGCAGCGGGCGCCGCGGGGCCGCCGCCGCGGCTGCCGGGTCCGCCCGCCGGCGGCGCCGGCCGCAGCAATCCGCCGTGGCGCGCCAGCAGCCCCAGCACCTGCCAGAGCGCCTGTACACGAGAATAGCACCGATCAAGCCATACTTCTTTCAGGTGTCGCCCGTCACCTGCCCCAGCGTGTTGCGCAGCGCACGAGGGCAGAAAAGGCGTCGAAGATGAACAGTGCAATCGCCGCTATCTGTCATCTGCAGTGGCTGTGGGCCCTTTCTTCCAAATGTCTGGAGCGAGGCAAGATGGCAAACAAACATTGCGAAGCTCGTCACATGCTGTGCAGCAGTGTGCGAGACCATGCAGGCTTCAGAGCTTTGTTTTGGCGCGCCTTCAGGTTCTCGGGGTGGGTGCACCACGCCTCCTCCCTGCACCGGTCTGCGCACTGCGCAATGAGCTTGGCCACCTGTGGCAAAGCAGCGGATCCAGTTCAAATAATGTCAATGCTTATGACCATTAGTACGTTGAAAACCACGTCAATGCTGAAGAGAACTCTGAGCTCTCGCCGAACAAAGGTGCCAGATTGTCTGCGCGTTGAACGTTGGCAAGGGTTTGTGCGGCAACAAATTTGAGGGTCAGACCTTGCCTCTGCCAAGGCTCGAACATGGAGGTACCCTTGGTATGGCGAGTGGATTGATGCGTGGGCGAACCGAATTGGAAGTCGTGGGTCGATGTGTGGCCAGATCGAAGCTGGCAGCACACCTTGTCGCGGCTGCTGGAAGCCGAGAGAGGTCCTGGGAACCGCTCTAGGGTCGCCCTGCTGCCGTCCTGCACACCCTGCGCACGCACCAGGAGTTCACCTTCTTCATCTCAAGGTGCCACATCTCGCTGTTACACGCTACCCTGCTGTATTTGTGTGGCTGACAGAGGAAAACACAATCAACGAGCTTTGCAGGTCGACTAGCATCTGCGCTTCTGAGGCAAGGCAGTCCACCTCCTTCAGCTAGCTGGGCTGGTGCAGCGTTGGATTCTGGCAGCTGCGCTTCTGCACCAAAAAACCCTGTCGAAACTCCCTACCTCTCTCGGCTGGCTGGGCTGGTGCAGCGCCAGGTCTGCCGGCAGCTGCGACAGCCGCAGCAGCTGCAGCGGTCCAGGCGCAAACTGTGCATCCTCGTCTGCAGCCGCATCAGCCGCCGCCACAAAGCCGCTGCCTGCATCAAAGGCAGGGACATGCAATCAACGAGATTTACCACCTCACGCATGCAGCACTGCGATGTTGCAAATGTTTCCACGCCTCCAGACATACCCCCCTTGGATGCATCAACAGTGTTGGACGGCGGTGAACACTGCTGCAACATCGCCCGAGCTGCTGTGGGCATGGTGGGGCAAATGCCGGGCGTGTCCGGGCGCGGTGTATGATCACAAGATGATCGACTCTCAAGGAAATGTCATCACAAGGTTCACAACGAGACCGCTGCCGACCTGCGGTGGAGGTGGCGGGGCGGATGCCGGTCGCGGCGGGGCGAGGCCGCATGATCACCACGCGGCCGCCGAAGCCGAAGGCCGCCAGCGTGCACGGCGGCCGCCCATGCGGGCTGCGCAGCGCCTGGCGGACCGTGCGCGGCGCGTCCGCCTGGCCCACCGTCTGCGATGGGCAAAGTCAGTCGTACAGGCAGATACATTCGCATTGGATGAATGTCTTGGGATTGAACCAATGCCTGTGCTGGCGCACCTGGAGGCCACAAGCATGCATGCATGCTTTCCATGGCGACGGAAGCTGTGTTCTGATGACTGAACTTGCAAGTCCGAGATTTTGGAGGCATTGCAAGTGAAGCCCCAGTTTCTGCAGCGGCTGCCATGCTGCCATCCGAGACAGACAGCGTACCTGTTCAGCGGACGGCAGGGCGGCGTTGTAGGACGCAAAAGGGGATGACGCCGCAGCGATGCCCAGCGTCATGATCGCCGGCCGTGCCGCCGCCGCACCGCCCGGCATGAACTGACCACCATAGCCGTGCTGCAAGCAGCCACCAGCAAGTTTTCCAGAACTATAACGCAGCAACCGACAGTGAAGATCCTTTGTGACTGACGCGTGCTCTCCCGCTGTTACTGCACTGAAAGCAGCACCGCAGTTGCACTCACTCGAACAGGTCAGGAGCGTTCAGACTGCCGTGGCATTACCACCTTCATGTTTAGGAGGGGCACCTGTTGAGAACCGCCGCCGCTGGGAGACAGGCTGCTCTGCGGACTGATGCCTGGGCGGGCGTATGACACTGCCGCCGCCGATGCAAAGTTGCTCGGCTGCCGCCACATGCCGCTGCCCTGCGGCGATGGCGGCGCAGCAGGAGGCTGACATGGCTGCTGCTGCTGATGCTGCTGCTGGGGCGCGGCTGGCTGCTGCCAGGCCGTGGGCTGCGGCGTCGGCTGCTGCCACTGCTGCTGCTGCTGCTGCTGATCGTGCGGCGGCGGCGGCTGCTGCTGCTGCTGCCAGTGGGACTGCTCCTGTGGCGACGGCTGCTGCCACTGCTGCTGCTCATGCGAACCCTGCTGCCATGACTGCTGCTGCTGCTGGCCTTGCGGCTGCTGCCACTGCTGCTGGAGCGCATCAGACTGATGGTGCGCGTCCCACTGCTGGTAGGCGTCCTGCTGGCGCGACACCTGCTGCCCTTGCCGCCACTCCTGCTGGTACCCATCCTGCTGGTGCTCATCCTGCTGGTACTGCTGCTGCGGGTAATACGAGCCGTCCGGCTGCTGGTAGAACGAGCCGTCCTGCTGCTGCTCGTAGGAATCGCCCTGCTGCTGCCCATATGATGAACCGTCCTGCTGCCCCTGAGAGTAGTCCTGCTGCTGCTGGAGGCCAAAGGTGTCGGCGGCAGCTTCGCCGTCCAGCTGCTCGCCTGCGGGCTGGTCGGAGTACGCGCTCCCGGGGGGATACGCGGGCTGCTGCTCGGGGATCGGGCCTGCAATGGCACGGGAAAGTTCTAGTGATGCGTCCTGGTGGTGCACGTGCATCAGCGTTTCCTGGCGAGCTTCAGTTTTCTGGACTCACAACGTCCTGTGGCCACTTGCATTGTTGCGGCGGTGCTGATGCTGTCAGGCAATATAGCATAAACTCTGTGCCAGGATGGCGCTCGTGACAACAGCACTAGTGCGCCATGCATACGTATCGCTCACCATGCTCGGACTGCTCTGGCAGCTGGTGTGCCGCTGCATCGCCACCCTGCTCCAGGACTTCCGCTTCTCCCTCAGCTGCACCGCCGCCTGCCTCTGACAGAGCCGGCTCATCAAGCTGCTGCTGGGCCGGGCTGTTGTCTGCAGCTGCCGCCGTTGCCGCCGGCTCGACTCGGCCAGAGTCAGCGGCGTCGGGCTGCGCTTCCGCCGCGGCCTCACCTGCGCTGTCGACAATGGCAGCAGCTGGCTCGCGCGCGGGCGGCGGCTGGGCAGCTGCCTCCTCCGCAGCGGCCGGTGCTGCGGCGTCTGGCGCTGGTGACGCATCTGGCGCGCCGCCGAAGAGCTCGCCGGTCGGCAGGGCATCAGGCTGTGCCGCCGCATCGGCCGATGCTGCCTCCGCCGCAGGCCGCGAGTCTGACATCGCCGCCGACGCCGCCCGATACGCGGGCTGCTGCTCAGTCCGTTCGGCGGCCTGCGCTGCGGTGACCAGGTCTGTGGCCGACGGCTCGGCGGAGCGCTGCCAGGCAAATGGCGCCTCGCCGGCAACGCCGCCCGCATGCGGCTTGCCTGCATCGGGAGCCCAGGCATAGGCGTCTTCCGGCGCAGCCTCGCCGCCGTGCTGCTGTGCCTGCCACTGCTGGTCCTGCTGCCACCGCGGCGCCTGCTGCTGCTGCTGTGCGCCGGGGCCGGCCGGCTGCCAGGCCTGCTGTGGCGCAGCATCCGCCCGCCGCCAGGCCTGCTGCTCAGGGTGCACCTCCTGTTCCCATGCGCTCCAAAGCTGCTGCGGCTGCGGCTGCTGCAGCTGCTGCTGCTGCTGCTGCTGCTGCTGCTTGTAGTTGTCGGCACCCCACTGCGGCTGCTCAGGCTGCTCCGGAGCCACCGCCTCATTCGCCGGCCACGCCTGCTGCCCATGCTGCTGCTCCTGCTGCTGGCCAGAGTACAAATCGTAGCTGTAGTCGTAGGACGACTGCTGTCCGGCATCGTCCTGCTGCTGCCACTGCTGATCCTGCAGCTGCTGCCACTGCGGCTCCTGCGCATCCTGCAGGAAGTGGGAAGCAGCATCGGGCTGCTGGCACCCGGGTGGCTGCGCAAAGGCGGCGGCCTCGCCGCCGCCTGAACCCTCCCCAGGCCACACCTGCTGCTGGCCCGTCTGCTCCTGTGGCACCGCCACCGCTGCCTCGGCTTCCACTGCCGCCCCTGCCTTCGCCTCCCAAGGCACGGCTGCCACCTTGTCTGCAGCCTCCTGCTGCTGCTGCTGCTGCTGCTGCTGCTGCTGCGCCTGCTCGCCCTGGCCTTGCGTCCCTTGCTGCCAGCTTTGCAGCTCGTCGTGCTGCGGCGGCGGCGCCTCCTGCTGCAGCGCCGCCGGCTGCGCCCCATAGGCGGCGGCAGTTGCGTCAATTGGAGCCGGCGACTGCAGGAAGTCCTCGAACTCCGAGGGCTCTGCAAAGCATGGAGTAAGCACCCTATGGTATCAGCCATAGGGTTTGCGCTTTGAAGGAGCCGCAAACACTGCATGGGTGGGGGCCAATAGCAATGTGGCATCCGCAGTGCGCAGCACCGTGATGATGCAGGAAGGGCAGCACGAGCACCGGGCCACTGTGACTCAAAACCTGCGGATTGACAGCGCATGTGCCTTGCACACGTCAGCGCAGCTAGAATCGAGACACCTGACCGCATCTGCACTGGAGGAGTATCCTCGTCCAGCAGCTAAACCCATGCGTTAACCCTCACCAGTGCCGAGGCCGGCGAAAAAGGATGCGCTGTCGCCGGCTGCGGGGCTGGGCGGGTTGCTGAAGCCTGTGCCATACCTGCAGCGCCAATCACGTGGGATTGTGTTCAGGAAGCACCGTTTGTGCGAACTGTTGTGCTCCATGACGCTTGAAGCTACAAGCCAATGCTGGCGGGCATGCTCTTACTACTAGCACATATGCCGGCCCAATACCGGCCCACTATATAATCTGTTTACACGGGGCTGTCACCATGAGCGTGGCTGTTCTGAGTAGGCGAACTCCGGGAAAACGAGCTCAGGCCCTCAGCTGTTTATCGGCCCACCTGACGCCCCTGGGTTTAGCAAACGGGATAGGCGCGCCGGCCGGGCTGGGTGCCGGCGGGCCATTGGCGAAGGGTATGCGGAATGCAGCCGGTGGCGCCACGGCCGCCGGGGTTCCTGCTGACGCCGGCTCGCTGGCGGCAGATGCTGTGGCGCAAAAAAATGATGCGGCGGCGCCAGCTGCGCTGCGCGCTGCGGCTTCCACCGGCGCACCCACGTGGCTGCGGCCTGCTGGTATCGACTCGCCATCCAGGAGCGTGGCTGCAGCGGCTGCAGAGGCCGCTTCTGGCGCCTGGCGCGCATGGGCCGCAGGCGCTGGAGCAGGCGCCGCGGCAGGCGCGATTGAAGCCCCGACGCGGCTTTGGAGCTCTGCTGCCGACTGACATGCGGCCGCCTCTGGGTGAGGCTTTGACTGCGGCTGCAGGGCTGACGCAAAGTCGTCATCCTCCTGCGCTGCTGACCAGACCTGCTGCTGCGGCTGCGCAGCATCGATGCGGCTCTGCTGCAGGCCAGTCGCAAAGCCGCCGACGCCTGCTTGTTGCAAGAGTCGTTCAGCAGGCGGCAGCTGTGCTGCTGCCGACGCCAGGCCAGCCGATGGCCGGGCGCCTGCCGGCGCAGCGGGTTGCTGAGCTGGCACGGCAGGGCTCGGGCTGGCTGGGGAGTCGCCCTGTGACGGCGCCTTGACGGTGCCAGTGCTGCCGCGCGGGCTGCTGACGTGGCTGTGCTGCGACAGCGCGGCCAGCGACGAAGCCGCTGAAGTAACGTCTGGAGCATCCGGCGACGCCGCAACACCGGAGCCCCGCGGCGCTGCGGAGACCGTCAAAGTTGTTAGGCGATGGTCCTCGCCGCCTGATGGGGGTGCAGACGCTGCGACAGACACCGGCGATGCAGCGACACCGGAGCCGCGCGGCGCGGGCCGTGGCAGCGGCCCGAGCCACGGCGGCGGGCGGCTGCCGCCGGTCAGGCTGAGGGGCCGAGGCCGCTGAGCTGCGGGGGCCGCGGCCGTTGGGCTGAGGGGCCGTGGCCTCCGCGCTGCAGGCGCTGTCAAGCCAGGCGCCGACGCTGCCAGGCCAGATGCCGAAGAGGCTGCGCGGGGCGTACTGGCAGGCGAGGAGGCTGCCGACCCGGTTGCTGACCCAGCTGCTGATCCGGCAGCAGAGGCGGCTCCCAAGCCGGCCGCTGGTGCGGTCACGCGGCTAGGCACGAGTCGTTGGGGTGGCGGCGCCGGCCGAACCGCTGCCCCCTCCTGCGACACCGGTGCAGGCCGGCCGTCAGGTCGGGAGGCTGCGGCCACCGCGCTGCGCGGCAGCGGAGCCGCCGCAGGCTCTCCGGTGCTGCTGCCTGCGGTCCCTGGCCGTGGCGCATCCGCCGCCGGCGCTGAGCCCGCCGGTCGCTGGGGCCGCTGCGGGGCGCCCGCCACAGGCAGTGTCCTGGATGCGCCGAGTCGGCTGACAGGCCCCGCTGCTGCGGAGCCAGTCGCGGCGGCCGCCGGCTGCGGCCGCGACATGGTGCCTGCCGGGCCGGAGATCCCTGCTGCAGCGGCAGGTGGCACAGCCGACGCGGCAGCGGCTGTCGGCTTGGGCGGCGCGGCCGGCGGCGGCGCCAGGTACTGAGCTGTCCCAGTAGGCGGCGCTTTCGCCTGGCCGACAAGGAGGGGCCTGCCTCCCGGCAGGGGCCTGGCACCAGGCAGGGCCTTTGCGCCAGGCAGCGCACGAGGCAGCGCCGGCAGACGGGCGCCGGGCAGCGGCCGCGGTGCGCCGCCGCCTCCGCCGCCGTTGCTGCCTTCAAAGCTGTCGTCCTTTTTGCGGCGCACCGGCGACGGCGACCCTGCAGGCATCGATAGGCTTTTAGGGGTTCTGTTGGCAATCTGCTCGTGGAGCACACCCTAGCGTTGCGTATCTGAGACACAACGAGACAGTGTTCGACATCACATCATGCACACAATGCAGCACTTCAATTGCTGCAGGTGTAATGGCACGAAATGCTCCCGCCCGGGTTGGCGATAGGCCCACAAAGCACACCTGTCTCGGACGCGGCGGCGCCGGTCTGCAGAGCGGCCACCCGGGCCGCCGGGGGTGGCGCCTGTGCAGGTGGCCCGCCTGCTGCTGCAGCCGGTTGGGTGGCACTCGCCGAGCCCGGCCGCTGCGCAAGCCTGGTGCTCGCCTGCAAGGGTTGGCTGATGGTCGGCGGCCTCACCGCGCCTGCAGATAGCATGCACGCATCGATGATGCCTGCAGAGATCGGAGATCGGGCATGACATTGCTGGCCCATCCTGGGCCTGTGACGTGAAGGAGATGCATGCGCCCGCTGGGATCTGTGAGAGGATCCCAGACGCCATTGGCAGCTCCTGTGCAACTGACCTGCCACGCTATGGTCGTCAAGTACAGGAGCAGCAGGAGCACCTGCGACAGGCGGTGGGGCTGTGGGGACGGACGCAGCTGGCGCGGGCGTCTGCGCGGCAGGCCGAGTGGCGGGCGGGCGCTTGACGGCAGCACCGGCGCCGGCAGGGGTCGGCGGCAGCGGCCGCGCCGCCGCCGGCCGGACGCCGCCGGTGCGCGGTGGCGCTCCAGGGCGGCTCGCTGCCGCAGCCTTTCCCTCGAATGCAGGCCTGCCTGTCGACGGCAGCGGTGGCCCGCTGGCACCCGGCGGTCTGACAGGAGCCGGAGGGGCCTTGATGCTACCGCTGTCTGCCGCTCCATCCGTCATGACCAGGCTTTCAAGATCCTGCAACTATCCTATGCGAGCCTGCAGCATCCAAAAGACAAAATACTGCTCATTGTGGGGATTGAAAGGAGGTGATGGTGCGCGCGCACGTGTCATGGTTGGGAGTGAGAGCGGTGCCAGCTGACTCGGCACTCGCAGATGCGTGGCCACATACATGCGTGCATCTATAGTAGGCATGCAAGACGATGCATCGAGTCGCTGAAGCCCTGGTGCATAGAGTGATTGTCGACGTACCCTGCCAGATCAGACTGTGATAATGTCGCGCCTGCTGACAACGGCATGCCAGCGGCCTTCAGCAACATACAGCTGCATGTTGTGGGATCCGACACTGAGCATTTCTCCATTTCTCCACTGCTAATTTGAAGGTCCTACGATTAGCTACTATCGAATCCTCTGTTCGAACACAAACACATTCAGCTTGGGTAGGGCGTTGTGACCCGTACGTGCATTGGCTGCCCGCCGCCAGGGCGTTGAATGGTGATGTAGCGAGCACAAGGCATTCAAATATCACGGCACAAGACACACAGCACCGCGATTCTAACCGACTAATCTGAAGAGGTGAGGTGGGATCCATATAATCATTCAACCTGCATGTCAGTGAGGCACATCCGCGCTCGCTGCAATAGGAAACCTGCGATCCGGCACAGACCTCGTACAAGTCCCGGTGCGGCCCAGCGCCGCGCGACTCCAGGTCCTGACAGTCTCACATCAGACAGGCATCGCATATGAAGCATGGTAGCGTGCGATCCAACCCTTCGACAGCCCTCTGTGCCGCAACGACGTTTCGGCTTGACCCTGCAGATGGCGCCAAGCTCCGGTGAGACGCAGCGCCAGGGCAGCAAGCCCGAGGTGCCCGCCCTGCGGCGGTCAGGCGCGCTCGACGGCGGCGGGGCCGCCCCGCAGGACGCCGCGCTCCCTTCGATGGTGCTGACGCCGCGCCTGGCATGGAAGGCCACCCGCATCGCCGCTCAGGCCTCGCCGTCGGCGCCACGCACGTCGCCATGGAGCCAGCAGGAGCCCCTGTACTCCGTCTTTGGCTTCGGCGGCAGCCCCGACGGCGCGGCCAACAGTCGTAGTCCCGCCGCCGCCACTGCCGGCGGCATGCTGCCGTCGCTGCCATCGCCGCGCCTCATGCCGGCCAGCAAGCGGCATCGGGCGTCGCCGCCGCGCGCCGGCGCCGGCCCGCTGCCGTCGCCGCGGCGGGCCGCAGAGGACAGCTTGTCGTGGTCGTCTAGGCTTCCGGCGCCGCCATCGCCGCTCATGGCACTGCCGCCGGTGCTTGGCAGTGCCGCGGTTGCGGATGTGCAGCAGGCCCAGCGGCACGGCGGCAAAGACGCCGCGCGTCTGCCGCTTTCCCCGGCAAGCGCAAGCTCAGCTCCCCTGGCAGCTGCCTCCGCCGCAGCGTCTGCCGGCAGCCCGCTGCCGGCCCCCGACCCCAACGCGTGGCGCGCCATTCTGCAGCCGGGCATCCTGCTCAGCTCGCCAGCGGGCCTTGCGAGCGGCAGCGGCGGCCGGCGACGCAGGGGCCGCATCCCCCGGCGCAGCTCGCAGGAGCGGGATTCCGGGGCAAAGGCACGCGGCCTCGCACGCGGTGCCGCCATGTGTCTCCCGCTGTCGCCTAGGAAAGGCAGCCGCACTGTGGAGGAGCTCCGTGCCATGGCGGACGCTGCGGCGGCGGCGGCGGCCAGTGGCGCACCCCGCAAAGATGCTGGAGCGGCCGTGGCAGCACCGGCAGCGGTGACGCAGGCTGAGGCGCAGGCTGAACCGGCTCTGTCACTGCATGCGGAGGGTGGACCGGCCGGGGGTGGACCGGCCGAGTGTGCGACTGCCGCTGCAGCAGCAGGCGCCAATAAGTCAGCAACAGTATCAGCAGAGTCTGCGGCAGCAACTGCACCCACACAGCCTGCAATTCCAGCAGCTGAAGCGGCGCACCCAGCTGCTAACGAAGAGGCGAGCAGCCCAGCATTGGCGGTCACGGCAGAGGCATCGACAGCGACGGCTGCTGGCAAGGCGGAAGCAGCACCTCAGCCGGCAGCGCCAGCAGCTGCGGGCTGCGCAACTGTGCCGCCTGAGCCTGTAGGCACAGCTGTCGTCACAAGTGGTGAAGCACCTGCGCCCACAGCGCCGGCGCCAGCACGGGTTGAGGCGCCAGCCGGGGCCGGGGCCGGGGCTGTCGCGCCGTCAGGTGAAGAAGCAGCCGCGCCTGCACCCGCGAGAGATGCTCTGCCGGCAGCGGAGACAGCCGCCGCGCCGTGCGCGGACGCACCAGCAGGAGCAGCAGCGGAGGCGGCGGCTCATGCACCAGCGCAGACGGAAAATTCGGGGATGACAGCTGGAGATTCGGCATCGGCGGCAGGCACGCCCGGGGCGGCAGGCGCGGCGGCTGCAGCGACGGCGCCGCCGGCGGCCGCCGCACCGCAGCAGCGGGCAGCGCTGCAGGTTGTGTGCGTCCTGCGGCCGAGGCTGGCCTCTGAGGGGGGCGCACCAAAGGCCGCGTGGGCGGCCGGCGAGTGGGAGGTTAATGTCGGCGCGCCGGGCTGCGACCGCCTGAGCTTTAGGTGAAGCCCTGAAACAAAACCTAGTGACCAGAGCGATATCGTTGCGGTGAGCGAAATGTGCTCTGCGGACGAGGTTGTGGTGCTCGAGCACAGAATTCTGCAAAGCATAGCACGAACCTCGTTGCTGTTGGCCTATTCATCTTTCGTTCCGTAGCAAAGGCAGGGTGAGCAACGGCTAGGAGCACTGCGAGCTGGTCTTCAAGGGTAGCTGCGCAGCCCTGCCGAATACTATACTGTAAGTTTTGAGAATACTGTACAGTTTTACTGTAATGAAGTTGACCTGTTTCGGATGTGCAGGCTGGACAGGGTGTTCAGCGGCGGCGATGCCGGCTGCAAGACTCTGTTCTCGGATGTGGTAGCGCCGCTGGTGGACGGCCTGCTGGCCGGCGGCAGCGCCAGCGTCATCGCCTACGGCCAGAGCGGCAGCGGCAAGAGCCGCGTCATGGGCTTTGCAGACACAGCAGGTGACACGGGCGGCAGCGGCAACGGCGGCGGCGTAGGCGGCTCAGCTGCCGGCCTTGCAGGCGCGGAAGCGAAGCACGGCGCTGGTGCAGCAGCGGGCCCATCAGCCTGCCGGCAGGACGGTGACGCAGCGGCGGCGTCGGGGAGCGGCTGGGCAGGCGCGGTGCTTCTGCGCGCGGCCGTGCACTTGTTCGAGCAGATCGACGAGCTGCAGCAGCGGGACTCGGACGTCCAGGTAGGCACAAAAGGGACGCGACATGCTACCCGTATTGCCCGGCAATATTGTTCTGGGCAGGGCACTCGATGGAGTGTTCAAACTGCGCCATGGACGTTGGCGCCTCTGCAGCTACAGCGTCCTTGCTTGGCTGGCAACCGTCACTGCTTGACAGTCCCCATGACAGTCCCCATGAGCCTTTTGGGCGACCGACACTGGATTGTGTCCATATACATGTCGAACACTGTCTGACGTTTGCCACTCAGCAGGTGTCGGTGGCCTGCGCGGTGTGCGAGGTGAGCGGTGCGAAGGTGCTGGACCTGAAGCACCCGTCGGACCTGCCGCCGCGCGTGCCGGAGCGGGCTCTGTTAGAAGAGGGCGCCGGCCTGACGCATGAGGCCGTCTCGTCCGCGGCGCAGCTGCAGGTGTGTCTGGGAGACCTCGTGTACAGTGATCGTCACAAACATCTGGCGTTCTGGAGCGCGCTCTGTCGGAAGAGGGCGCCGGCCTGACGCATGAGGCTGTCTCGTCTGCGGCGCAGCTGCAGGTGCGCTGAAGGCTGTTGGTCGTAAGACTTGAGCAGCATGTGCTGCCACCTGGTCAGGCTGTTTGGCGGCTGCAGGCTTTGGTGCCAGCTTCAGTGCCAGCGCAGACAGCCATCTATGCGTTGCTTTGGCTGCAAAGCTGTCGCTATTTTCTCACTCCCAGCCAGCACTCAGATGCACTTTGACGGCCACGCCAGGTAAGGCTGCCAGCGCAGTTCTCTCCCATCTTGGATGGGACTCGCCACCACCACCGATGACGAACTGGACCGAGTAACCATGTGCGGCATGCAGGCCGCGGTGCAGCGCGGCGTCGTGCGGCGGTCTGCGGGCTCACGGCCGGGGGCGGGCGGCGCCGGCGCCGGCCGCTCGCACCTGCTGGTGCAGGTTGCGGTAGGGCTGCGGCGGCGGCTGCGGCCCAGTCAGGCCGCCGCCAGCGCCGCGGGCATGGGCTCGGAGCAGCGGGCGGTGCTGCAGCTCGCCGACCTGGCAGGTGCGTGCAATTTTTGTGGCGTGATGATGTCCGGCTGAACATACAAGACCTTTTGGTGAACTGGACGCGGAGCAGCGAACGGTGCTGCAGCTGGCCGGCCTGGCAGGCAGGGGTTCGCCCAGATAGTTGAGTTTTGACTCGTGAATTAATGGAGTCAGCAGGCCATGCTGCAGCTCGCCGACCTGGCAGGCGAGCCTGGATGTTTGACTTTGATTTCCAATTGACGTCTTTGGAACATATGTCATCTTACTCTGCAACGCTAATACCTCTTGCACTGGCTCTACCACGGTCCAAAGGCACTGCAAATTGCCTGAATCGCAGGCTCGAACCCGTGTGTGGCGGCGGGCTCAGTGGCAACGGACTCGGGCCTGCTGTGGCTGCAGCAGTCCGTCCGCGCCCTTGCCGGCGGCCATCCGCCAAAGGCAAGCATGCCTGCCGAACCCGCAATGCTGTACCGTCTGCCATCCCACAGTGCAGACATATGCCGTCACGTGCCGGGGGGCTCAAGTCCAAGCCGCTGCAAGCAGGGCCGACCGTGCTACAAACGCTGCAGCATGGAAACGGCTGCCGCACCTGCGAAGCGCACACCAAGAGAACAACAAGAACAACAAACCTCAAGATGACATCACTATTCTTCCTGCGTGCAGGTGTGCAACCATGCGCTGACGCAGCTGCTGAGCGATGCTCTGACAGGTCGGGCACGGGCGCTGCTGCTGGCGTGCATCGCGCCCACCGCCGCCTGCCAGGAGCACACCCTCCAGACACTGCAGTGCGCGCTCTACCCAACATCTTTTGTTAAACAAAAGCAGTTTCGAAACGTTCTGCAGCACCTGTCTGCTTCATGCACGCCAGGGCCCCCGCTCCGCCGTTGGAGCTGGTACACGCCGTGTGTTTGCGTCCTGTGCGCCCCCAGAGGCGCTTCCTATCACACAACAGGGCTGGGCACACCTCCACAGTCTACTGCGTCCAGCTCAACAGCACAATTGGGATCCACTGTCCGGGTGTTCAATCACTGGCCTTACTGCCAAAGCCCTTGCCGCGCAGGTTTGCGGAGCAGGCACGTGCTATCGGCGCCCCGCCGCCGGCGGCGGCGGCGCCGGCGGTGGCCGCCGCTGCAGCGGCACAGGCGGAGCGCGCGGTGGACCGGGCCGCGGCAGACGCCCGTGCGGATGCCGCGCGCTCACAGCTGCGGGGGCTGGTGGCGGCCACTCGCGCAGCGCAGCAGCAGGATGCGGAGGTGGGTACCACCGGAAATGACCTTAAATGACAGCAAGGTCGTGACAGGGCTGTCAGGTGCTTTTGGCAGGACAGCTCGATGGTGACAGATGGAGACGGCTTATTGGATGATGAGGAACTGTGAAAAGCAATGGAGCCTAGGTTTAGAACTGAACCTGCCCGGTTCAATTTGCAAACGCTTCAGGCTTTGGCCCATGCGGCAGCAGCAGCAGCAGCAGCAGCAGCAGCAGCAGCTGCAGCGGCGTGCTGACACCTACGTGCTTCCATGCAGGCGGCAGCCGCCGTGAGGCACAGCACGACGCAGGCGGCCGTGCACCGCCAATCGGCGCCGCTGCTGGTGGCGCCTCAGCCAGCATCTGCGCTGTGCACTGAGCCGTCAGCGGAAGAGTCAGGCACAGTCGGTCCAGAGCAGCCGGCGACAAGCGCTGCGGGCGAAAGCGAAGACAGTAAGGCGGCGTCAGGCTCCGAAGTGTCGGCGACGCCCTGCGGCCTGCCTGGCCAGCAGCACTCCGCCGGTGCTTTCCAAGACGGCGGCGCCAGCACCGCTGGCAGGGAGCCTGGCGCGGCACCCGCGGCTGGTGCGCCACCCGCAGGCAGCGGCAGTGGCAGCGGCAGCGCCGACACCGGCGCTGCGGGATCGCTGTCGGCAGCCGCCGCCGCCTGGGATGCGACTTCCGAAGGGCATCGCGCCTCGCCGGACCGCCAACATTGGGCGGCTGCGCCCCGCCGCTCCTTTGGCAGCGCCTTCCTACCGGCGGTCGACGACGTGGCGGCGCAGGGGGAGGCGGTGCTCGCGGCGGTCCAGGTGTGCGCTTTTCTGAATGACTCTGAGTCGACTCGTCGACACGATGTAGCTTCTTGCTGTCCCTTGTTGTTGACAGGCATGACATTGTCGGCGTGCGGCAGCGGCGAGCCGGTCTTGCAGGAGGCTATCATGTACCATGCTCGGTCATGCGCAGGCGGTGCAGGCGGCAATCCGTGCCGGCACGCCGTCGCCGCGGCCGCCGCGGCTGGCGGCTCTCGGGCTGCAGCCGCTATTTGAGGAGGGGTCACTGCAGCAGAGTGAACCGCCGTGGATGACAGAGTGCCTCGAGCTGGCGCTCGCGCCGTGCGTAGATTCCCCGCTGGCGGCGGAGCCATCGGAAGTGGCGGCGGCAGCGGCGGAACCACCGGCGGCGCCGCAGCCGCGGCCTACACAAGCTTCAGCAGAGTCCGGGCAGGGGGCAGCCCCTGTGGAGTGTCCAGATGAGAGCGCCGACCCACCATCGCTGCGCGCGGCGCAGCGTCCGCCGCCGTCGCCGCCGCACACGGCAGAGAAGCGGCCGTCATTTGACGTCCGCGGCGGCGGCGCCGGAGGCGGCGTTGGCGAGCCGCCAGCCAAACGCCCCAAGGTTCCAAGCCTGCAGGCGGCTGCGGCGGGCGCGCTTGTGGTACGGCAGCAGCAGCTCGAGCTCAGCATCGGCAGGTGTGGGGGCCTCACGTCGCCCAGTCAAACTACCACAGTCGGCGTCTGCTGGTGATCAGCGTCGTCAGCGCGATCACTCTTGCTGCATCCTGCAGGCGCTGTCACGCAAGTGCTGGTCTGAGCCATGTTGCTCACACCAGGGCTTGCTCTAACTCCACTGCTGCAGGGACGCCGTGCTGGAAGAGGCTTTCGCTGCAGCTGCGGACGACTTTCGGAGGCGCATTTGGCTGGGAGACTTTGCCGTCACTTCTTTTTGAAAATTGCGCTGCAGGGAGGCTGACCTGAGGAGGCGCCTGCCGTCGTCAAGGCGGATCGATGGAGCCCCGTTTGAATGTGCACCTTCAAATGTCACCAATTGCACCAGACTGGGCTGGTCCATTTCGCTCCAGGGTTGTCGAGCTGGAGGAGGCACTTGCTGTCGCCGAGGCGCACCGGCGCGAGCCCATCTGGAAGCGACAGTGTCAATGTGCTTTCAGTGTTGATTCCGGTGCGGGGAGGCCAGGGAGCTGGAGGAGGCACTTGCTGTTTCCCAGGCGCACCGGCGCGAGCAATGTGGTTGGTCAATTTGGTCAACGCTTCGATTGCAGTCTCTCAATCACTTGCGCCTCACAGCTTGTTGCTATCGCTGCAGGGAGGCCGAGCTTGAAACGGCTCTCGCCATCGCCGAGGCGCACCGGCGCGGGCTGGAGGCAGAGCTTGCGGCGGCGCGAGACGAGGCGGCTGCGGAGCGGGCGGCCGCCGACGCCGCGCGTGCTGAACTGCGTGTTGCGGATCGTCAGGTCCAGGTGCGGTTCCAAATGTGAAGTCGTCGACGTTTACAAGCTAGCATCTGCCTTGTAATCTCATGGCGGGCGCTCGCCGAGGTACGCAAGACGCAGCCAACACTACAGCCATGCACAAATCAGCAGGCAGCAACATGGCCGACCGTCACCGATGGGCATTGGCAGCGGTTATCGCCGTGGTCACGCATAAACGACAGGTTGCTGAGCACATTTCAGCTGCAACAGCAACTTGGCAACAGCGCTGACAAACAGATGCACTTTGAGCTGATCGAGCGCCCGAAGCTTCTGAAGTTGGACGTAGATGCAGTATCTGTATTCTGCAGGACTCGCTAGAGCAGCAGCTGGATCTGGAAGCGGCGCTGGCGGCGGCACGGACCGATGCGGAGGCGGCTGCACACCAGCAACAGCGCGCCGAGGCAGAGACCGCTGAGCTGAGGGAGCAGAAGCAGGTGTGAGGCGCACTAGGTCGCGTTGCGTTGCCGCCTGTAAGTGGCCGGGAGTGCAGCCGCGGCACAGCATGGTTGTTTTGGCAGGAGCCGGCGCCGGCGGAGTCCCAATCACGGCGATGTTCCAAACCAGACCGAGAACTCTACGACTTCCTGAACCCTAAACCCTAAACCCTAAACCCTAAATCCAGACTTTGAGATTGTACCTTTGGTCATAGGCGCTGGAGGAAGAGGCGGCGGCGCTTCTGCAGCAGCTGCGCGGCCGCGGCGGCGGCTGGGGCAAGGCCCTGATGTCGTGGGCATCACCCTCGCCCAGCCGCCCGGCGCGGCAGGTGCTATTTCGTCACGGCTGCACCCGGCCATCAGTGGGCTACATCAGCCATCAAACTCGAAATCTTGGCAGTTGCCTGGGTGGAGCTCATGTCTGAGTGGCTGCCTAGCGTCGGCGTCTGCCAGCAGCACAGGGTGCTGCCCCGTGATTTAGCGCAGGCTTTCATCGTTTTCAGCGTCTCTCGCCCTGGAGTCCTGCACACCTGGAGCGGACGCGGCCTTTGTGCTGCAAAACCTGTTTTCAAATCTCTCTCATAATTTCCAACGGGCATCGTTGTCCCGACCGCGCAGGCTTCCGGCCAGGCGTCCACGCCGCAGACTGCGCCGTCGGCGACGTGGGCGCAATCTGCAGCAGGCAGCCGCAGCCGCCTCGGCGGCGTCGGCGACGACGGCGCTGCCACCAAAGCGGGGGGCGAAGGCTCGCAGCGGCACGCGCTGGCGGCGGCGCGGCAGGTGCATGATGTTCAGAATGCGCAGATTTCGCAGAACCCGCAGCTGCCGAGGACCGACGGAACGCTTGCGCTCGCGGCGCCGCCGTGCGAGCCGCCGCCGCCGCAGCTGCCCGTCAGCACCAGCGGCCCCTATCAAAGGTGCACAACCCGGTTTCCTTTTGCCTCACATGTTCATGAAGGCTCAGATGCAACACGCAATGCCCCCCGCCTGCTACCTCGACCCAAAGCTGTGCTTGAATGCCTGCACTCCCGACTGCGTCTGCAACATATGAAGGCTCTGTCTTGAAACTGCCCAGAAGCCCTGCAGCGGCTGTCCATCTGCCGCGGCTGCTTGTGCAACACTGCGGCGCAGCCTGCCGCAGCGCTGCTGCTATCCCAGTGTCATGCTGCTCATACTCGCCCCCATACCTTGCATCAGAGATGTCGCTGACCGTCCGCTCACCACCTTCCGCTGTTGTTACTGCAATTACAAATTTGAACAGTTTTCTGCTATCATCAGCCCTCACATGCCGGACCTGGGCAGACCACGGCGCGGCGGCTTTCTGGACGCCGTCATGTCGCCGGGCCTGACGCCGGCGTCGCGCCCGGAGGCGGCGCCGCCGCCGCTGCTGCCGCCCACCCTGGAGCACGCCACGAGCCGCCTGACGCAGCTGCCGGACCAGGGTGCGCCTTCGCTTGCTGTTGTCTGTGCAGTTCCCTTTGTACGGTTTGCGTCAGCCGGAACCCGCCCTCGTGGTGTTGCTCATGCAACTTTAATGTGTGCCACTGCTTCTGAGCAGGCAGAGGCAGAGGGACATGAGCTGTGTTGTTGGCGGTCACGCTGTGTCTCATGCGCGCAGGCACAGACCTGCTGGAGCGCATGAATATGCAGTGGCAGGGCTCGGCGGGGCGGCCGTCGGCGCAGCTGCCGCCGCGGCCGCCGCCGCCGGCCACGCCGCCACGCTCCCGCCGCGGCAGCCTCGGCGGCCGACGGCCCGCCGGCGGCGGCGGCACGACCGGTTCCCAGCCGCCGGTGCCGCCGTCACCGGCGGTCGCCGCCCTGGCGGCACCAACAGCCGTGGCAAAGCTGCAGGCGGCAGCCGCAGGACCACTGCAGGATGGACCAGCAATCTGCAAAACGGCGCTGCAGCAGCGGCCACCCGCCGCCGCGGCTGACGCCGCTGTCAAGGCCGAGCCCGACACGGGCGCCACGAGGCTGCAGCCAACGCAGCCCGCACGGCAGGTTGTGCAGTCCCTGAACGACCGGTTCGCCGGCGTCGCAGCACCGCCTTTCGACAATGGCAGCCGGACAGCGCAGCTGGCTGCCGGCGCTGAGCCGCGGACCGGTGACAGTGGCGCGGACGGCGGCGGCAAACACAGCAGCGCCAGAGACGGAGGCCTGACGCCGCCTTCGCGATCAGAGCAGTCGTCTCCGGACATCGTCCACCACGCAGTGCTTCCGGCGCCATCACTGGCTCCCGACGCCGGAAATCCGCTCGACGGCCAGCACAGCGGTGACACAAATGGTGGCAAAGATGGTCAGCTGCAGCAGGCGAGGGAGCTGGAGCGGCAGGGTGAGGAGCGGCAAGGCAACGAGCACGGCCGCCTGCGGGGCAACTGGCGGGCGACAACGCCTTTGAGTCGTGAAGCAGAAGGCACGACGCGGCGCAGCCACGCGCTCGACAGCAGCAGCGCCAGCAGCGGCGATGAGGACGGCGATGGTGATGAGTCATTGGCGCTGACGGCGGCGCCGCAGGCGGACACGCCGGATGCGCCGCTGGCCGCGGCCGTCGCAGCCGCCAACACTCCAGACCCGCCTGACGGTTTGGCCGCACAGCCGGCAGCGCAACCGGCGGAGCAGCAGCAGGCGCGACAGCAGCCTGGCGGTGCAAATGCCGCAGCTGCGTCGGCAGCTGCGGCGGCAGAGGACGGCAGTCGTGCCGCCCACTCCGGCAGCGAGAGCACTGTGAAGGCGGAGCCCGCGGGCCGCCCGACGCGGCGGGCAGCCCTCAACGCCCGCGCCAAGATCACGTGAGCTGCCTTCTGCAAGTGTTCTCAGGATCCCCCTCGCCATCAATCTCTTGTGCAACCGAGTTTTATTTTCTGCCATTGCTTCGGCGCAGTAGCTGCCGCAGGATGTTGTATGGCTGGCAGAACAGTGCACCAGGTCTAAGTGCAAGGTTCATATCTCAACCACACAAACCAACAACCACACCAACCTGTGTTCTGCAAGCAGAGAGCACGCGGAGGCAGACATCCGGGGGCAGCGGCTGGCGCGGCAGGACGCAAAACCAGCGTCTGCCGCCAAGCCCGCTAGGGGCTCAGCGGCCAAGGCGCGGCCCCGCCGCGGCGCCGCAGCCGCAGTCGCCAAGCCACCTGCGCTTGCAGAACAGCCAGCAGGTGACGATGCAAGCGCGAGCGGCAAAGCTTCCGCCCGGCGCAGCAGCAGCAGCAGCGGATGTGGTGGTGCCAATGGCGCAGGCGCCGCTCATCAGCAGGGCCAGGCAGCACAGCCAGCAGCACCGCAGCAGCAGCCGCCGGCAGGCGAATCGCGGCTGGCGACGAACGGCATGCAGCCGGCCGCTGCGGCCCCTCAGCAGCCGCACCAGCCGCCAGAGAGGCAACCGCAGCCGGCGGCGCAGCAGCCTGCGGCCGCGCAGGCGTTGTCGCAGCAGCAGCAGCAGCAGCAGCAGCAGCAGCAGCAGCAGCAGCAGCAGCAGCAGCAGCAGCAGCAGCAGCCGCCCAAGCGGCGGCGGAAGCTGGGTGCCAACCGCACGCTGCCTGCGTCTCCCGATCCGACAGAGGATTTCCCGACAGCGGCGCCCGGCGGCGGCAACGGCGCCTTTGGACTGCCGCGCGCGCGCACCAGTATGGTGGGGACTAATCGCCACCTCTTGAGCGTGCAGGCATCTCCCTCGGAATCCCCTCGTTATTGGTTATTGATGACGACAGAGGGTGATTGACACGACCTCGCCCTGAGTGCTGGTGCTTCGCTGCACGTGCAGGAGGTCCGAACAGCCAACTCGCACAGGAGGCATGCCTCAAACCGGCAGCATTGAGCATGCGCACCAGCAGATAGTGGTGGCTGCGCGCTGGACGCGCGGGGTGGGAGTGGTGACGGGGGCTAATGAAGGAGCAGGTAGTATTCGAAAATTTGGCGGTTTTGCACAGTCATGCTCGCAGCAACTCGCGCGCCGGGGGGGGGGGGGGGGGGGGGGGAGGCGCCACGCG
>JAABUM010002474.1_pt1 | contig 24664 bp, 21 predicted proteins | sample 5559161 | NCBI WGS metagenome assembly JAABUM01 (sample SAMN10711868, study PRJNA513369) | rock metagenome | isolation source: Antarctica rocks | place: Antarctica: Victoria Land, Siegfried Peak nord
CCAGATGGTGGGATCGTCTTTGGCGGGCGGGGCGATTGCCCCGGAGGGCGCGCGGTCAGCAGACTGTGTGGTCATGAGCAGTGTTCCTCCCAGAGCAGGGGGGCGCAGGACCAGGGCCAGCGCTCTCTCACCCCTACTTTACCATAACTACTACTTTCGGGATAGGCTGTAAATGGTTCCTGGTAGTAGTTGCGGCATGATCCCCAGAGATGAGGTCCGTTGGCATACCGCAAGACTTCGTGGGAAGCATTTAGGGGAAAGGATGTGGACTGATGGAACGAGACTCTCGCCGACCGCTCTCAGAGACGACCCGATCTTTGCGCGATCTCCAGGACTGGGGCGTTGACCTTAGTCTTATCGAGTCGTCGCTCGCTCGTTCACCGCGTCAACGACTTGACATCATGCTGGAGCGTCTCGCCCTTGTGACGGCTCTGCAACGGGGCATAGACCATCACCCTCTCACACACTGATGAAGACCACCTGTGTGATCCGTGCTACACGTTCTTACCGAACGGGATAGTGATGGATCCGCTCCGCCTCCTCCGCCCCTTAATCGCTGCCAATGTTCATGTCGTTCTTATCGGTGGATTGGCTGCTGTCTTGCACGGAGTTCCCGTTGTGACAAACGATATCGATCTCTGTTACGACTCATCTCCGGAGAACCGACAGACGCTTGTCTCAGCCCTTGCTCCCCTACACCCAGCGCTGAGGGTGGCTGGCCTCTCCCCAGAAGCAGCGCGACACTTACCCTTTATATGGGACGAGCGGACACTCCACGATAGCCCTATCCTGACGCTGATCACGGACGCCGGTGACCTCGATCTCCTCAATCATGTGCCAGGGCTTGGGAACTATGAGGCTGTTCTTGCCGCATCACGACGTATTACTATTGACGGCCTCGACATTCCGGTGCTCGATCTGGACGGCTTGATCGCTGCCAAGCGAGCAGCAGGACGCCCAAAAGATCTCATGGCGCTACCGCACATTGAGGCAACACTCCTGCGACGTAACGAGCAGCGTGATGAGTGATGTCATACAGACACGCCACGCCATCGTATCGCTGATGGCGTGAGGGTGAGTGTGATGGGTCTGCAAGACTTGTTTGAGGATATTGCTCGTGACACTGCCGCATCGAGCGGAGGACGACGCCGACCTGGCAGCCAAGCACGTCCGAAACCCTGGTCATGACCGGCGTGAGCTTCCGGGCGCGGCGGACGACACCCACACAGGACCCGCGCGGCGGGGAGAACGGACAGAGGAGGACGGAGGAGCATCCTCGCCTGCCTGGTACCCTATGGCCGACACTTGACAGGCGACGTTGCGCGGGATCAGGCCATCGGCCATGACCTGATCGAGCACCTGTGACAGGCGCAGGTGGGTCAGCTCTACCGTGCGGTGACCAATGCCATCCTTCAGCGCAAAGCCATGGACGTCCTACTATGCATCGATTGCCTGGATGATTGGCTGCCGGCTGGGGTAGATCCGTACTTCGCGGATCGCATCATCGCGGAGGCTCTTGTGTACCTGGATGACACCGGTCATGAGAGCAAGAACCCAACGGATCGCTACGTCGAGACGGTCCTGTTTGATGAACTGACGCCTGGACACCCGCGGCGCTGCGATGGATGTAAGATGCGCTGGGACGAACTCGGCGGCCATCGGATTGTCTACCGGGCCATGCCGGCTTCCACATCGTCGGACGCGGACGAAGGGGACGGATCCATGAATCAGAACGGGATTAGCTACGGTTTTGGTCTCGGTGGGACAGTTGAAGAAGTTGGTGGGGCAGCGCGGCGACTGGCCGTCTTACTCGAGGCAATTGCCGATAGCAGGTGTGTCAGCGAGATGAGCATCATGGTTGATCCTGAAAAGGATGAAGACAGTGCCCTGATGCTGAGTATCCAGCATGTTCCCGGTACCCATGAGGCAGCGTGGAGACAACTCCTCAGAAAGGGTAGTGAGTTGGGGTATCGCGTGGAGGAGGGCGTCTCTACAGATGAAGATCTGCCTGAGGGGCAGAACACCTTTGATATTGCTGACGTCCGGATCGACTAATTCCGGCTTGCCCGCACCTGCCCAGCATGAGTTCTGCTGACGACATCCACAACGCATGCTGGTCGCGTAAGAATAGTAGAGCAAAGGTCATCCGTGTGCTATCCGCCGCGTGATCGTCTCTTGGCATGATGCTGGGCTGATCTGGGTTACAGTTAGGGGCGGTCGGACGGCACGGGTTCTCCCGTCATGCGGGCGACGCACGTGCAAGAATCCTGGGCAGTGTTTTACAGCACCCGGCCTGATGCCGCGCGGCAGAGTGGTGACCAGACGTCGCGGCGAGGGTCAGCGCTGGCGTTGCGACTTGGGCGAGGGGTCTGGCATTGATCGGAATTTCTTCACGGGCCCTGCGGGAGATCGCCCGTTCGCTGGTTCAACGCCACGCCGTGGCTGAGCAACACACGCCGTGTCAGGCCGTCAGGTGACGTTATCGGGAGCTCCGTGCTACGGCAGGCGCTCGACCACCTGAGCAACTCCCGCGCGTTGACTGTCCCATTCTATCGCGTGACCCGTCACTAGAACGAAAGCAAGACCTGCATCTACATCTTCGCTACTTTTCAGCGACGAACGAGAACAACAAGCTACACTTGTACGAGGCGAAAAGATGTGGACTGTTGCCACGCGACTGGGGTAGCAGGCTGGCGACGGGCGAGCTGTTCGTTAGCACGCCCTTAGCTCCAGGTCTGGTGGCTGAGTGGCAAGTGGTTGAGTTCGTCGCGTAATCCGCGCCAGTTGGTGAAGTGGTGGTCCATCAGGCCGGTGAAGCGCTGGTTGTGCCGCCGCTCTAGCAGGTGGCCCAGCTCATGCACGACGATGTATTCCAGGCACTGGGGCGGCTTCTTGGCCAGCTCCAGGTTGAACCATACCCGCCCGGCGGCGCTGTTGCAGCTGCCCCACTTTGTCTTCATCTTCTTGATGCCCCACCCGGTCACCCGCACGCCCAATACCGGTTGCCACTGTTCGAGCAGCGGAGGGATCAGCATGCGCAGTTGCCCACGATACCAGCGCTGCAGCAGCAACGCGCGTTGGTCAGGCGTTGTGTGGGGGCGCACGAACAGGTCGAGCCACTCGCGGTTGCGCAGTGCTACCTGGGGAGGGCCATCGTGTTCCTGCACGCGCAGGCGATAGCGCTGGCCCAGGTAGTAGTGGCTCTCGCCGCTGACCATCTCCCGCTGGGTCTGGCGGGACTGCGCCGCGAAGCGGGCTTGCTGGCGTTTGATCCACCCCAGCCGGGCGATCACGGCCAGCCGCACCGCCTCGTCGCCCACGGCCAGCGGCGCGGCCACGCGCACCCGGCCACCGGGGGGATAGACGCCCAGGTGCAGGTTCTTGATGTCCGAGCGCACCACGTCCACGGTCAGCCCGCCGACGCTGATCTGGTGGCGCTCAGTAGTCATCCTGGTTCCTGACCAGCTCCAGAATGCGGTTGATCCGCGCCTCGCCGTCTTCCTCGCCTTGCACGGCATAGCCCACCGGCGGCTCGTGTAGCTGCTCCGGATCCGCCTCGCCGAGCGCGGCCTTGATGGCTAACCGCACCCGCCGCACCTTGAACATGCTGCCGCGCCACTCATCCTGGCGGCTGGTCCGCACCGCCTGGTCCACGGCCAGCGCCAGCCCCTCATCGCGTCCCAGGTTGTCGTACAGCGCCCTCCTGGCCGGTGTATCCACCGTGGTGGGGTAGGTGGCTCCGCTCCCTGGAGTGATGGCCTGCCGGGTCAGGTCGGCGATGCGGGCCAGGTACTCCTGGTAGCCCATGGCCTCATGGCGACGCCGTTCGATCAGGGCGTCCAGCAGCTGGGACATCTTATCGTAGTACTTGGGGTTGACCGGCGACTCGTCTATGATCAGCTTGCGCACGTTGTTCTCGATGGTCTCGGCCACCGCGTCCTGGCTGGCCGCAATGCCCGCCGGCAGCGCATCCACGGCGGCCGGGCCACGCTCCACGATCAGCTGGATCAGCGATCGTTCGTCGAAGGCGGAGATCTTCTCGCTGTCCTCGGCCCGGATGTAGGTGTCAATTAGATGGCGCATGGCCGGCTCGTACATCTTGAGGTCAATGTAGTCGCCGCTGGCCAGCTTGACCTCGTTGCGCACCTGGGCATAGTGGTCCACCTCGGCCTTCAGGGCCGCTATCTGGGCCGGGCTGTAGCCGGCCTCAACCAGTTCGTTGGCCAGCGCGGCATAGGCGCGCAGCAAGGTAGCCACGTGGGTGTAGAGGGCCAGGCGCTTTGGCTCGTTACCCTTGAGCTGTGCGGCGTCGCCCCCCTGTGCCGTGCAGAAGTAGCGCAGGTAGGCCGCCGTGTCCCGTGGGGCCTCCACCCCCTCGCAGAGCGCCGTGACGACGTCGCGGGACTCCTCTAGATGCTCCCGCGCCGTACTCAGGCGGTCTTGCAGCAGCCCGGCCACATCGGCCTGATCGTAGCCGTCCAGCGCCCCGGAGGTGTAGTCCTGCACCGCGCCCTCCAGGCTCTTGAACAGGTCCTTGTAGTCCACGATGTAGCCGTACTCCTTGTCGTCGCCGTCGAGGCGGTTGACCCGGCAGATGGCCTGAAACAGGCCGTGGTCGCGCATCTGCTTGTCAATGTACAGGTAGGTGGCCGAGGGCGCATCGAAGCCGGTCAGCAGCTTATCCACCACGATCAGCAGCTTCATCTGCCCCGGCTCCTCGATGAACTTGCGCTTGACCTCCTCCTCGAAGCGCTCCACCTTGGTCATGGCGGTCTCGGGGTCCTCGTGGAACCAGTCGGCCAGCATCCCCTTGTAGATGTCGTACTGGCTCAGCCGCTCGGTCAGCCCCTCGCCGGTGCTCTCGCCCTTGATGTCGGACAGGGAAGGCTTGTAGCTGGTGATGATGGCGCACTTGCCGGCCAGGTCCGTGCCGGCCAGGATGTTGTACATCTGGCAGGCCTGGTAGATGCTGCCCGAGACCAGCATGGCGTTGCCGTGCCCGTCGGCCAGGCGCGGGCGGGTGGCCATGTCCATCAGGATGTCGTCGGCGATGCGCTGCAGCCGATCCTGACTGGAGAGCACCTTCTTCATCGTGCCCCAACGCTGCTTGAGCTGGGCGCAGGCCAGATCGGTCAGCCCCTTGGTCTTGGCCTCGAACCATTGGTCAATCTTGTGCTGGGAGGAGAGGCGTTGGTCAATGTCCCGCGCCTCGTAGCGCAGGTCCAGCACCACGCCGTCACGCACGGCCTGGTTGAACTTATAGGTGTGAATGTAGGGGCCAAAGACTTCAATGCTCCGCTGCTTGTCCGCCTTCAGCAGCGGCGTGCCGGTGAAGCCGATGAACAGGGCGGTGGGCAGGATGGCCTTCATCGCCCCGTGCAGGTCGCCCGACTGGGTGCGGTGGCATTCGTCCACGAACACGTACAGGTCGCCCTTGGCTTTGAAGTCGGGTGGCAGGGCCTTCGTCACCTCGGCGATGAAGCTGGCCACAGCGTCGCCCTCCTTGCCGGGGAACTTGTGGATCAGCGAGCAGGCCAGCCAGGGCGTGGTGGCGTTCAGCGTGGCGATCAGGTCGGCCCCGCTGCGGGTGCGGTAGATCGCCTCGTCCACGCCCTTGAACACCTTCTCGATCTGCTCGTCCAGCTCGGTGCGATCGGTGATGATCAGCACCCGCGCCTCGGCGCGGTGCTCACGGATCCACTTGGCCAGCCAGACCATGGTCAGGCTCTTGCCCGAGCCCTGGGTGTGCCAGATGATGCCGCCCTGGCGGCGGCGGATGTACCCCTGGACCGCACGCACCCCAAAGTATTGGTTGTGGCGGCACAGCTTCTTGGTCCCCGCATCGAAGACCACGAAGTCGTGGATCAGCTCCAGCAGGCGCGCCTTGCTGCACACCTGGGCCAGCTGGCGGTCCAGCAGGCTGCCGCCAGGGCCAGGCGGCGGGTCATCAGCCCCTGCGTCCTTCCAGGTCAGGTAGTACTTCTCCGGCGTCTCAATGGCCCCATAGCGCAGCCCCTCGGTGTCGTTGCCGGCCATGACCAGCTGCAGGGTGGAGAAGAAGGGCTGGATGAACTCCTTGCGCTGGTTGTCCAAGTTCTGGCGAATGCCCTGGGCCACCGAGACGGTGGAGCGCTTCAGTTCGAGCACGCCCACGGCGATGCCGTTGAGGTAGAGCACCACATCGGGGCGTTTGGCGCTGGCCCTGGCGTCGGCCCCAGCCACGGTCACCTCCTCGGCGATGGCGAGGTCGTTGTTCTCCGGGTCGTGCCAATCAATCAGCCGCACCGTCTCGGTGTACTCGCCCACCTCGGCCTTGACCTTGACCCCGTAGCGCAGCAGGCCGTAGACGGCGCGGTTGCGGTCGTAGAGGCTCTTGCTCTGGTCGCGCGCCTCCCTCTCCAGCTGAAACAGCGCCCGCTTGATCAACTGCTCGTCGTACCCCTGCCCCCGCAGCCAGGCTCGTAGCGCCTCTGGCTCCACGTTGGCGTTGGCGGCGCGCTCAATCCAGTTGCCCAGGTAGCGGTAGCCCAGCGTGTCGCGGAACAGCGCCACCACCCGCTCCTGGGTCTTGCGCTCCTTCTGCCCGACCGTGCCCCCACTCGCACTCATACCAGGCGGATCCTTCCGGTCAGTAGCTCCTGCATCATGCCCTGCTTGAGCGCACGGGTCTTGTCGCGCTGGGTTTCCAAGGCGGCGAGTTCGGCGTCCATATCGGAGAGGACAGTGGCGATGGTGCGTTGTTCGCCTTTGGAAGCGACGTGAAACTTGATGGCCTTCAACTCGGATAGTGATATTCCTTTCACCGTGCTTCCACTACCCAGATCATCAATAGTTTGTGCATAATACTCGAACCAATAATAAAGATAACTAACGAAGATATTCCGTTTGGGGAATATAGCCTTCAGATCTTGATTAATGGTGACATCGACCTTATAGATAACGGCTTTCCCGAGTGCCATCCGGGTAGAGATAATTAAAGTGCCTCTAGGGATGAGATTGGTAGCACTGTTCTTTAGACCAAGACTTGTAATCGATTCCTGAGTTTGGTACGGATTGAAGGTTGCGAAGTCTTTGACCGTCATCCAGGGAATGCCGTTGTGCCAATAATGAGGATTCGCACGGCTTGGTGTTCCCCCTCCGATTATTCTCTCTACTACGTCTCCCAACCGTTTCACCTCCCACTCCCCGCGAAACCCCGGCAGGCGCTGCTTACCGGTGAGTAGCTGCTGCATGGCCGCCTGCTTGATGTCGCGCTTCTTGGCGATCAGCGCATCGAGCTTAGCCAGCAGGGCGTCTACGTCGGAGAGGGCCGCGACGATAGCTTGTAGTTCTGTTGTGCCAGTGGGAAACTTTACTTTGAAGGTGCGCAGGTTTTCCATTTTTATATACGGAATTGATGACCCTATTTTATCGGTGACAAGGGAGGGGATTAGATATTGCTCAAGATACTGGTCGACATACAGAGTCGGTATTTGAAAATCGCTTAGCACATATGTTCTCTGATACGCCTCAAACTTTCCTACGTAGTAGTGGCGCGTCCCAACATCGCCATTACCTGCTATGAGGATCGCCTCGGCGTCAAATGAGTAGCTATCACTGTATGTAATAGACCGGGAGCATGTAAAAAATGGGAGCAGCCCATTCGGATTGCCCTCGTTGACGTCCTTAGATCCAGTCGTGATTTTGCACACGTCCCCAAGGAGCTTCACATCCCACTCAACGCTATTCTCCGGCACGCGTTGCTTGCCGCTACTAGGTGGCTGCGTGATAGTGTGGTTGGTCTTGCCTCCATTCGCGATGGAAGTGTGCCCTGGCTTCAGTTCCATACGAAGCCCATCTTTCGCAGGTGCTCGTCCACGCGGGCCGTGAGGGCGGCCACCTCCTCGGCCAGGCACGGCAGCGGCGTGGCATAGCGGTCGGCCACTTGCTTGATGCGGACGGTGAGAGTCTGGGAGGCGCGGTCAGTCCTGGCCTCGTCCAGCAGGCCCTCCTCGCCGCCACACATCTCGTCACAGCCCTTCCAGAACGAGCTAGACAGCACCGGCTTGTTGATCGCCACTGGCTCCCCGCCTTCCTGGTGGGACCTCACCCCGCCACCGAGCGTATAGCAATACGCCCCTATCCAATCATCACCTGCCTGGATGTAGAGCGCGACGCCACTCCCCGGATACCGCGCATCATGCGGCGCCCTCCGTCTGACCTTTTAAGGTCCATCCGCTGCCATGCCCTTTTAAGGTCAGGCGGAACCCCTGTTTGTTCCAGTATAAGGGGTTCGGCGGCCAGCCTGCCGACGAGGGTGGGCATTTCTGCCCACTCAGGAGAAGGTTGCGGTTGCGGGGCCGGAGATCGTTGCCGCGATGGCTGACCAGAACGCGACCCGCCACGTGACGGTGACGCGAAGGGGCCTGGCCTCAACGAGCCCAGGCGCAACGATGGGCGTAGGTTAGCTTGCTAGTGCTATGTCAGCCAGGCTACTCCTGCCACCAGCCTGACCTTAAAAGGTCATGGCAAGGAACCAGCACTTACAATGCCGCAACTGCACACAAGGCGGTCTGATACAGCACTAGGAGGCCAGAAGGCGCTGCGCTTGGGTCAGATTTTCGGGCGCCCTCCTCATGCCTCATCGGTCTGAGGCGGAGTCTCGCTAGTTCTTGGCGCTGGCCTGGAGATCCTGGCGGGCACCGCTGGGGTCATTCTCCCGGAGGCTCTGATCCATCAAGCGCCACATCTGACGCGACAGCTCAAGCGCTTCACGCGAGTTGTCCGTGTGCTGGATCCGCTCGGCGAGCCGGTCAATGGTCATCCGGGTCTCTCTGTTCATGGGCGGGCCTTCCACGTTCAGTATCAGCGAACGACGACGGACTCAGCAAGACTCCGGACCGCCAGGAACCTAAAGAGCGCCATTGCCATCCATTCGTGCATGTCAAAGTATAGCGCCACGGCGGAACACTATGCGGTCACGATACCTGTTGGTAAAGAACCAGTATAAGGGGTGCAGCGGCCAGCCTGCCGACGAGGGCGGGCAGCATGCCCGCGCTTCCAAGGGAAGGTGACGTGGCTACCTGTTTGCGGATAGGCTGGTAGTAGTTAGCGGACGATCCCTCATCGCCATCCAGCGCGTGTCGTGGTGGCAGGTCCTCTACTAGAGGAATGGAGTTCGGGGGAGAAAGGGACATCAGGCTGGATTCCTGAGGTTACTGGCGGCTGAAATATGCTGGTCACCACTCCCTGCTGAAAACTCATGCGTGGCTGTGTGTACTCCCGGACGGCGGCACGAACGATATCGGAGTACGTGCTCTCCCGCTCTTTCGCAAGATGGCGGATGAGTTCAGCCTCTTTGGGAGAAAACCGCACCGTCACCGTCGCGCTTAGCGTGCGCTCCTTCCGAGGCGCACTCCGCACACCCTTACCCCATATCCCAGGATCATCCCTATGATTGTCGTAATACTCCGCCCATTCCTGTTCTGTCTTTGGTGTGTGGGCCTGATCATCACTCATATGGTATCTGCTCCTCCTCATGAAATAATGCATGTATGACGAGGGGCTTAATCCTCTATTCTACTATAATGGACGCACCTGGCTTCAGGTCCCTGTGAACCCCATCCGGGCCAGGTGGCCCTCCACCCGGGCGGTCAGTTCAGCGACCTCGGCTGTGAGCAGGGGCAACGGGGTGGCGTAGCGTTCGGCCAGGGTCTTGATCCGGCCGGTGAGCGCCTGGGAGACGCGGTCCATCTCGCCCTGCACATCTGAGGCCAGGCGGGCCAGCCACTTGTCGCACACCACTAGTGGTCTGTCAATTGTCATGTGATACGTTGATGGCCTCAGGCAGAGTCTTCGGGCAACGTGTCAAAAAGGGCTTGACGAACCACTAGGGCTTTGATCTCGGCCTCGCCAAGCGTGCTGTAGCGGGCGGCCACCCGGGTGTCCAGCGCCTTCTGGGCGTCCTTCAGCTTCTTGCTGGCGGCGGCTTCCCCGTCGAGCAGGGCCAGATATTGGTTCAGCGCCTGGCGCTCCTCACGAGCGTCGGCGTCGAAGTTGACCGCCCTGAGGCGGTCCTTGACGCTCCTGACGGTCAGCTTGCCCCGGTCGGTCCTGGCCTCCTCCAGCAACCCGTCCTCGCCGCCGTGCTCCTCGGCCAGCTCTTCTAGCGAGCGGGTGATCGTGTCACGTTGGACCTCCAGCGCCTCGATGGCCCCGGCTTCGGCGGCGAAGTAACGGGCCACGATCAGCGGGGCCGGGATCAAGTCGGTGTTCGGCGTGCCCTCCAGGATGCCCTGCCAGCCCTCCTGCACGATCTGGTACACGTCGTCCTGCATGGCCTCGGCCCAGTAGTCCATCAGGTGCTGGTACACGTCGTAGGCGTCCAGCAGCGGCGCGGCGCGGAAGGCCTCCAGCAGGCTCTCCGCCAGCGCGGCGATCAGCGCCTTGGGGTGGTCGCCCTGCGTGACGCCCAGCAGGCGCGCGATGGCGCTCTCCTGCCAGGCGGCGAACCGGAGCGTCACCGACTGACGGAACGCGGCGAACTCGGAGTGGCCGAAGATGGCGCTCTTGACCTCGCCGGCGGCCACGGTGAGCTGGCTGTAGCCGGGGCGGTCGGCGGGGCCGAACAGGGCGGCGCGCAGGCCGGGCAGCACCTGCCAGTAGGGGTCCAGGTCGGCGATGTCCCGGTTGGGCATGCCGCCGTGCAGGTGGGCGGCGATGTCCTGCAGGTCCTCGGGCGCGGCGCTGTCAATGTAGCGGGGGATGTTCAGGTTGTAGTCGTTGGCCGCGATCTCGGCCAGCAGGACGAGCCGGGCATAGCGGGGCGTCTCCACCTGGCGGGTGAAGGTGTCCACGATCTTATGGATGTCCTGGGCGCGCAGGCGGTTCTTGTTGCCGTCCTTGAGGTAGCCCCGGCTGGCGTCAATCATGAAGATGCCCGTGCGCGACTGCGCCCCCTGCTTGTCTAGCACGATGATGCAGGCGGGGATGCCCGTGCCGTAGAACAGGTTAGCTGGTAGGCCGATGATGCCCTTGATGTAGCCCTGCTGGAGGATGCGCCGGCGGATGCCCGCCTCGGCGTTGCCTCGGAACAGCACGCCGTGGGGCATGATGATCGCGCCCTTGCCCGTGCTCTTCAGCGAGGCCAGCACGTGCAGCAGGAAGGCGTAGTCGCCGTTCTTGGCCGGGGGAACGCCGTACTCAAAGCGCCGGTAGGGGTCGTGGGCGGGGTCCAGCCCGTTGCTCCAGGCCTTGCTGGAGAACGGGGGATTGGCCACCACGAAGTCGTGGCGTTTCAGGCTGCCGTCGGCCTGGGTGAAGTGGGGAGCGGCCAGCGTGTTGCCCCTCCAGATCTCGGCGGTAGGCCGGTCGTGCAGGAACATGTTCATGCGGGCCAGGGCGGCGGTGGCGTTGTCCATCTCCTGGCCGTAGATGGCCAGGTCCAGCCCGGTACGGCTGCTGGCCTCATCGTGGGCCTTGAGCAGCAGCGAGCCCGAGCCACAGGTGGGATCATAGATGGTCTGCTCCTGGCTCCCGGCCCCACCCAGGCCAATGGTCTGGGCCATGATGCGCGAGACCTCCGCCGGGGTGTAGAACTGGCCCTTGCTCTTGCCCGACTCAGTGGCGAAGTGGCGCATCAGGTACTCATAGGCGTCGCCCAGCAGGTCGTCGCCCTCGGCGCGGTTGGCCCGGAAGTCCAGCGCGGGGGTGTTGAAGATAGCCACCAGGTTGGACAGGCGATCCACCATTTCCTTGCCCCGGCCCAGTTTGTCCTCGTCGTTGAAGTCGGCCACATCAATCACGCCGCGCAGGGTGTTGGCCTCGGCCAGGCGGGCGATGATCTTGTTAATCTTGTCGCCGATCTCCGTGTCGCCCTTGAGCGCCACCATATCGGCAAAGCTGCCCCCGCTGGGCACGACGAGCAGGGCGTCGCGCTGGCCAGCGTACTTATCCGAAACATACTTGACGAACAGCAGGACCAGCACGTAGTCCTTGTACTGCGAGGCGTCCATGCCCCCGCGCAGTTCATCGCAGCTCTTCCACAGCGAGCTATACAGCTCCGACTTCTTGATGGCCATCGTGTGTGTCTACCCCGCCTCAGCGCGTCCTCGTCGTGACCCTGTGCTACCCCATTGTGCCTGGTCAGGTAGAGGTTCTGTCAAGGTAGCAGGTGTGCCCCACCCTCGGGGCACACCACGCCCTCACCTCTGGAAAGCCGTGCCCCACGGCAAAATCTATGGCCCATTGTGGGGCGAGCGCTAGGCGTGGGGCGGCATCTCCTGCAGGGTCCACCCGTTGCCATCGGGGTCGCTGAAGGCAGCGTACTTGATGCCTCCGGGGTATTCGACCAGCTCGCCCATGGCCACACCTCGGCTGGCGAGCGCATCGCGTGTTGCGCGTATGTCCGCGACGACCAGATGCAGGCCCTGCACCGATCCAGGCGGCGTGTCGTGCATGCCCGTGCCAATGACAATCGAACACGCTGAGCCAGGCGGGGTGAGTTGGACCACGCGCATGGTAGCGCTCGGCCGCACATCATGGTCCAGGGTAAAGCCGACCTGCTCAACGTAGAAGGCTTTGGCCCGGTCAACATCGGACACCGGGAGCGGCACAAGCTCCAGTTTCATCTCCATCGGCGGCCTACCCCTTTCTGATTGTCGCCCGGCGCCATCATGGGCAAAGTATAGCACTGTCCTTGCACTTTCAAGAGTTGCCAAGGGCCTACCCCAAGAGGGTCTATCGCTCACTATCTTTATCTCTAAAGCGACAGAAGCTAGTGCCCAAAAGGAAATCCTAGTCGCTCATCAGCCTCTTTGCCCACCGGCGAGGCGTCCCTGCTCCCGCTGCCTCCGCTGCTGTAGTCGGGATTATACCTGGTCGGTCGCCACCTCACTACACGTGGCTCCGAGTAACGCCGGCCGCCAGCGATGTGGCCGCGGCGCGGCCGGGCCGCTGAGCAGGCTTCCCAATGTTCTATCATGATGGGGGAACAGGCAGCAGGGGCGCGCTGCCCCGCGTCGGGCGGTGGTGGGCTTCGCGCATCATCCTCCTGCTGATCGGTTTTGGTAGGCTGTCTGCCGGGCGGGCGGCCACGCGCGGGCGGCTGGTTGGCGGAGGAGGTGTATGAAGATACTGGTGACGGGCAGCAGTGGGCGCATCGGCGGGGCCATCGTGCGTGACCTGCTTGCGGCGGGACATGAGGTGACAGGCACGGACAGCAGGCCCTCCGCGGACGCCGAGTGTTCCTTTGTGGCGGCTGACCTGCGTGATCTCGGACAGACAATGGGCCTGCTGGCCGGCAAGGACGCGGTGGCCCATATGGCGGCTATCCCGGCTCCTGGTGGGCAGCCCGATGACGTTGTGTTTGATACAAACGTGCGCACAACCTTTAATGTGCTGCATGCGGCGGCGCTGCTGGGCCTGCGCCGGGTCGTCTCCGCTTCCAGCATCTCCGCCTACGGCACCGCCTACGCTTTCCATGAGATCACCCCGCTACGCCTCCCTTTCGACGAGGAACACCCGCTGCTCCATCAGGATGTGTATGGCCTGAGCAAAGAGGTCGGTGAAGATATCGCCGCCACGATGCACCGCCGCACCGGTATGGCTGTGGCCAGTATGCGCTTTGCCATGGTGATGACCCCCCAGGCCTACGCGGGCTTTAGTGGCAGCTCGTGGCGCTCCGAGGAGCACGACCAACGCGTTCTATGGTGCTATATTGATGTGCGTGACGCCGCGCGGGCCTGCCGCCTGGCCTTGGAACTGGCTCCCGAGATTGTGGGCTGTCAGGCGTTCAATATCACCGCGCCAGACACATTCAGGGCTGAGCCGACAGCCCACCTCGTGCGCCGGAACTGGCCCCATCCACCGGAGGTACGCGGTGATGACGCCGGTACCTGGGCGCCCATAGATTGTACGCGGGCACAACGGGTGCTTGGGTTTACGCCCCAGTATCTGTGGGAGCAGCACGCGCCCAAAGTGCGCGGGCTGGCGGGTGGGGCCTGATCGGCGGGTCGCCCGCCCTACCGGCAGCGGTGGGCGATGTCCTGGGCCCATCAAACATGGCACAATAGGGGCATAGCAACGATAGAGCCAGGCCAGCGGCGCACCAGGTGGGGCGAAGGAGCGGAGCAGAATGACCACACCAGCCAGAACACGTGAGCGCCTTGCCCCCGTGGCAGCCGAAGCGCGCAACCCCGGCCTGCCCCTGGACATGGGTTGGGTGCGGCAGGTGCGGGTTAATCGCAGCGCCGTCGAGCGCCGGGCCACCACCATGGTAGCGCGGCGGACGGTCAAGAAGGAGTGGCAGGCCGCCTGGCTGCTGCGGGCGATCACCACAATTGACCTGACTACCCTGGCCGGCGATGACACTCCGGGCGCCGTGCGCCGCCTGTGCGCCAAGGCCCGCCAGCCCGTGCGCGCCGATCTCCTGGAGGCTCTTGGCCTACCCACCATGCGCGTGGGCGCGGTCTGTGTGTACCACAATCTGGTCGCCACCGCCGTGGCCGCGCTGGCGGGGTCGGGCATCCCGGTCGCCGCTGTCTCCACTGGCTTCCCCGCCGGCCAGACGCCGCATGGGGTCAAGCTGGAGGAGATCGGAGCCTCCGTCTCCGCCGGGGCCGCCGAGATAGATGTGGTTATCTCGCGGGCGCACGTGCTGACGGGCAACTGGCAGGCTCTCTACGATGAAGTGCGCGATTTCCGCTCGGCCTGCGGCGCGGCGCACCTCAAGACGATCCTGGCGACCGGCGAGTTAGGCACGCTGCGCAACGTGGGTATGGCCAGCATGGTCTGCATGATGGCCGGCGCCGACTTCATCAAGACCTCCACCGGCAAGGAGAGCGTCAACGCCACTCTGCCCGTGGGGCTGGTCATGACGCGAACCATCCGCGACTACTACGAGGGCGCCGGCTACCGCGTCGGCTTCAAGCCTGCCGGCGGCATCCGCACGGCTAAGGGGGCGCTAGACTGGCTGATCATGATTAAAGAGGAGCTAGGCGACCCCTGGCTGAACGCCGACCTGTTCCGCATAGGGGCCAGTACCCTGCTGAACGATATCGAGCGCCAGCTAGAGCATTTTGTCACCGGGCGCTACTCTGCCGCCTACCACCACCCCATGGCCTGAGGAGTACACGATGGTTGCTGCCATGACCGTTGCGGAGATCTTCAAGACGATGTCCTATGGCCCAGCGCCTGAGTCTGACGCCGAAGCGCGCCGCTGGCTGGAGCGGCATGGGCCAGCGCTGGATCACCTGATCGCCAACCGGCGTGTCGCGCCAGCCGAGGGGGCCTATTTCGACTCGCTTAACCCGGCGACGGGCCGGCCGCTGATCGGCGTCGCCCAGGGTGGCCAGGCCGACGTGCATGCCGCCGTGGCCGCTGCCCGATCGGCTTTTGGGCCGTGGAGCCGCACACCGGGCCATGTGCGCGCCCGCTACCTCTACGCGCTGGCCCGGCAGGTACAGAAGCACAGCAGGTTACTGGCCGTGCTGGAGACACTGGACAACGGTAAGCCGATCCGGGAGAGCCGCGACCTTGACATCCCACTGGTCGCCCGCCACTTCTATCACCATGCCGGCTGGGCGCAGCTGATGGAGGCCGAGTTCCCCGGCCACGCACCCCTGGGCGTGGTGGGGGCGATCATCCCCTGGAACTTCCCACTGCTGATGCTGGCCTGGAAGGTCGCCCCGGCGCTGGCCGCCGGCAACACGGTCGTGCTCAAGCCCGCTGAGTTCACCTCGCTGACCGCCCACGCCTTCGCCGAACTGGCCTACAGCGTTGGACTGCCACCCGGCGTGCTCAACATCGTCACCGGCGATGGGCGCACCGGCGCGCTGCTGGTCGAGCACCCCGATGTAGACAAAATCGCTTTCACCGGGTCCACCGATGTTGGTCGGACCATCCGACGGGCCACTGCCGGGTCGGGCAAGCGCCTCTCGCTGGAGCTGGGCGGCAAATCGCCGTTTATCGTCTTTGACGACGCCGACCTGGACTCGGTGGTCGAGGGCGTGGTTGACGCTATCTGGTTCAACCAGGGCCAGGTGTGCTGCGCCGGCTCCCGCCTGCTGGTGCAGGAGAACGTGGCCGACCGGCTGCTGGCCCGGCTGCGCGCCCGCATGGAGAAGTTGCGCCTGGGCGACCCCCTGGACAAAGCCGTGGATATTGGAGCAATCATCGCGCCGGTGCAGCTTCAGAAGATCCGCGATCTGGTTGAAGGTGGCCAGCGCGATGGGGCGACGATGTGGCAGCCCTCCTGGGCCTGCCCGGCGGAAGGCTATTTCTTCCCGCCCACCCTGTTTACCGATGTGTCGCCGGCGTCGGCGATTGCCCAGGTGGAGATCTTTGGGCCGGTGCTCGTCTCGATGACCTTTCGGACCAAAAGCGAAGCCGTTCAACTGGCTAACAACACGCCCTATGGTCTGGCCGCCAGCGTGTGGAGCGAGAACATCAACATGGCTCTGGACGTGGCCCGCGCCCTCAAGGCCGGTGTTGTGTGGGTCAATTCGACTAACCTGTTCGACGCCGCCGCTGGCTTTGGCGGCTATCGGGAGAGCGGCTTTGGTCGCGAGGGCGGGCGCGAAGGTTTCGGCGAGTACCTGCGCCCGGTGTGGCCGGCAGGGGCCACCGCTCTCCCAACGCCCAGCGGCGGGCAGGACTCCCCTGATGATCGGTTGGCCCCACAGCCTGCCGTGGCAGTTGGGGAGGAGATAGCGCCGGGCGTCGGCGATGGCCTGGACTCGGCATGGCCCACCCTGCCGCCGATTGATCGCACGCCCAAGCTGTTCATCGGCGGCAAGCAGGCGCGCCCCGATTCTGGCTATAGCCGGGCCGTGCTGGCCCCCGATGGTCAGGTGGTTGGGGAGGTCGGCGTGGGCAACCGCAAGGACCTGCGCAACGCCGTGGAGGCGGCGCACGCCGCGGCGGGGTGGGCGGCGACCAGCGGCCATGCCCGCGCCCAGATCCTCTACTATATCGCCGAGAACCTCTCGGCGCGGGCCGATGAGTTCACCCGTCGCCTGTGCCGGATGACCGGCGACGCCCGGGCTATGGCCGAGCGGGAAACGCAAGCAGCCATCGAGCGGCTCTTCGTCTACGCGGCGTGGGCCGATAAATATGACGGACAGGTTCATGGCACGCCGCTACGTGGGGTGACCATGGCTCTCAATGAACCCCTCGGTGTGGTGGCCCTTGTGTGTGGCGACGCCCAGCCACTGCTCGGCTTTGTGTCCCTCGTGGGGCCAGCTATGGCCATGGGCAACACGGTGATCTCGCTGCCCTCGGAGCGCTACCCCCTCGCCGCCACCGACCTATATCAGGTCCTGGAGACGTCGGACCTGCCGGCGGGCGTGGTCAATATCGTGACCGGCCCGCGCGGGGCGCTGGCCCGCGTGCTAGCCGACCATGACGATGTAGATGCCCTGTGGTACGCTGGCCCTCCCGAGGGCATCCAGGCTATCGAGGCGGCGTCGGCGGGCAACATGAAGCGCACCTGGATGCTCCAGGCGACACCGCGCGATTGGCTGGACCCCGCGCAAGGCGCTGGGCGGGAGTTTCTCAGCCGGGCCACCCAGGTCAAGAATATCTGGGTGCCCTCCGGTGATTGAGCGGGGCTTCCACGTCATAGGATGGTAGCGCGTCCTAGCGCCCTGGCGCGGCTACCGAGGCTCGCGCTTCCATGGCCTCACGGGCCCATCGGAGTAGGCGTTCCAGCCCGTCGGCGGTGGAGACACGCGGAGTCCAACCGAAATCCTGCTGGGCACGGCGGGTGTCGCTGATATACACAGGCTGATCGCCGGGGCGCCACGTGTCAAAAGAGAGGGTCTGCCGAGCGCCGAGCAGGTCTTCCAGTTGGCGGATGACCTCCAGCAAAGAGAGGCTGTTGGCTGGCCCCCCGCCGATGTTGTAGATCTGGCCACGGGTGGTCTCGCTAGCTACGGCGGCGGCCTCGAAGGCGGCCAGCAGGTCGTCAACAAAGAGGATGTCGCGCACCTGCTTGCCGTCGCCAAAGATGGTGATCGGTTCACCGCGCAGGGCTGAGAAGACGAAATGGGCCACCCATCCCTGATCTTCGTTGCCGTACTGATGGGGGCCATAAACGCACGACATGCGAAAGACAACCGTGCGCAGGCCGTAGATCCTGGCGTAATCACGCATATATTGATCCCCGGCGCCTTTAGAGCAGCCATAGGGCGAGTAAAAGTCCAGGGTGTGCTCCTCGGAGATGCCATGGGGCGCCTCCCGATACGCGTAGCGGGCGGACCCTTCCACGGTGGGCACATCGGCCATGCGGCCATACACTTTATTTGTCGAGGTAAAGAAGACGATCGGATCATCACCGGCCAGCCGCACGGCCTCAAGCACGTTGAGCGTGCCCAGCGCGTTGATCTCAAAATCCTCGCGTGGGTTGGTCAGCGACGTGGTCACGGCGACCTGACTGGCCAGATGGTAGACGCGGTCCTTGCCCGCCACTGCCTGGGCCAGGGCTCGCGCGTCGCGGATGTCTTCCTGGAGCACGGTCAGGCGGGCGCCATGCGTGTCACGCAGCCAGCGCAGGTTGTGGGCGGAACCGGGCCGCCGCAGGCTGTCGAAGATGGTCACACGGCAGCCCTGACTGAGTAGGCGATGTGTGAGGTTCGACCCGACAAAGCCAGCGCCTCCGACCACCAGGACATCCTGTGCCTCCATACCTGCTCCTCTTTACTGATCATCTGCTACGATTAAACAACGGTAATAGGCGTGATCATTGTACAGTGTACGCCATGGCACGTAGGGTAAAATAGCAATAAAGATGCCACACAAGCTGGTGTTGTACACCGGTTCACCAGGAGCTTCTACCCCGATGAGTATACCCCATCAGCCGACGCCCTCTACCGCCGTGGGTCACCAGCGCCGTGAGGAGCCGGGCTGGTTGGTCCCTGGCTTGCTCGTGATCGTCGCGGCGTTTATCGTCTTCTCGCCCTGGCCGCTGACCGAGAAGTTGCGGGCGACGAGCCGGGCTGTCTCCGCCTCTATTCCCTCGCATATGCTGGCGCTGGGCCACGATGTTTTGCCGATGAACGCGCGCAGCACCGGCATCTATCTGGGGGTGCTGGTGGCGGTTGGCCTGCTGCTGGTGACCGGGCGTGGGCGGGCCAACCGTTTTCCGCCCACGGCCCCGCTGGCGTTGCTGGCGGGCTTCCTGCTGGCCATGACCGTTGATGGGGTCAACTCGCTGCTGACCACTCTGGCGGCCACCGACCCTGCCGTCCACGCCTGGTACCGCCCCTCAAACACGGTACGCGTGGTGACCGGCGGCTTCGCCGGCCTGGCCATGGGCCTGCTGAGCGCGTCCGTGGTCAACGCTGTGGTCTGGAAACACTCCGCGGAACGTGTCGTTGAGGATCTGGGGGAGTTGAGTGGTTACCTCATCGTCACCGTGCTAGTTATCCTGATCATCCTGCGCCAGCTGCCTGCGCTGTACTGGCCGCTGGCCCTGCTCAGCGTTGGCGGCTTCCTCGTGCTGGCTACCATGGTCAACATGATCACCGTCGTCCTGTCGCTGCGCCGTGAAAGGCGCGCCACCACCTGGCGCGAGACGCTGCCCTTGAGCTTGGCCGCGCTGATCCTGGCTCTAGGTGAGGTGAGTGCGATCAACCTGCTCCATCACTAACACAGGGTTACGGTCAAATGAAGCAGGGGCGCTGATGGTGGTGACTGATCTGGCTGTCAGGGCGTGGGGAGGGGCGCCCCTAGCTCACGCAGGATAGCGCGGGTCAGCCTGTCCATCCGCGGGTCCACCTGGCGCCGCCCGTTGCTGTAGGGATTGTGATCAAGGGTCGAACCCCAGACCAGGGTGCCCGCGTCGAAGACTCTAGCTCCACTGCGCGCCGTGTAGATTGTCGTGTTGGCCATGTTGGCCCGCCCCAGCGTGGCCAGGCGCAGGACATCCTGACCAAGCACGGCGTCATGCGTCACATCCAGGATGCCACCGGGACTGCCCACGGCCCTGGTGGGTAGCGGTGGCGGGCCACTATAGCGCCACCCCAGCGGCGCGCTACCCCGAGACCCGGCTATGCCTAGCTGCCAGACCAGCTTGCCATGGTCCCACAGACCCAGGGGTCCCAGACGCAGGTTGCCCTGCACGGTTAGCCCCTGAATGGAGATCAAACGAGCCGATGTGAGGTTGGCCAGATCCGCCGCCACGTCGCGTGAGATGTTGTGCCATCGCCAGTCGGTCAAGCCGACGCCCAGGTGGACCGTTACGCTTCTGCCCGCGCGTTGCGGCGGGCCGGCCCTGGTGTCGTAGCTCATCTGGTAGGTCTGACCATCGCTGGCCCGCACGCGTAGGGCCAGCACAAAGCCTGACGCGCTACGCACTGACGCGCGCAACGCGCTCGCCCGCGCTGGCGTGGGCAGGTCGTAAGCCGCCGTGACCTGCTCCGCCTGTGAGGGGCCATCACCGCCCTGGGTCACCGGGGAGGTTAGCAGCACACACAGGGTCGAAGGCAATCGATCCGTGTCAAAAACGCGGTCGTACTCTGAGCCCAACGCCAGCGGGATATGATCACCGGCCTGGAGACCGACGCCCCTAAACAGCGGGTCTGTTCCAGAAGGAACGACAAGGTCCTCAAGGCCGGGCATCCAGTCGTCATACATTGCGCCGAGCAGCGTGTCCTCTGGCCGACTGAGTCGCGCGTCGCGATAGGTCATCGTCGTCTCAGCAGGGGCCTTTGAGCTCACCGGGTCGAGGGCGGCGTCTTTGTAGCAGACGATCACCCGGTCGGCCCCGTAGCTATCGGCGGTCAAGCGGGTGTGCCAGAAGCCAGCGTTGGCCCCGAAGACGGCCAGTGACACACCACTGTCGCGGGCCGCTGTCAGGTTGTCGCGCAAACTCGTCGGCCAGTACTCGCTGTGTCCGGCGATCAACACAACCCGATGGCGCCGCGGTGATTCCGGGCTATGGGCGCTGTCCCAATCGGTTGTGTAGGTCAGGTCGGCGCCGTTGCGCTCCAGCCAGCGCAGCAGGCTCAGCTCCTCAGTCAGAAACTGGCTGCCCGCGCCATTACCGGTCAGCAGGGGCCGGTCCAGGGTGACCGCGTAGGCGCGCCGGCTCAGGCTGCGCGGACCAGATACGCTGATGTCGCCGTAGAGGCTCTTGCCGCCCCATCTATTGTAGGCCTGCTCGGTCATCAGCGATGACTGAAACAGCACGGCCGCGCGGCTGCTATCGTCGCGCACGGTGAAACGCACATAGCGTTGATAGCCCCGCTGGTCGGTCAGCTTGGCCAGGTAGACGCCGCTCACCCAGGTGATTGGCGCCCGCAGCGTATAGGTTGGCTTCCAGCTGGGCACGGCCAGGCCGGTGTGAGGATCTGGACGGGGCACGGGTTGTGGGGGCGCGGCCAGGTGGGGCATGTGGAGCAGCAACCGGCCACCCCGGCCGCCGTACCAGCCCAGGCGGTAGATATCCAGATCGAGTCGTGAGCTGGCCGCGCTAAGGTAAAAGGTCAGTTGGCCGCCCAGGTTCACGCTGGGTGGTGAGGCAAAGCCGTCAATGCGGCCTGATGGGGCATGCAATGGCCCCAGCAGCCAGCTATAGGTACCGGCCTCCTGGTTCTCCCGCGACACGGGATTGCGCGGCGCTTGCTGGACTGCCGGACGTGCCAGGGCGTTCGCCGATGATGACTCGGGTAGCCCGGCGCGGGCCATGCCACCGGTCAGCGCAAGCGTCAGCGCCGCGCGCGCTATCCACCGGCCCAGGCGATCATGATGGTGTCCTCGCGCTGGGCCGGTGGTAGCCAGCAACCTGGGCATAGATCTGCCTCTCCTGACCCGGCGGTGTGCCCGCCTGCCGCGCCCGGGCCTAAACAGCCTACCGGCGCCGCATCTATGCCACTCTGAAACAGGGGGCATCGTTCAGCCAGTATACCCGGCTACACGGGCGAACAGGTCATCCAGCGCGGCCACCGTGTGCTCCAGGGAGTAGCGCTGGCGCACTGTGCTGGCCGCTGCGGCGCCGATCAGCACGCGCCGATGGGGTCGTGCAGCAGGTCAAGAACCGCGGCGGCCAGCGCGTGGATATCGCCGGGAGAGACAAGCAAGCCGTTCACCCCGGAAGTGATCACCTCTGGCAAGGCTCCCACCGGTGTGGTCACGACGGGCAGGCCCACGGCCATCGCCTCCAGGACGGCCATGGGCATGTTTTCAGCGTGGCTGGGTAACACAAACACATCAGCCTCGCGAAGTAGGCGCAGTTTGGCTGGTCCATACACCGCGCCGGGAAAGGAGACTACCTTGGTGAGTTGCAGCTCCCGGCACAGTCGTCGCACCTGGGCGCCCTCCCCTCTGTTCTCTTCCAGCCCCGCGCAGGTCAGCGAGACATCGGTTGTTTGGCGGACCAGCGCAATGGCCCGCAACAGGTCAAAGACGCCCTTGCGCTGGCCCAGGCTGCCCAGGAACAGCACACGACCACAACTACTATGCGTTGGCGGCGCCTCGTCTCCGCCGCCTTCAGTGGCTGCATGGCCCTGCTGGTGGAGCCCCTGGCTGCGCTGGGGCGTCGGCGGCTCCATGGGCAGTGTAGCCAGGTCAACGCCGTTCGGCACGACGGTCACTCTGGCCGGCGGAACCAGGCCACCCAGGTAGTCACGCCAATAGCCACTTAGCGCTATCACGGCGGTTAACTGGTTGAGCACCCAGCGGATCAAGGCACGCTGGCGGGGCGAAGCGGTGTCGCACAACTGGTCAAAGGTACCGCCATGCACATGGCCGATGATGCGGCGGCGCAGCAGCCTGGCGAGCAGCACAAAACCGCTGTCGCGCAGGAAGCCCGCCCGGGTTGAGTTGATCGGCAGGTAGACGACCGCAGGTTGGTGGCGGGCCACGAGCCAGAGTAGCAGACAGTAGCGGGCCATGGCGACCAGAGCGTTGCGCGTGGTGAAGCCGCGCGCCGCCGAGCCCCTGTGCTGGGTGGTATTCAGGTGGATCAGGCGATAGCGGATGGCCAATCGGGAGCGCAGCACGCTCGCGGTCACCGTTTCAACCCCGCCAAACGGGGGCGGCACGGGGCCAATAACCAGGATACAGGGCCGGCGACCGACCGGAGAGAGCGGCATCAGGTCGCCGGCCCCGTGCTACGGAGCGGCACGGCGGCCCCCACCTGCCAGGCCACCTGGCGCCGCACCCCCTCCGCCAGGTCAACCGATGGCCGGTAGCCCAACAGGCGGCGGGCTTGACCAGTGTCCGCCGCCGTGTGATCCACATCACCACGCTGCTGATCGGCCAGGATGAGGCAGGCCTTCTTGCCCAGGGTACATTCGATGGTGCGAAACACGTCGCGTAAGGTCACTTGCGACCCGCCGCCGATGTTGAACGTTGCGCCGACCTGCGATGATAGGGCCGCCAGCCTGTTCGCTTCCACGATATCGCCCACGTAGGTGTAGTCGCGGCTCTGCAGGCCATCACCATACACGGTGATGGGGGCGCCCGTGGCCACTGCCTGAATAAACCTGTGCATGCCCATGTCGGGCCGCTGACGCGGGCCGTACACGGTGAAATAGCGCAGCGCCACAATGGGCACGCCGTAGTTGACCTGGTAGACATGGCACAGGTGCTCAGCAGCAAGCTTTGTCACACCATAGGGCGACACGGGCCGTGCCCGGGCCGTCTCGCGCATGGGCAGTGGCGCGTTGCCGTAGACCGACGACGATGAGGCAAAAACGACCTTGCGCGGCGGGCATGCTTTGACAGCTTCGAGCAGAGCCTGGGTGGCCAGCAGGTTATGGGTCACATAGTCAGTGAAGGTGGACCCCCAACTCGCCCGCACGCCGGCCTGCGCGGCCTGATGGAAGACGTAGTCAACGTTCTTCAGCAGCGGGCCGAGGTCAGCCGTGGTCAGGTCCGCTTGCACCAGCCGAAAGCGTCGGTCAGCGGCTAGGTGAGCCAGGTTGGCCCTCTTGATCGCCGGGGCGTAGTAGGAGGTGAGGCTATCTACACCGATGACCTGATGACCGTCGGCCAGCAGCCGATCAACCAAGTGAGATCCGATAAAGCCCGCCGCGCCAGTGACCAAACTGCACATCATCTGGAGTCCCCCCATTAGAGCAAAGCTGGCCTCATTCGGCCAGATCGGATTACCAGGACACGGCAAGCGTGATGCGGAGCAGCAGCTCTTCCAGTGCGGCTGCCTGCTGGCGCCATTGGTAGCGTGAGGCGGCCAGTTCGCGTAGCTCCAGGCCGAGTTGAGGCAGATCGGCCCCACGGTCGGCGGCCCGGATGATCGCCGCTGCTAGGCTGGAGGGGCGGCCGTCAGGCGCAAAGAAGGCAGCCGGAGAGCGGCCCAAAACATCACGGTGCGCCTCAATCTCGGTGACCACGACCGGTGTACCCATGGCCATATACTCCATCAACTTCAGCGGGCTGCTGACCCTCCACCACCTGAGCCGGGGGAAGGGCAGCACGCCGAGGTCGGCGGCCGCGATGTACGCGGGCGTCTGATCGCGGGGCACCGGTGGATGCAGCACAACGGCGCCCCGCAGGCCCAGGCGAACGATCAGCCGTTGCAGATCGTCGGCCACCCGGCCACTAGATCATCTTCCCAATAAAGAGGGTGTGTGGTAGGGTAGTAGGGCGAGGAGAGGCGTGAGTCGAGGAGGTCGCCCCATGATCCTGCGGTACAGCATGTTGCGGCACAAGCCGAGCATCTTCA
>JAABUM010002476.1_pt1 | contig 24659 bp, 16 predicted proteins | sample 5559161 | NCBI WGS metagenome assembly JAABUM01 (sample SAMN10711868, study PRJNA513369) | rock metagenome | isolation source: Antarctica rocks | place: Antarctica: Victoria Land, Siegfried Peak nord
GCCGGTCGTCGGAAAAGTGATGTGGGAATTTCCACGTGGCTTCGGGGAGCCCACCGACGGTAATTTAGACGACGCCAACACGGCCATTCGGACCGCTCGGCGTGAGTTACGGGAGGAGTGCGGTCTCTCGGGAGGTCGCGCGCTCGTCCTGGGTTCAGTGCACCCGGACAGTGGATTTTTAAGACAATCAGTGAATGTCGTTGAGGTTCGGGGGCCATGGTTTTCTGATGTGCCGGGGATTATCGGTGAAGTCGAGAGTCATCGGTGGATTACGCGAGCAGCTTTGCGCCGTGAGATCCTTCAAGAAAAGATCACGGACTCGTTTACACTCGCCGCCTTCATGATGGCTGAGGTTCAGTCAGACATAGAAAGCAATAATGCGAGTGCAGGTGAGTAAACATTGGATTGATTGACTAACCGAGGTTCGCACCAAAGGTGTGCTGAACGAAATACAGTTGCAGGATATGAGACGCCGGCTCACGCCGGATGAACCGAAGGAACTTTATGTTTGCTGCCTACGCTGCCCGCCAAGATCCCGACGACCCGCTCAGCGCCCTCGAGGTCGGTGACGTAGAGCCCGGGCAGACCCCGACAGACTGGGTCACGGTCGACCTCAAAGCGGCAGCTCTGAACCATCACGACGTGTTCTCGTTGCGCGGTGTCGGACTACCGCAGGAGCGGTTGCCGATGATTCTGGGGTGCGATGGCGCCGGCACGCTCGAGGACGGCACCCGCGTGGTGGTGCACGCCGTCATCCCCAGCACCGGGTGGTCCGGTGACGAGACGATGGATCCCAAGCGTTCGCTGCTGTCGGAGGTCTACCCGGGCACGTTGACGCAACAGGTTCGCATCCCAGCGGCCAACGCCGTGCCCCTGCCGGACGGCATGTCGATCGAACACGCTGCGTGCATCTCGACCAGTTGGCTGACCGCTTACCGGATGCTCTTTGTTCAGGCCGGTGTCCGGCCAGGCGATACGGTGCTCGTGCAGGGTGCGGGTGGAGGTGTCGCGAGTGCGGCGGTGCAGCTCGGATCGGCTGCCGGGTTGCGGATGCTCGTCACCAGCCGTGACGAGGAGCGCGGTCAGCGGGCGGTGGATCTCGGTGCCGAGGCGGCCTTCGAGAGCGGCGCTCGCTTGCCGCGCAAGGTCGATGCCGTCCTGGAGACCGTCGGCAAGGCCACGTGGTCGCACTCGATCAAGTCGATGCGACCCGGCGGCACCGTGGTGATCGCGGGCACTACCTCCGGTCCGCAACCCGACAACGCTGAGCTGACCCGGATATTCTTCCAGCAGATGCGTATCCAGGGCTCCACGATGGGCACCCGGGCCGAGATGCTGCAGATGCTGGCGCTGATGACGAGCCGCAAGATCGAGCCGGCGATCGATTCGGTGCGCCCCATGGATCAGGCCAGGGACGCGTTCGCGGCGATGATCGACGGCACGGCCTTCGGCAAACTGATCCTGACGATGTGAAGTCAGCTGGCCTGGGTCTCGCACCGCGGGGCTCAGTCCAGCTGTAACCAGGACTGCCAGCCGGCGTGCAGCACCAGCCACGCGATCAGGCCGTAGCCTGCCTGTCCCGGGTGCCAGCCATCGCCGGCAGACAGGTCCGACAGCCACTGATCGTGGCCCAGCAGCGGACGGAAGCAGTCGACGTAGGTGACTCCGCGCCGGGAGCAGACGTCTGCCTGCGCGTCCACGAGTACCTGAAGGCGCTCATTGACGTCGTGGTCCAGGGTCGGTGGCGGACCGACCACGAACGTTGCTATCGCGCCGGTGGAGGCATCATCCAAGATGTTCGCAAGGTTGAGGCGCGAGCGCGCGGTGGAGATCTGAGCCAGCACGTCGTTGGTGCCGAATCCCAGCACCAGACGGCGCTCGTTGCTCTGGGACCACCGCGGGTTGCACTCGTTCTGCCAGCGGCCCAGGACATCGGTGGAGCTCTGCCCACGGATGCCCAGGTTGTACGTGGCGAGCTCAGCGCCCGCCTGCGGTGTACGTGCGGCTACCCGCGACACCCACCCGAGAGCTTTGGGATCACCCAGGCCGGCCACGTAGGAGTCGCCCACGAAGCACAATCCGATGGCGCGAACGCCCTCGGCCACCTGGAACTGCGCGCTGGGGTTGAAGTGGGGCTCACTGCCCTGCGTCGGGTAGGTCATGTTCGGCCTCACTCATCGTCGTCGAGGCGCGCGAGCCAGGTCGCGAGCCGGTCCACTGTGGTTTCGAACTCTGGGTGTACGTCGACGAAGGACTGAAGCTGATCCGCGACCCACGCGAGGGTTACTTCTTCTTCGCCCCGCCGGGAGGCCAGCTCTTCGATTCCCCGATCGGTGAAATACACAGTCCGCAGGTTATCCCGGCAGCGCGGCCGAGCGAACCAGGCGCGACGAGGTAGCCGTGAGCTACACGTTCAGGGTGGTCTCGATATCGCGGGACCAGGTCTGGGTGCGGTACTTGGTGACCCACCCCATCGACAGATAGAGACCATCGGCCTGGGTGGGGGAGTCGGCGTCGACCTCGAGGCCGACCCTGCTGCGACCTCGGGCCGCAGCGTCAGCGATGACCGCATGCAGCAGGCCCTTGGCGACTCCGCGTCCACGCGCTATGCGGTGCACCCCGATGTACTCCACGTAGGTACCGGCGACACCGTTGTCGTCCGGCGGCAGCTCAGTGCTGACCAGCGCGCCGCCGGGTGTCGGTCGACCGTCGACGTCGACGACTGCGATCCACCAGTGGTCCCACCGATGACCCGGGTCTTCGCGCAGACGCTGCACGAACTCACCGAACACTTCGCGGTAGGAGTTGAAGTGGTCCTCGAAGGACTCCTCGAGCACCTGGTGGACGGCGCGTAGCTCAGCCCCGACGGGGGAACCGTTGGGGTGACCGGCCACCCGGCGTACGACGACGCCTGCACGGGTGGCCGGAAAGGCACCGTCGTCTGCCTCACTCGGATCGACCGGCCGCGACATCTGCAACCAGGTGCGTGAATACCTCAGTCCAGCAGCCTGTAGCCACCTGATCTGGGTAGCGTCATCACCGTAGATGTCCGACTCGAGCTCGGTGCGAGCTTCGCCGCGCTCCGACGCGGCGACGTCGGCGCCGACTGATGAGCACCAGAAGTACAACTGTCCGGCCACCAGATCGCCGACGTCAGCCGGCAGCCTGCGATCGACGTACACCCTGATGTCGGTACGGCCCGCGGCCCGGTCGTGGACGCTGGACCAACCCTTGACCGCGCCGCGCGGATCGACGACGACCAGTTGCCTTCGGGTCCACGATCCGAGGCCGGTGACGAAGGAGCGCACAGCGTCTTCATCGACGCTCGAGGTACCGAGGACGGCCTGTTTCTCCTGGGCCTGCAGGGCTCCCAACGCCCCGACGTCCCCCTGGTCGGGCGGACGCGAGGTCCATCCGTGCGGGAGATCGGGAATCGGTCCTTCGACTGCGATCGTCACCAGGGAGATCAGCGGTCAAATGAACGGGAGAGCAGCTCTGCCAGCTGGGCTGCGTGACGCTTGCTCGAGCCGGTGGCCGGCGACGCCGACGCGGCTCGAGACACGACGCGCAAGCTGCGGGCCTCACCCAATGGCGCTAACACCTCGGGCAGGTTCAGCGCCATGAACGGCCATGCGCCCTGGTTCTTGGGCTCATCCTGCACCCACACGATTTCCGCGTTCGGGTAGGCCGCGACAGCATCGGCGATGTCCTGTGCGGGAATCGGGGCCAGCTGCTCCACGCGGATGATCGCCGTAACGTCGTCTTCGCGCCGTTCACGCTCGGCCTCGAGGTCGTAGTAGATGCGGGCCGAGGTGAGTAGCACCCGGGTGACTTTGTCGCCGTTCAGTTCCTTGGCGTCCTGGATCACCGGTCGGAAGCTACCCGAGGTCAGTTCGGACGGGTTCGAAACCGCTGCCTTGAGGCGCAGCAACTGCTTCGGGGTGAAGACCACCAGCGGTCGGCGGGGCCGCGCGAACGCCTGTCGGCGAAGGAGGTGGAAGTAGGACGCTGGGCTCGAGGGGTAGGCGACCGTCATGTTGTCCTCGGCACACAAGGTGAGGAAGCGCTCGATGCGCGCCGATGAGTGGTCCGGGCCCTGGCCTTCGTACCCATGCGGCAAAAGCAGCACGACCGAGCTGCGCTGAGTCCATTTCTGCTCTGAGGAGCTGATGAATTCATCGATGATGGATTGGGCACCGTTGGCGAAATCGCCGAACTGCGCCTCCCAGAGCACCAGCGCGTCCGGTCGTTCCACCGAGTAGCCGTACTCGAAGCCCATCGCAGCGAACTCCGACAGCAGCGAGTCGTAGATCCAGAGCCATGCCTGGTCTTCGGACAGGTAACGCAGCGGAGTCCACTCGTTGCCGTTGGCCTTGTCGACGAGCACCGCGTGCCGCTGGGTGAACGTGCCCCGCCGGGTGTCCTGTCCGGAGAGCCGGACGGGCACGCCCTCCATCAACAGCGACCCGAGGGCCGAGAGCTCGCCCATCGCCCAGTCGATTCCGCCGTCGCGCACCATCTGCGCGCGGCGCTCCATCAATTTCTGCAGCTTCGGGTGGACGGTGAAGCCCTCGGGCGGGTGCACCCAGGTGTCGCCGAGCTGCAGCAGGGTCGATTCGCTGACCGAGGTGCCGTGGGTGCTGCGGTCCTCGCGGGTGTCGTCCTCTTCCTGGGCCGATGGGCGCTCCAGGCCACCATGGCCCTCGGCGTCGGTTCCCGCGGAACTTGCGCTGGGGGTCTCCGGCACCGTCTGGGACGCTGCCTGCTTGGCTGCCTTTGTCTCGGTGAAGGCGCGTTCCAGCTGCTTCTGGTAGTCGCGCAGCGCCTCTTCGGCGTTCTCCAGCGTGATGTCGCCGCGACCGATCAGCGCCTCGGTGTAGAGCTTGCGGACGCTGCGCTTGGCCTCGATGAGGGAGTACATCAACGGCTGGGTCATCGAGGGGTCGTCGCCCTCGTTGTGACCGCGGCGGCGGTAGCACACCATGTCGATGACGATGTCCTTGTGGAACTTCTGGCGGTAGTCGTACGCCAGTTCCGCCACCTGCACACAGGCTTCGGGGTCATCTCCGTTGACGTGGAAGACCGGCGCCTGAATCATCCGGGCGACGTCGGTGCTGTACGTCGAGCTGCGCGAACTGCTGGGGGCAGTGGTGAAGCCGACCTGGTTGTTCACGATCAGATGGATGGTGCCGCCTGTGCGGTACCCGCGCAGTTGGGACAGGTTGAGGGTTTCGGCGACCACGCCCTGCCCTGCGAACGCCGCATCGCCGTGCATCAGTAGGGGCAGCACCGTGAAGGCGGAACCGGCCAGGTTGATGCGGTCCTGCTTGGCGCGCACGATGCCTTCGAGCACCGGGTTGACCGCCTCCAGGTGGGAGGGGTTGGCCGCGAGATAGACGTCGATCTTTCGCCCGGTGTCGGAGGTGAACTGCCCTTCCGTGCCCAGGTGATATTTGACGTCACCGGAGCCCTGCACCGACTTGGGGTCGCTCTTGCCCTCGAACTCGGCGAAGATCTGCGCGTAGGACTTGCCGGCGATGTTGGCCAGTACGTTCAAGCGCCCACGGTGCGGCATGCCGATACACACCTCCGCCAGGTTGTCGTCGGCAGCTTGGGACAGGATGCGGTCCAGGATCGCGATCGCGGACTCGCCTCCCTCGAGGCTGAACCGCTTCTGACCGACGTACTTGGTCTGCAGGAACGTCTCGAACGCCTCGGCCGAGTTCAACCGGCGCAGAATGCGTAGCTGCTCGTCGCTGGTGGCCTTCTGGTACCCGATCTCTACCCGGCCCTGGATCCAGCTGCGCTCGGCCGGGTCCTGAATGTGCATGTACTCCACACCGATGCTGCGGCAGTAGGAGTCGCGCAGCACTCCGAGGATCTTGCGCAGCTTCAGGAACGGCGCGCCACCGAATCCACCGGTGGGGAAGCTGCGGTCCAGGTCCCAGAGGGTCAGACCGTGCGAGGTGACATCGAGGTCGGAGTGCTTGCGCTGCTTGTACTCCAGCGGATCGGTGTCGGCCATCAGGTGCCCGCGCACCCGGTAGGCGTGGATGAGTTCCTGCACCCGGGCGGTTTTGTTGATGTCGTCGTCGTGGCTGGTGTCGATGTCGAGCACCCAGCGGATCGGCTCGTACGGCAGTTTGAGAGCAGCGAAGATCTCGTCGTAGAAACCGGACTCCCCCAGTAGCAGGTCACTCAGGATGCGCAGGAACTCGCCGGAGACTGCGCCCTGGATGACCCGGTGATCGTAGGTGGAGGTCAGCGTCATGATCTTGCTGACGCCGTTTCTGGTGACTGAGTCGACGCTCGCGCCGGCCCACTCGGCGGGATACTGCAGGGCGCCCGCGCCGATGATGGCGCCCGCGCCCTTCATCAGGCGGGGCACCGAGTGGATGGTGCCGATGCCGCCTGGGTTGGTGAGGCTGATGGTGGTACCGGCGTAGTCATCGACGGTCAAACCCCCGGTCCGTGCCTTGCGCACCATTTCCTCGTAGGCGTTCCAGAACTGGGCGAAGTTCATCGCCTCGGTGCCCTTGATGCTGGGCACCACCAGAGTGCGGCTGCCATCGTCCTTCTTGAGGTCGATGGCAAGGCCGAAGTTGATATGGCCGGGCTGCACGAGCACCGGCTTGCCCTTCTCGTCCTCACCGAGTGAGGCGTTCATCTGGGGAAGTACCCGCAGCGCCTTGACAATGGCGTATCCGAGCAGGTGGGTGTAACTGACCTTGCCGCCACGGGTGCGGGAGAGGTGATTGTTGATGACAGTTCGGTTGTCGATCATCAGCTTGGCGGGAACGGCGCGCACGCTGGTAGCTGTGGGCACCTCCAGGCTGGCCTCCATGTTGCTCACAAGGCGCGCGGAGACACCACGAATGGGGGTGCGGACGTCCTCAGCAGGCTCGGTCTGCGGGATCGCGTCGTTCACCGCATCGCGCGCGATGGGGCGAGAAATGTGCAACTCGGCTTCGCTGGGGTCTGGGGCGGCATGGTGCTCTTCACCGCTGGACTTGGGGGGTTGCTTGGCGCCACCGCTCGGTTTTTCCGACTTCGGGACAGGGGCCTGTTTTGCCTTCGCCTCAGGCGCGACCGTCTGAGACGCACCTGCCGCAGCTGTGGAACCACCGTCTCCGGCGGCAGGTTTGCCGTTGGCAGCGGTCCCGTTGGGGTCTGGCTCGTAGTCGGCGAAAAAGCCCCACCACGCCTTGTCCACGGAGTTCTTGTCAGTCAGGTACTGCTGATAGAGATCCTCCACCAACCACTCGTTCGGGCCAAAGGTCGCGAGTGGATCTGGGGACTGGGATGACACGCGGAATGCGCCTCTTTCACAAGGTCCAATGACGGGTGGAGGTCACCCGTCGCCGGCGCCAAACACCGACGGCACCCAGCCTAACGTGATCAGCCAGGTGCTGTCGGAATTGCGTCGACGGTGTGTTACAAGATGTCGCGCCGTTTGGTGAGCAGAGTGCCGATCACGGCGAAGAGCACCGCATACGCGATGAGGACCAGCGATCCCTGCCACCAACTCAACACGTGGATGACGGGCGAACCGTCGCCGTTCTGACCCTGCGTCTGACTGAGAATCGCTCTGGTCGCGCTGCTCGGGAAGAATTTGGACGCCGTCTCTCCCCAGCTCACGTTGGCCAGGATGGTTGCGGCGATCGGCTCGACGATGAAAGCTAACCCGACCCCGATCAGCAGTGCGGCAACCTGGTTCGGGATCAGTACACCGAGGCCCAACCCGATCAGCGCCCACAGGCCGAGCACCAGCAGCGACAGCGCCAAGGTGCGGCTCAGAGTGGACGGTTCCGGGAAGACCGCCTCGCCCTTGGCTGCCAGGATGGCACCACCGGCGCCAACCGACGCAACGAGGAAGAGCACTCCGTATGCGACACCGAAGATCAACAACGCAGTGATCTTTGCGCCGATGAGTCGTACTCGGGACGGCGTCGCCAACAGCGCGGAGGTGATGGTCTTGTGCCGGTACTCCGTCCCGATCGTCAAGATGCCGATCACCAACAGCAGCAGGTAGCCGAAACCGATCCCGGAGGTGTAGACGCTCGACGCACGCTCGAGCGGAGTCTCGCTCGGAGTCCCGTCGGAGGTGGAGGTCCCGCCACCGAAACTGGCGATCAGGGTGGCAATACCTGCTCCCAGTACGACGATGCCGATCGCCATGCCCCACCACAGACGGGTGGTCGTCAGCTTACGGATTTCTGCCTTGATTGCGGCGCCCATCAGTTTGCTCCTCCCGGTGTGGTCTGTCGTCCTTCGGGCGGGGCGTTGCCGCCCGAGCCCAGGTTGCGGTTGCTGTTCTCGGTGAGCTGGAAGAACAGCTGTTCCAGATCGGCCTGCTCGGCGCGTAGTTCGTGCACCGGAACCCCGGCAGTGAAGGCAGCGTCGCCGACCTGGATCAGGTCGTCTGTACCTACTGCATAGCGGCCTTCGGGCAGTGCGTGGACGCTCAGGCCGGCCTTGCGCAGGACATCGGTCAGCCGGTCGCCGCTGGGGGTACGAACGATGATGCGTGCGCTGCCTCGCAACTCACCGATCGTGCCCTGACGGACGAACTGGCCGTTGGCGATGATGACCACGTCGTCGACGGTCTGCTCGACCTCACTGAGCATGTGGCTGGAGATCAGGATCGTCTTGCCGTCCGCTGCGAGGTGCCGCAGGAAACCCCGCAACCAGCGGATGCCCTCGGGGTCCAACCCGTTTGCCGGCTCATCGAGGATCAGTACCTGCGGGTCGCCCAGCAGCGCTGCGGCCAAGCCGAGGCGCTGGCGCATACCCATCGAGTAGCCGCCCGCGCGTTTGCGAGCTGCTGCCGGGATGCCGACCAATTCGAGCATTTCGTCGGCGCGTTTGTCGCTGAACCCACCGGCGGCGGCCAGGACCCGCAGGTGATCGCGGCCGCTGCGGCCGGGGTGGAAGTTGGTGGCTTCCAGCGCTGCGCCGACGGTATGCAACGGCTGGGCGAGGTCGACGTACTTCTTTCCGGCGATCGTTGCGGTACCCGAGGATGGCTTGATCAGCCCGAGGGCCATTCGCAGCGTCGTGGTCTTGCCGGCCCCGTTGGGTCCGAGAAAGCCGGTGATCCGGCCCGGTTGTACCGAGAAGCTCAGATCGTCAACGGCCTTGAACGTGCCGAACGACTTGCTCAGATGCTGGATCTCTACGGGAGCACCCGGATCTCGGCTGCCCGGCGCGCGCGGTGCTGCAGAACTGGATGACACGATTTTTCCCCTAGTCGTCGCGACGTCTTCCTTCATTTTGCTGCGCTCATCCTCGTTCATCTCCTGCGGCGGATGTCGAAAGTGTGGGCGGTCGGCGCGTCAGGGGCGATCGTCATGGAAGATGGTCACTCTGATGACGCAGTGGCTCTTGGTTCTTTTAGGCGTCCTACTCACCCTGGGCACTGCCCTGTTCGTCGCGGCGGAGTTCTCGCTGGTTGCGCTGGACCGCCCGACGGTTCAGCGCGCAGTCGACGAAGGCGACACCGGGGCGGGAGTCGTCCTCGGTTCGCTGAAGCAGTTGTCGACCCAGCTGTCGGCAGCCCAGGTCGGCATCACCATCACCACCCTGGTACTCGGATACATCGTGCAGCCTTCGCTCGGCGTGCTGCTGCAGACGCCACTGGGTGCGGTCGGAGTCGAGGGTACGCAGGCCGTGGCTGCCTCAGCGGTGCTTGCGCTGATCCTCGCCACTCTCTTCTCGATGATCGTGGGGGAGCTGGTGCCCCAGTTCCTGGGCTTCTCCGATCCGTTGCGGGTGGCGAAGGTCGTCGCGCGGCCGGTTCGGGCGTTCGCCCTGGTGATGCGACCGCTCATCGTCGTTCTGAACGGTTCGGCGAACGTGCTGCTGCGCGCGGTCGGTGTCGAGCCGCAGGAGGAACTGAGTGCTGCGCGCACACCGCAGGAGTTGTCCTCTATGGTCCGTCGCTCCGCGGAGGCGGGCGTTTTGGAGCAGGGAACCGCACGGCTGCTGACCCGGTCGCTGGACTTCGGCGAACGGGTGGCCGCCGACGTCATGAGCCCGCGGGTGCGATGCGCGGCGGTCCAGCGCACTGCGACCGCCGTCGACATCGTCGAGATGGCCCGGACCACCGGTCACTCACGTTTTCCCGTACTGGGCGAGGACTGGGACGACGTCGACGGAATCGTGCACGTCAAGAAGGCGATCGCGGTCCCGCCGGAACGTCGCGGTGACGTGCCGGTGACGGCACTGATGATCGACCCGGTCCTGGTGCCCGAGACCATCACCCTCGACCCGCTGCTGTTGTTGCTGCGCGAGAGCGGCTTTCAGTTGGCCGTCGTCGTCGACGAGTACGGCGGTACGAGCGGTGTCGTCACCCTCGAGGATGTCATCGAGGAGATTGTCGGCGAGGTCAGCGACGAGCACGACCGGGTGAGCGATCCGAGCAGGGTGCTGCCCGACGGGTCGTGGACGGTTCCAGGTCTGTGGCGGCCCGATGAGGTGCAGGACCGGATCGGCGCGCAGGTGCCCCCCGGCACCGCCTACGAGACGATGGGCGGTTACATGATGGCCCAGGTCGGTCGGGTTCCGGTGGTGGGCGACGAGGTGGCACTTGCGGGCTGGTTGTTGCGCGTGGTCTCGATGGACGGCCGGCGGGTGGACCGTTTGAGACTGTCTCCGGTGGCCGTCGAAGACACTGAGGAGACGCCGTGAGTTTGGTTCTCTCCCTCGTATTCCTGCTCGGAAACGCATTCTTCGTCGGGGCCGAGTTCGCTGTCATGGCGGCACGGCGCTCGCAGCTCGAGCCGTTGGCCGCTGCCGGTTCAAAGCGCGCCCGCGCGAGTTTGCAGGCCTTGGAGCAAGTGGCCTCCCTGCTCGCCTGTGCACAACTGGGCATCACGGTGTGTTCGGTGTTGTTGGGTGCGGTCGCCGAAAACGCCATCCATCACCTGATCGTGGGGCCGTTGGAGTCCGTTGGAATTCCCAGCGCCGGGTCCGAAGTCGTCGCGTTGATCCTGGCGTTGCTGATCGTGGCCTATCTGCACGTGGTGCTCGGCGAGATGGTGCCGAAGAACCTCGCCATCGCAGGACCCGACCGCGCGGCACTCATTTTGGCGCCCGCGCTGCTGGCCGTCACTCGGGTGTTACGCCCCCTCATCCGGGCACTGGAGGCCATCTCGAAGTGGGTGGTCCGGCGGTTCGGGATCGAACCGAAGGATGAGATGGCGTCCACCTTCTCCGCAGAGGAGGTGCAGTTGATCGTGCAGGAAAGCCACCGCGAGGGGCTGCTGCAGCCCCAGCAGCAGCAACGGGTGCAGGGGGCGTTGGAGTTCAGTGACCGGGTGGCCGCCGACGTAGCGGTGCCGCTCGATGAACTCGAGACGGTCGCGATCGGCATTACTCCTGCCCAGTTGGAGCGGTTGGTGGCCAAGCGCGGATACTCGCGGTACCCCGTGCGCGATCGGGCCGGCATGATCGCCGGTTACCTACACCTGAAGGACGTCCTGTACGCCCGCGACGAGGCGTATGACGAACCCGTGCCGCCCAAGCGGATCAGGGCACTGGCAACCGTGCATCGCCGGGACGACGTCGAAGATGTATTGGTCGCCATGCAGCGCAGTGGCAGTCACGTGGCACGCGTCGTCGACGATGCAGGGGCAGCCACTGGAGTGGTTTTCCTGGAGGACGTGCTCGAGGAGTTGGTCGGTGAGGTGGACGACGCCACCCAGCGGCCAGTGGCCCGCCGACGCTGACTGCGACTGGCTAGGCTCGCATCAACCACGGTTTCGAACCGAGCGAGGTCACCCATGGATAACGCGAACTACGACATCAATGGCACTGCGTTCAGCGGCGCAGTCGCGATCAGTGCTGGAATCGTCGCGCTGCTCATCACGATCGTCTACATCTGGGCCGCGGTGCGAATCATTCGCCGCTCGGGGTACTCGGGGTGGTGGATCCTGACGGCTCTGGTACCGATCCTGAACGTCGTCATGTACCTGATCTTCGCGTTCGCGAAGACTCCAGCCCAGCGCGAACTGGAGCAGTGGCGCATGCGGGGTTAGGCGCCCCGTCCCGATCAAGGTTCATGGTCGGCGCAACCGGTAGACGGTGACGTCGCCGGAACGGAAAACGCGCTCAGCCATAGTGTCCAATTTCGGCGACACCGTGCTCGCCGTGTCGTCTCCGATCAGGTAGCGGACCCCTTTGTCGTAGAGCGTGCGCAGGACGTACGGCGTCGGTCCTCGGAAGGCCGCGTCGTTGATCAGCAGTCGCTTTTGGTCGTAGAACGAGGCGTTCCAGTAGAAGACGCCGTCCTCGCCCGGACGCGGATGGTTTGCGGTGGCGTAAGCCTCATCGGTGTAACCCCAGGACTCGACATAGGCGCGACGCTCACTGAGGCCTGTCACCCACAGGGCCCGGGCATCGCAGATCCGGCGGGTGGGTCCACGTCGGCAGTGCACGTTGGTCGCGACGAGCGTCTCCTGCGGTGTGTGGGTGCGCAGCCAGGTGGTACCGGCGACCGCGCCGGGGGTGAGTTCGTATTCCGCTGCATGCTGGTACGCCAGGTCGGGGAACCCGTCCGCCGCGGTGGCGATGGCACTGGGGATCGCTGCAGCGCCCACGAGTACGCCTGCGAGCACCGCCCGTATCACCGTCCCGGGACGGCGTGACCGGGTCAGCCGCCACACGACCGCTCCGAGGCCGAGTAGGACGAGGAAGAGGACCAGGACCGTAGTGGCGCCGCGTTTCGCGGCCTCCGCAGTGGGGAGGCCGGTAGGGGTGAGCAACCGAGCGACGTACAGGATCGCGCCCCCGGCGAGAGCCCCGACGCCGGCGTGCCACCACCGGGCGCGGCCTCGGCGCACGGCGTGGACCAGACCCCAGGCGATCAGGATGTCCGCCAACGGAAGGACACCGCGTAGGAAGTAGACCTCGGAGGCGCTCGGATGGAAGACGAGCAGGGTCGCGCTGAATCCAGCGACGACTATGCCCAGCAGTAGGACGGCGCCGGGGTCGCGCCACATCGACAGGACCGGCAGGATTGCTGCGAACTGGACCAGAACGAGCATGCCGAGGACTAGGAGGAAGCCGAATTGCCAGGAGTCTCCCGGCATCTGCTCAGGGGTGTAGAAGCTGGTCAGTTGCGTCTCTGGCAAGGCGAGGAAGGCGAGTTTCGAGACGTTGCTGCCGCCGAGGAGGAATGGCGCGGTCACCAGAATGGCCCCAAGGGTAGCGCCGGCCGCGATCCAGGTCTGCGGTCTGCGGGGGCGTGTCAGCAGTTGCACCACAGCCACCAGCAGCAATCCGCAGAGGATCACGGGCAGGTTCGAGGACTTGGACCCGGCGCAGCCGAGTAGGAGCAGCATCAGCAGCACCCATCCGAGTCGTCCCGGCCTGCTGCCACGCACTATCTCGACCAACCACCACACGGTGACCAGCAGGACGGGTAGGCCCATGATCTCCGACGGCGACAGCGGCACCAGCGCTTCGGCGCCCTGCGGGCTGATCCAGCGGATCGGGTTGATGCTCGCGTTGGCCAGGATCAGCACCACGGCGACCAGCCCGGCTTTCGGGGTGCCGGCCAGTCGTGACGCCAGTAGGTAGGTCAGACACACGATGACGGCGTACGACGGGATGTACCAGAGTCGGCTCGCGACGACCAGGACGTCGACACCCGAAACGAGGGAGTCGGCTGCCATGTGGGCGTGGGAGAACCAGTGGTACTTCAGGGTTTCCCCGGACACCTGCGGCACGAGCGGGGGCACGGAGGTTCGGGCTGACGCCGCGACGGATACGTGCCAGTAGAGGTCGGGGTACCACCGGACGCGGGCCGGCGGGAGGGGGTTGACCGCAAAGGTGCGGTTCGCGAGGTAGAGCACGCTCCAGACGAACGCGACGGCGAGCGACCAGCAGGCCCACCACGGGTGGCGCTCGGTGTACGGGCTGCTGCGTAGTCGTGCTCGCCACGGCGGTGTGAGCAGGGCCGCAGCGACGACGAGCAGCGGGTAGAGCACCAGCAGCGAACCGATGCCCAGGACGACGAACAGGGCCCAGCCGAGCAACTGGATGGTGAGGCCGACAACGAAAGCGAATGCCATCTCTTCCAGCAGTGATCGACCCTGCCCGCGGCACAGCCGTAGAACGAGGACGCCTGGTAGTTGGACTGACCAGAGGGTCGCGCAAAGGAAGGTGATTGCCTGCAGGAGGCTGACCCCTTGAGGCAGCACGATGGCAATCGCGCAGATGACTGCGACCGCGACAGGGGCACAGCGGACGACGACGACCGGTAGGTGGCGGTTGAGGCGAGGTCCGGATGGCACGCGACGACGGTATCCCGGCCACTGAAAGGAAACTCGCCGCCGTGGCTCACCGTCGAGGTGTCTCACCTCTTGAGTCGCGGGCCGTCCTCGAGCACTGTGATGTCGATGTGTTTGGCGAAGTTCTCTTCGGTTCGGGAGCGGCGTGTTTGGCCCGGCAGTGGCGGCGGTTTCGATGTGGTTGATGGGGCGTCGGGGCGTTCTTTGGTGTAGTTGCAGGTTTCGCAGAGGCCTCGGGCGTTGGTGTAGGAGGTTTGGCCGCCGTCTGCGAATCGTTGGATGTGGTCGATGTGTCGGATGGGGGCGTCGCAGTATTTGGTGCGGCAGGTCTGGTCGCGGAGGGTGATGAGTTCGCGTAGCAGTCCGGTGTAGGTGCGGGTGGTGGTTTCCATCTGGACCAGGTCTGATTCGTTCGGGCTGGTGAACAATCTGCGGATCGTGGTTTCTGCGGCTCGCGTGTCGGCGCTGCTGGCGCCGGTGCCGGCGATCTGTCGGGCGAGGTCTGCGGAGATGGGGCCGTACCCGTCGAGGCGGGCTGGGGATGTTGCGCCGGTGAACAGGGATGCGGTGTCCATGACCAGGTTGATGCGGATGTCGTACCCGGTGGCGACGGTTCGGCCGGTGATGCGTTCAATGAGCAGGTCGGCCATCAGCTGGTTTCGGGAGCGGGTCTCATCTGGTTCGTAGATCTGGGTTTTGGTGGCGCGTTGCAGGGCGATCTGGGCGGCGATCGCGTCGGCGCACGGCAGGACAGCGGTCAGGATCGCCATTCCGTCGGGAGCCGGGCGCACGGATACGCGCCGGGAGGCGACGGCGCGGGATCGTTTCGCGACGACACTCCCAGCGTCTAGTTCTGCGGTCATGCCTGCGGCAAGAGCGTGCGCGCGACGGTCGGAGACGTGGGGTAGATCGCCGGCAATCGCGGCGTCGACCTGGCCGCGGATGTCACGGGTGGTGCACGCGGTCTGCTGGGCGACGATCGTGGCGCGCCACTCGGAGATCTCCCCGCGGCGCAGCGCACCGAACGTGCAGGGCATTTCTTCGATCAACGCTTGGGCCAGGCCGAGGTCGCGGGACCCACGGTGGGGGGATTCCCGCCGGGCGAGGGCGACCTTGGCTCCGACGCACCGGGCGGTGTCGGCCTGGTTCAGACCTCGAGTTCGATCGGCATCGCGCTGCTGGTCGTACAGGTCGACGGTCAAGGCGGCCTGCGCGGCAGCAGCGGCACCCTTGAGCGCTTCCAGAACGGCGATCTGTGCGACCCGTTCGTCGCCTGAAAGGTCGCCGTCGATGGTCACCAACCGGACCACCCACGAGCGAATCACGTCAGCAGACAACGGCAGAGGACTGCCGCCTTCAAAGGTCTGATGCGGATCGAACGTACTTACATTTTAGCTGCTCATGGGCCTTTTGACAATGCACAATGGGATATTCTCGAGCGCCTCATGGTCATTTTTTCGGCATCCAAGGCCGCAGGTGCTGGACGACATCTGCATAGAAGATGGTGGACACGTCCTTGACCGAGCCGATGAGCGTTCCGCTGCCCGCTGCACGCTTGGATCCCATCGCCAACTCAAAGGTGATGAGGAACGCTCGAATATCCCGTTGATCTTTCGGCACGAGGCAGGCTGGGTCTTTGCGTGCGTTCTCCAGGGTCGCGGCTGGACCATCGTTACGGCCTCCCGCAACGATGGTCTCGATGCGGAGGCCAGTGGTTCTCGAATCGGGGATTTGTCGTAGCAACCAGGACACGCGGGTTTGCGGCCGGGTATCTCCGCGCGGTGCCGAGACGTGGATGGTCGCACTGACGCGGTCCGAACGGATGTCGGCGCCGATCACCATTTCGGCTATCGCACCGGGGATCTTCAGACGTCCGCGGACGATCCCGGAGTCCGCCAGCTGCTGACGCCTGCTCGCGTGATCCGGGGCGTCCCGAGGCGGCGCTGTGCTCACGTCGACGCCCAACAGCCCGGTGAACTCGAATCCAAGGTGCTGCACCAGCTCATCGAATCTGGAGCTGACATCTCCTACGGCTTTGTCGTTTGCTCGTGCGGTTCGCCCCTTGACGCCGTCACGAACCTTGACCCAGCTTTGGCCCATGTCGGCCAGACCGGCCATTCCGGACCGGGCGTGTTCCATGTAGCGAAGGAACTCCTGCAGGACGAACCGTTGCGAGGCGTCGGCCACCTTCTCCTGTCGTGCTGCCAGACGCGCAACAGATCGAATCTGGTCCCAGGAAAGATGGAACAGGCGGACCTTGCGCAGCTTCCGGCGATCAATCGCCACGGGGTGCTCGTCATCCCCACCGCACAGTTCGTTGCTGATGGTGATGACCGCGTCGTACCCGTTGGTCTTGGCAATGCCGACGTAGTGGTCGATCTGTTCAGCGTTGAGACACCCGCCAGAGGTTTTGACCTCGACCAGCGCCGTCCACTCCTTCTGCCGGCCCACTACCCGGATGACACCGTCCGGGCGGTAGGCCTCATCGTCCTGTCCGAAGGGGACCTCGACGAACGTTGTCATCGATCCGCGGGGCGCGCCCAGCGGGACGGTGAGTGCGCGGCCGAAATCACGGACCAGTTGCATCACGGCAAGCAGAGCCGAGGTTGCTCGACGTTCCTGTTCCTCACCGCTCCCGATGCCGGCTACGGGGAAGAGCCGGGAAGGCTGCCAGTCGTTCTGGTCGGTGGACGGGATGCTCCGATTCCAGTCGCGCGGTAGCTTCGGCGCTACGAGAGCGCGCTTCATCGAGATGCTCGGCGTGGATGCGGCCGGCTGCATAGGAGAGACGTCAGTGGTCGTGAGCACGTCCTGTAGGGCGTCGTCTGCGTCGTTCGTCACTTCGGCACCGTCCCGGTCGACCTGTACGCCATGCGCTTGGACCACAGCTGCGAGGCCGCCCTCGTAACCGTCGCCTGAGGCATGCACTTCCCACTGCCCGTCGTGTCGTCGCAGGTCACCGAGCACCCGTGCTCGCTCCGGCCCCGCAGGAATGTCGAAGGCCACCAGATCGACGGCATCCGACGTGCGTTGAATACGTAGGTGTAACGACGTTCCCGCGTTCAAGGCCGCAGCCTGGTCGTCATCGACGCTGGCGATGAAGGCGATTCGCTCGATCGCGTCCGGAAGGTCGTCCAACTCCAGGGTGAGCACATTGCTCATCCGCGCGGCCTGCCCTCGCGATGAGAGCGAAGTAGCAAGCTTGTCCCGCAGCTGAACGGCGCCGTCGCGCGCACTGAGTTGGTTGTAGAAGACAAAGTCGCTGTCGTCCTGAATCTTCCGGCCTTTGCCGAGCAGGAGGACGCTCAGGTCGACATCGAAGGGTGCGTCCTCGGAGCTTCGACTGTCCAGGCAGACGGTAAGGCCGCCCAACCCCGCATCCAGGTTGTCCAGCGCAACACTCTGGCCTCGTTTCAACAGTCGTGGCAGGTCCCCAGTGGTCGTCATCGACCCAGAATCACACAGCAGGAGAGACCGATTCGGGATTGGACGCACTTCAAAACTGGCGAGTACGAGTCACAGGAAAAGACGAGGCCGCAGGTTTCCCTGCGGCCTCGGTCGGTGCCCCCGGCAGGATTCGAACCTGCGCTTTCGCCTCCGGAGGGCGACGCTCTATCCCCTGAGCTACGGGGGCGGGCAGCGCTTGATCGGCGCGGCGCCACCGTATCAGCCGCGAGGTGTCTCTGCTGACGGGCGGATCCCGGCGCAGCCGCGTCGAGTAGGTACCTTTGACCCGCCATGACTGACGACACCGATGACCGCGAGCGCGAACTGCGCGAGCCCGTGCTCGAGCGCGTATTTCCCCACGATGCGCATCGGGGGACGGACGGCGCCGTGTGCATCGCGGGTCATGATCTGCGTGACGTCGCCCGGGTCTGGGGAACCCCGGCATACCTGGTCGACGAGGCTGACGTCCGCCGCCGCGCAGGTGAGTTCCGTGACGCTTTCCACGACGCGTTCGAAGCCATCGGTACCCGGGCCGACGTCTACTACGCCGGAAAGGCATTCCTGTGCACCGCGGTGGCTCGGCTCCTGCAGGAAGAGGGCCTGCGGCTCGACGTCTGCTCCGGCGGTGAGTTGGCGGTCGCGCAGCGGGCGCTGGTGCCCGGTGACCGCATCGCGATGCACGGCAACAACAAGTCGGTCCGCGAGATCGAGAGCGCGCTCGATGCTGGTATCGGTCGGATCATCGTCGACTCGTTCGAGGAAATCGACCGTGTTGCGGACGCGGCCCGCGAGCGGTCGGTGGTTGCGCAGGTGATGCTGCGGGTCAAGACGGGCGTCGAGGCGCACACCCACGAGTTCATTGCGACTGCCCACGAGGACCAGAAGTTCGGGTTCAGCCTCTCCGACGGCGAGAACAGTCAAGTGGGTGACGCCGTCCGCCGGGTGCTCGACGCACCGGATGCGTTGCATCTGCTGGGTTTTCATTCCCACATCGGAAGCCAGATCTTCGAGTCCGATGGTTTCCGAGAAGCTGCCCAGAGGCTCATCGCGTTGCAGCTCTCCGTAGCGTCCGACCATGGTGTGGAACTGCCGGAACTCGACCTGGGAGGAGGTTTCGGCATCGCCTACCTGCCTACTGACGAACCGCTGGCCCCCCGTCAGATGGCGACGCAACTGGCGTCGATCGTGCAGGACGCATGCCGCAGTGCGGGCACCCCCTTGCCCCGGGTCTCGGTTGAACCAGGCAGGTCGATCGTCGGTCCGACCGGCGTCACCCTCTATGAAGTGGGAACGGTCAAACAGGTTCGTGTCAGCGACGAGGTGGTCCGTAGCTACGTCGCCGTCGACGGTGGCATGAGCGACAACCCACGCCCGGTTCTCTACGACGCCGACTACACCTGCGTGCTGGCCAACCGGAGCAGCGACGCGCAGCCCGTGCAGACCCGGGTGGTCGGAAAACACTGCGAGAGCGGCGACATCGTGGTGCGTGACGTTCAGCTTCCGGGTGACATCACAGCAGGCGACCTGCTTGCCGTGCCGGCGACAGGCGCCTACTGCCGGTCGCTTGCGAGTCAGTACAACCACGTACCGCGGCCCCCGGTGCTCGCGCTGCGAGCGGGCGCGATCGACGTCTGGCTGAGGCGCGAAACCCTGGACGATCTTTTGGCATTGGAAGGTGAATGACGTGAGCGAACCAGTGCAGGTAGCCCTGTTGGGGTGTGGAGTCGTGGGCGAGGCGGTCGCGCGACAGCTCGTGGACCGGAGCGCCGAGTTCGAGGCGCGCGTAGGTGCTCGGCTGCAGATCATCGGTGCCGCCGTCCGTGACGTGGACAAGCCGCGACCCGACTCCGGGCTGTCCAGCGACCTGTTCACCACCGATTCGATGGGTCTGGTCGCGAAGGCCGACATCGTGGTCGAGCTGATGGGTGGGCTCGAACCCGCGCGCGAACTGCTGCTGCATGCGATGTCGCAGGGCGCGAGCGTTGTGACCGCGAACAAGTTGCTCCTCGGCGAAGACGGGCCGACGTTGTACGACGCAGCCGAGAGGGCGGGAGTCGACTTCTACTACGAGGCATCGGCCGGTGCCGGTTTCCCGTTGCTACGACCCCTGCAAGTGAACCTCGCGGGCGATGAGGTGCACCGCGTCGTCGGCATCGTCAACGGCACCACCAACTTCATCCTCGACAAGATGGACCGCACCGGCGCGGACCTTGCCGACGTGCTGGCCGAGGCGCAGGCCCTCGGATACGCCGAAGCCGACCCGACCGCCGACGTCGAGGGCTATGACGCCCGCGCCAAGGCCGCCATCCTGGCCTCCCTCGCCTTCCACACCCGGGTGTCGACCCGCGACGTGCACTGCGAGGGCATCATGTCGATCACAGCCCAAGACATCGCGGCCGCCCGCAAGATCGGTTGCGTCATCAAGTTGCTCGCCATCTGCGAGCGCGTCGACACGCCTTCTGGTGCAGAGATCAACGTGCGGGTGCACCCCGCGCTGGTGGCGAAGTCCCATCCGTTGGCTTCCGTGCACGACGCCTTCAACGCGGTCTTCGTCGAGACCGCGTTGGCCGGTGAGCTGATGTTCTACGGCAAAGGAGCAGGCGGTGACGCCACGGCGTCCTCGGTACTGGGCGACGTTGTCCAAGCCGCCCGTCACCGGGTCCACGGTGGTCGAGGGCCAGGCGAATCGTCCTACGCGGCAATGCCGTTACAAGGTATCGGTGCGGCTGTGACGAGCTACTCGATCCGGCTCGATGTGGTCGACCGTCCCGGCGTGCTGGCCCAGGTAGCGAGTGTCTTCGGCGCCCAGGGTGTCTCGATCGAGAGCATGCGTCAGGGTGTCGCGCGCTCCGACACCGGCAGCGCCACGCTGCACCTGGTCACCCAGCAGGCCGCCGACGCGGCACTCTCGCGCACCGTCGAGTTGTTGCGGGTGCACGACGACGTCACGGCCGTGACCTCGGTTCTACGAGTCGAAGGAGCCTAGTGGTAATGGCACACCAGTGGAGGGGCGTCATCCGCGAGTACGCCGACCGGTTGCCGACGGTGGCCGGTGCGCCGGTCATCACCCTCGGCGAGGGCGGTACGCCCCTCATTCCCGCCGAGCACCTGAGCAAGCTGGTGGGTGCGCTGGTCCACGTGAAGTTCGAGGGCCTGAACCCGACCGGTTCCTTCAAGGACCGCGGGATGACCACGGCCATCTCGATGGCTGCGAAGGCCGGAGCGAAGGCGGTCATCTGCGCGTCCACCGGGAACACGAGCGCGTCTGCGGCCGCCTACGCCACCAAGGCCGGAATGACCTGCGGCGTGCTGGTTCCGGACGGAAAGATCGCGATGGGCAAGCTGAGCCAGGCCGTTGCCCACGGCGCCGAACTGCTGCAGGTGTCCGGTAATTTCGACGACTGCCTCACGCTGGCCCGCAAGCTCGCGGAGGCCTATCCGGTCGAGCTGGTCAACTCAGTCAACCCAGCGCGCATCGAGGGCCAGAAGACGGCCGCGTTCGAGGTCGTCGACGTGCTCGGCGACGCGCCCGACATCCACTGCCTGCCGGTCGGCAACGCCGGCAACATCACCGCGTACTGGCGCGGGTACCGCCAGTACGCGGGGGAGAGTGGCTGGCCTGCCGTGGCGACGCATACGCCGGCCATGTGGGGTTTCCAGGCTGCCGGCGCAGCGCCCATCGTCAAGGGTCACCCGATCGACGACCCGGACACCATCGCCACAGCCATCCGGATCGGTAACCCGGCGTCGTGGAAGCAGGCCGTCGAAGCGCGCGACGACTCCGGCGGCGTGATCGACATGGTCACCGATGAGCAGATCCTCAGCGCACACCGGCTGCTGTCCAGTCGTGAAGGCATCTTCGTCGAGCCCGGATCGGCGGCGAGCGTGGCCGGTCTGCTGATGATGCACGACCGGGGTCTGGTGCCGCCGGAATCGACCGTTGTCTGCACGGTGACCGGGCACGGGTTGAAAGACCCGAGCTGGGCGTTGAAACTGGCCGACGGCTCTGACCTCCAACCGACGAAGATCTCGGTTGACGTCGTGTCGGCAGCAGCCGCCCTCCAGCTCGAAGGCTGAATCGGATGGCTCAGGGTTCCCGAATGAACGCGACAGTGCGGGTGGAAGTACCGGCCAGCTCGGCCAACCTCGGTCCCGGTTTCGATTCCATCGGACTGGCGCTGGGGCTGTTCGATGTCGTCACAGCGACGGTGGTGCCGGACGGCCTGCACATCACAGTCGAGGGGGAGGGTGCAGGTGTCGTACCCGACGACGAAACCCACCTGGTGTGGCGATCGATGCGCGCAGCCTGGAAACGCCTCGGCGCGCCGTGTCCTCCGGGCCTGAAACTGCACTGCGCCAACCGCATACCGCACTCCCGGGGCCTGGGGTCCTCAGCCTCTGCGATCGTCGCGGGTGTTGCGGTTGCTGTCGCCCTTGCCGGCTCCAGGTCCAACGGCGTCGGCGGCCTCGAGGACTCGAACCGAGCTGTGATCAACGACATCGCGAGCGATCTGGAAGGGCATCCGGACAACGCGTCGGCGAGCGTCTACGGCGGGTTCACTCTGTCGTGGCGAGACCAGGGTCAGTGGCAAACAATCCGTCCCCGCGTGCATGCCGACGTGGTGCCGGTGCTTTTCGTGCCGGGTTCGACGCTGTCGACCGACCGAGCACGCGCCGTCCTGCCCGTATCGGTGCCGTTGGCGAACGCCGCGCGTACCGCCGGTCGGGCTGCTCTGCTGACGGAGGCGATGACGCGCCGACCGGAACTGCTGCTGGCCGCATCGGCCGAGTGGGTCCACCAGGAAGCCAGGCGCAGCTCATATCAATCGTCGATGGCCTTGGTCGACACGTTGCGGGCCGATGGGCACGCCGCCGCGATCTCGGGTGCGGGACCATCGGTGCTGGTACTCACGACACGCGCGCGGGCCGACTCGGTGACCACGCTCGGCGGGTCATACAACGGTGACAACGCAGGTTCCGGCTCGACCTGGTCGCGTCTGATGCCCGGAATAGCAGAGCACGGCGTGCGCGTCGTTTCGCTCTGAACGGCATCCCGGTGTACCTTTGCAATGCACATCACACCAACGACCGCGTGGCGAAGTCCGGGTCTGTGAGTGCGTCACCACTGCGAAGAAATCCGCGTCCTTGATCTCCCTCGGGGGTTCCTCGGACAACGCTTCGCCAGGAAAATCGCGGCTGCCGAAAGTGCTTGCTGCGCAATCTGACAACCGGCTCAGCCGGTTCTACGAGGGGAAGGAACCTTCGTGACAGACACCACCGAACTAGCTGCACCCGCGCAGGGTACGGCCCGTTCCACTGGCTCACTCAGCACGTTGAAGCTCGATGAACTGAAACAACTGGCGTCCACCATGGGCATCAGCGGCGCCTCCAAGATGCGCAAGAGCGATCTGCTGTCCGCGATCCGTGAGCGCGGTCAGGGTGGCGGGTCTGCGTCTGCAACCACGCCACCCCGTCGTGAACGCGGTCGCGTCACTGCGCCTGCGACCACCCCGGCATCGGCTCCACCGGCGCCGGTGGTGCAGGTAGCCGAATCGGCCAAGGCCCCCGCGACGCAGGCGAACGACCTCAAGGACAACCGCGGAGCCGCCGAAAAGGCCCCGGCTGCAGAGCAGCTAGGTTCCAGCCCCGAAGCGGGTGAGCAGTCCGCCGAGCGCATCTCCCGCCCGCCTCGGTCGCGCCGCGCAGACAGCGGGCGACGCCACGTCAGCGGACGCGATGACAGTGCAGACAGCGGGGGACGCAACGTCAGCGGACGCAATGACAGCGCAGACAGCGGGGGACGCAACGTCAGCGGACGCAATGACAGCGCAGACGACAGCAGTGCAGACAACAGCAGTGCAGACAACAGCAGTGATGCCAAAGCCGACAGCGGCAGCAAGACCGGCGACAGTCGTAGCGAGGAGAACACCGGTAGCGATAGCCGGGGGAACAACAACCGGACTGGCGGTCGCGGCGACCGGGGTAACGACAACGGGGGCGACAGCAACCGCAGTGACAACAACCGCAGTGACAGCAACCGCAGTGACAACAACCGCAGTGACGACAGAAGCAGTCGTCAGGGTGGTAACGGCGGCAACAATCGCGGTGGCAACAGCGGTCCGAGCCGGGGGAATCAGGCCAGCAACCGGAACGAGGACTGGAACGACGAGCGGGGCGGTCGTCGCCGTCAGCGCGGGCGCGACCGCAAGCGTGGCGGAAACGCTTCGGGCGGGCGTGGCGCCGATGAGTTCGGCGATGTCGACACCCAGGTGCGCGAGGACGACGTCCTCGTGCCCGTGGCCGGGATTCTGGATATCCTGGACAACTACGCCTTCGTGCGCACCACCGGTTACCTGCCGGGCACCAGCGATGTCTACGTGCCGATCAACATGGTCAAGAAGAGCGGCATGCGCAAGGGTGACGCGATCACCGGTGCCGTTCGCGCGCTGCGCGAGGGCGAACAGTTGCCCGCACGTCAGAAGTTCAACGCCCTGGTGCGTCTTGACACAGTGAACGGTATGACGCCGGAGCAGGCCCGCGAGCGGGTCGAGTTCGGGAAGTTGACCCCTCTCTACCCGCAGCAGCGGCTACGCCTGGAGACCGAGTCGAACATCCTCTCCACCAGGATCATCGACCTGGTTTCGCCCATCGGTAAGGGCCAGCGCGGTTTGTTCGTGGCACCGGCCAAGGCCGGTAAGACGATGATCATGCAGGCCGTCGCCAACGCGATCAGCACCAACAACCCCGAGGTTCACCTCATGGTCGTGCTGGTCGACGAGCGTCCTGAGGAAGTCACCGACATGCAGCGCGCGGTGAAGGGCGAAGTCATCGCCTCGACCTTTGACCGTCCCGCGACCGACCACACACAGGTTGCCGAGCTCGCCATCGAGCGCGCCAAGCGCCTGGTCGAGCAGGGCC
>JAABUM010002477.1_pt1 | contig 24657 bp, 21 predicted proteins | sample 5559161 | NCBI WGS metagenome assembly JAABUM01 (sample SAMN10711868, study PRJNA513369) | rock metagenome | isolation source: Antarctica rocks | place: Antarctica: Victoria Land, Siegfried Peak nord
ACACAACAACGTCATCATGCGATACACTGCCTCTGGCATCAGGGAACTCCTTTGGATGGTACGATCTTAGCACCCGCACTCTACCAAAGGTGTTCCCTTGCTGCCAGGCTGTTAGCGAAAACTAGAGTTCCCTTACAGATAAGATTGCCGCTCTGGTCGAGCGAGAAGTCATGCTTGTAGAGCGGCGCGGCGGCGGGGCCTTGCCTAACCTGCCCATCTTTGAAGTAAACGGAGCCGTGACAGGGGCAGTTGAAGTTGCCGTTGTCGTTGGCGCCCGCCGTCCAGGCCACGGGACAGCCCAAATGGCGGCACGTCTGCTCGAGCATCAGATAGTCGCTTGGGTTGTCGCTGCCCTGCGCGCCCTTCATCTGCACCAGGAAGACGCCCTGTGCGTCGCCGCGGCCGGTCGCGTCGTAGACAAAGGGGCCGGCCACACCGCTCGCGAAGTTACCGATCGCCGGCGTGATGCCGGAGCCGGTCACCCCGCCGGACGCCACCTTACCGATGTACTGTGGCTTGGTGCCTTCGCCTTTGCGTGGCAGCAAATAGGCGATAGCGCCGCCGATGTAGCTCAAGCCGACGAGGCCAAGCAGACTCGTCAGCACGATGACCATGAAATTATAGCGTGATGGTGGAGTATGCGTGCTTGATCTATGCGCGGGTACCGTAGATGCCATTCCTTCTTCTTGTTTCACGTCGGCGCCATGCGCTGTGCTGGTGTGTCGCGACACACATGAGGGCATGATTGTGCGTGCGCCGTGCCCGCATCGGGCGCGTCAAGAGGTTGGGGGCGCCTCACTATCACGTAGTATACGCGCTGGACGCGGCTCTGCCTAGTAGGCGGGATATACCGCTATTGGACGATGATCTTGCCGACCATGATCGGTAGGTGCAGCGTACAGTTGTAGTTGTAGACGCCTTTCTTGGTGAACGTCAGGGTGTACGAATTGGCGTCTGGCGTCTGCTTGTTGATGAAGGTGTTGTTGGTGCCGATGACATTGTGCGGCACCGAGTTCACGTCGACCCACTTCACGGTCGTCCCGACTTTGATCGAGAGGTTAGCGGGGGAAAAGACATACAAGCCCTGGCCCGGCTGCTCCTTGACGATGCAGATCTTGGTCGCGCACGTCGTCGCCCCGGCGCTGGGGTTCGTGCCGCCATTCTTGGGGATGCCGCCATTAGTACTGCCTTGCGACCCATTTTGCCCGTTTGGCGGAGGTACATTTTTCTGGTCGGCCAGACTGGGCGGCGCGTAGACCGTCGCGGCCGTCGCCGGGGCCTTGGCGGTGGTGACGGCAATGACAACCCACACGGCGATGGGGATAAAGACAATAACGGCGATGATACCGCCGAGCGCCTGCATGAGGAAGGGGTGGCGTTGGGTGAACAGGTTGCGCATGAACCGTTGCCTCTTTTCTAGCACATGTATCAGGGTGTCGAGCTTCTATTATAGTCTACCCGGCCCATGATTAAGCGTGCAGCACACGCTCTTTCACTGGATGAACCGGGTGACCTGGCCTTAAAAGACCATGGCAGGGACGGATCTTAAAAGATCTCGCGCTGAACAGGTTGCTAGAAGTCGAAAAGATCCGCCACGGAGACCTGTAGAGTAGACCGGAAGGTCAGGCATGTTGCTCCATCAACCGACCTGTTCCGCCATTGTGAAGGTGTATGGTGCCGGCAGCGGCTCGCCCTCTTCGCGGGCGCTGGTCACGAGCATGTGGAGCACGTCCCGCCCCTGCTTGACCGCTTCGTCATAGGTGTCGCCATGCGTGTGTCCAATCAGGCCGTGGGCTTCCCACTCGGGGAAGCTCACGATGTAGGCCCGATCCTCGTCGGACCATTGGATGACCATCGAGTAATGCGGCTGCTCGTTCATCAGTTGTTGTCTCCGTTTGTTTACATCCGTACAGCCTCGTTGATACGCCTCAACGCGGCTCGCAGGTCGCGCTCTTGATACGATTTTGCATCATCACCATCGGCGCCCGATAGCTCGATAAGTGTCCCCGGTACCGACGGGTGCTTCCACTTGGTGTGGCTTCCTTCCTGTGCCATTTGACGCGCACCGGCGTCACGCAGATCGGCTTTTAACTGTCGAACCTTACGTGGCATCAGCAGCGGCTCTCATTCAAGAGTCTCACTCATGATTCCCTCAAAAGTCGAAAAGATCCGCCACGGGGACCCGCAGGCCGGGCAGCACGGGTTCGCCCACGAGGACGTCGGCCTGCCCGTAGAAGGCCGGCTGGCCGTGGGGCGTGTGCGCGGATACAGTGCGCAGGAGCGGATCGATGATCCAGACGAGTTGCACGCCGGACGCGAAATATTGGCGCACTTTGGCCGCGACATCCCCGAACGTGTCGCTCCCCGAAACGATCTCCGCGGCGAGGTCGGGGGCGAAATCGGCGTCCACGTCAAGATCGGCGGGCAGGCGATCCCGGCGCACGAACGCGAGGTCGGGGTAGCGCGTGGGGGGCACGCCGACAACTTTGAATGTTGTCTGAGGGCCGCACACCAGCCCCAGGCGGCGCGCCTGCACGTATTCATCCAGGTAGCGGCCCAGGCGGGTGATGATCGCGCCGTGGCGTAGCGTTGGCAAGGGGCTCTCGCTTTCCTGTTGTGGTATCAGTACATCGGTCATCGCTGCATGCTCCTAATACGTCGTTCGCCTCATGCTCCTAATACGTCGTTCGCTTCATCATGCGTCCGCTCTACGTGTTCGAACTGGATTCCCAATTCGTCCAGCACGGCGCGTATCTGATCCGCTAACAGCGGTACATTGTTCCGCACGGTTTTCCAGACGAGTTCGACATCGACATCGAAATAGCCGTGGGTCACCCGATTGCGCATCGCGTAGAGGATTGCCCACGGTACATCGGGGTATTGCGTGGTGAATTCCGGCGCGATACGTTCGACATTTTTGGCTGCCTCACCGATGATCTCGATGTTGCGGATCACGGCGTCCTGTAACATCTCGTCTTGCAAGAAGTCACTCTCGTCTTTGTTTTCGACATAGCGGTTGATGCGTTCGATTGCTTGTAGGATGTGATCCAGGTAATCGGGAACGCGTAGGCTATCCTTTTTGTTCATATCGGCTTTGCTCATACCGGCGCCGCTTCCCGCAGCACTCGATTCAGAATCTTGGCGGGCAGCGCCTTCGGCGTGAGCACATCCACCTGGACGCCGAGTGTCTGTGCAACCTCGACCTGGATCGCGGCGATATCCATCAATGTCGTCTCAGGCATGGGGTCGACCAACAAGTCGAGGTCGCTGTCTTCGGTGTCCTCGCCCCTCACGACGGACCCGAATACACGGACGTTCTGGACGTGGCGCCGCGCCGTGATCGCGCGGATCGCTTCGCGGTTCACCCGTAAGGCTTGGGAAGGCCGCATATCTTACCTCATCAATCGCATAACCGGTTCAGCTATGTCCCCGCCAATACCTTGAGGCCGGGCTGCTCCTTGGCCGTTTCCTCTTGCAGCGCTAGCGGCAGGACCTGATCCATGTGCTCGACGAAGACGATGTCCACGTCGCGCTGCACGTCCTTGGGGATGTCCGGCAGGTCTTTGCTGTTGCGCTTGGGGGCAATGAAGGTCTTGATACCCGCGCGGTGCGCCGCCAGCACCTTCTCTTTGAAGCCGCCGATTTCCAACACGCGCCCGCGCAACGTGATCTCACCAGTCATAGCCACGTCGCGCCGCGTGGGCCGCCGCGTCAACGCCGAGATGAGCGCGGTGGCCATGGTGATGCCGGCCGAGGGGCCGTCCTTGGGCACGGCGCCGGCCGGCAAGTGCACATGCACGTCGAGCGTTTCATAGAAGCGCGGCTCCAGGCCGAGCGCGCCCGCCCGTGAGCGTGCGTACGAGAGCGCGGCCTGCGCCGACTCGCGCATCACGTCGCCAAGTTGCCCCGTCAGTGTGACGTTGCCCTTGCCTTCGAGCAGCGCCACCTCGCAGGTGATCAGGTCGCCGCCGGCCGGGGTGACGGCCACACCGGTGGCTACGCCCACTTCATCCTGCTCCTCAGCCGCGCCGTAGCTGTAGCGGCCGGGACCCAGGTAGGTACGGATGGCGCTCTCCGTCACATTGCGATGTACGCGGCGGTCTTCGGCGATGCGGCGCGCCGCCTTGCGGGCGATGGCGGCGATCTCGCGCTCCAGATTGCGCACGCCAGCCTCATGGGTGTACTCGTGGATGAGCAAGCGCAGCGCGTCCTCGCCGAAATGCACCTGCTCGTCAGAGAGGCCGTGCTCCTCGAGTTGGCGCGGGACCAGGAACTGCCGCGCGATAGCCAACTTCTCGTCCTCCACGTAGCCGGGCAACTCGATGATCTCCATGCGGTCGCGCAGCGCCGGCGGGACGGGGTCAAGCATGTTGGCGGTGCACACGAAGAGCACCTTACTCAGGTCGTAGGGCACGTCGAGGTAGTGGTCGGAGAAGGCGTGGTTCTGCTCGGGGTCGAGCACCTCCAGCAGCGCGGCCGAGGGGTCGCCCCGGAAGTCGCTGCCGATCTTGTCGACTTCGTCGAGCATGAACAGCGGGTTGACTGTGCCGGCGGTGCGCATCGTCTGCAGGATGCGCCCCGGCAGCGCGCCGATGTAGGTGCGGCGGTGGCCGCGGATCTCAGCCTCGTCGTGTACGCCGCCGATGGAGACGCGCACGAAGGAGCGGCCCATCGCCTCGGCGATGCTCTTGCCCAGGCTGGTCTTACCGACGCCGGGCGGTCCCACGAAACACAGAATGGGCGAGCGCATCTTGGGAGCCAGCTTGCGCACGGCCAGGTACTCGAGGATGCGGTCCTTGACCTTGGGCAGCCCGTAATGGTTCTGGTCAAGTGTGCGCGCCGCCTCGGGGATGTCGAGGTGGTCCTCGGTCGCGCGCGTCCAGGGCAGCGCCAGCAGCCAATCGAGGTAGGAGCGGATCATGCCCACTTCGGGCGAGGCCGGCGGCATCGCCTGCAGGCGGCGCAACTCGACCTCGGCCTTTTCTTTGACCTCGGGCGGCAGCGTATCGGCGTCGATCTTCTCTTGTAGGTCGGCCATATCGCGGGTGAAGGGGTCACTCTCGCCAAGTTCCTTCTGGATCGCTTTGAGTTGCTCGCGCAGGAAGTACTCGCGCTGGCTCTTGTCGACCTCCTGCTGCACCTGCGAATGGATGCGGTTTTGCAAATCCAGGATATCGAGTTCTTTGCTGAGCAGGATGCTGACCTGGCGCAGGCGCTCCTCGGGGTCGAGCGTCTGCAATATCTCCTGACGCCGCGCCACCGAGACATCGAGCGCCGTCGTCACGAGGTCGGCCAGCCAGCCGGGTTCGTCGACGTTCATGGCGGCGATGTAGGTCTCTTCGGGCAGCGTCTTGCTGCCCTTGACCGTCTTCTCAAACAAGGCCAGCACGGCGCGCATCAGCGCTTCGACCGCGTTAGTCTTCTCGATCTCCACGCCGATTGGCTCGACGCGGGCGATCAGGTATGGTTCCTGCTGCTCATACCCAAGGATGCGCACGCGGCGCAGCCCCTGCACGAGCACGGATGTGTGGCCGTCGGGCATCTTGAGCACGCGGCCGATCTCGGCCTCGACGCCGGTATCATAGAGGTCTTCGGGTCCGACGTTCTCCTGTTCGCCGTCGCGCTGGGCGACGACGAGCAGGCGTGTATCCCCCGCTGTGGCCGCCGCGACGGCCAGCAGCGACTGCTCGCGGCTGACGTAGAGCGGCGTGACGGCACGCGGGAAAATGACTGTGTTGATCAACGGCAACACGGCGAGGTCTAAGGAGTTAGGGGATCCCTTTTTCTGGGACGCCCGGCGCGCGCGTGGCAAGGGCGTATCCTCTCGTTTAATCGTAGTTGTCAGTTTATCAGGAATTAGTAGTCAGTAGTCGGTAGATAGTAGTCGGACAGGCGATAGCGGAAGGTTGGGTACACTGATAGTATCGGTCGTGGTGGCGTTAGAGTAGTACTTTCTGACTACTGTCAACCGACTACTGATTACGCGCCACATGCTGTACACTAGCGCAAGGTCTTAGGGTCGAGGGGTCGAGGGGCGGAACAGAGATGGGGAACTGATGCGAGAGACACCGGTACGGGACGAGGAGCCACGGCGTATGCCGCCCAGTCCGTCCCCCGCCGATAAGCTCGGCGCGCCGGACCTCCCCGAGGCGCAGGGCCCTCCGGTTCCAGATGGATCGAATATGCATGTGTCGAGCTTCCGCGCTGTCCTAGCGAACCGGCCCTTCCGTTCGCTGTGGATCGCGCAGGTCTTCTCGCAGTTCGCGCAGAACCTGACCTGGATCTCGTTGGGCGCCTATGTCGCCAACCAGAACGCGACCGGCAAGAACACGCTCGTCTCAATCATCATCGTCAGCGCCATGCTGGCGCAGCTGCTGCTCAGCGGCTTCGCGGGGGTGCTGGTCGACCGCGTCAGCAAACGCGCCGTCCTGGTTGGCAGTAACGCTGCCCGCGTCGTGATCACGCTGCTGTTCGTAGCCGCGACAGTACTGGACGTGCACACGCAGACGACGGCCATCATTATCTTGATCTTTGTCGCCAATGCCGTGGCGCAATTCTTCTCACCCGCCGAGGCCGTGACTATCCCGCTGCTCGTCGAGAAGCGCAACCTCATCTCCGCGTCGTCCCTCTTCAACATTACCTTCAACGCCTGCCAGGTCATCCCGGCCGTGCTTGGCCTGGTGCTGCTGCAGTTCCTGCACATCGTGCCCGTGCTGCTGATCATCGCGGCGTGCTATGCCATCGCGGCCGCCTTCGTGGCGACGCTGCCGGCGCGCACGACGGTCGCGCGTCCCGCTCCAGTGGCGGGCTCCCTACGCGAGGCCGGCGCCCACCTGGTAAACGATCTACACGAGGCGCTGCGCTTCCTGGCGCACGATCCAGGCCTACGTCTGACGATGTTCCAGATCAACGTCGCGCCGACATTCCTCTTCGTCTTTGGCACCCTTGGTTTGACCTTCGTCCAGGAAACGTTCGGGCTGCCAGAAGACCGCGCCTACATCTTGCTGCTCCCGGCGGGTGTGGGACTCGTCGTCGGGGCGCTCACCGTGGGCCGCGTCGCGGCGCGCGTACGCAAAGAGAACCTGATCAACATCGGGCTGCTGACCATGGGCGTGTCCGTCGCCGTTCTCGGCGCGGTGGCTTCGATCGTCGGAGCGTTCGAGGGCGCGGCGGGGCATGTGGGACGTCTCATCAGCCATGTGCATCAACTGCCCCCTAGTCCGCGCAATCCGGGCCTGATCCCGCCGGCCATGGTGATCGCGGTCGTCATTGGGCTGGCCATGGCCCTGTCCACGATCCCCGCGCAAACGCTTGTGTTCGAGCGGACGTCGGAGGCGGTGCGCGGCCGCGTCTACGCCATGCAGCAACTCATCGGCGGCGCCATCCCCATCATCCCCCTGCTGACCTTCGCTCCGCTGGCCGACGTGTTCGGCACCTCGACCATTATGACTTGCCTGGGCATCGTCATCGTGCTCGTCGGCGCGTTGAGCGTCCATCTCGACCGGGGCGTGAGGCGGAAGTCGGGGCTACCCTCACCCCCCCAGCGATAAGCGTGCCTTATCGCCGCCAGAGCAAACACGTCTTTGACGTATGCATGGGCGCGCAGGACAGTGTGGGTATAGGCGCGGCGCCGCCGCATGCCTCGTGTGCTTTATGCTGTAAGTAGCTGTGTGAATGGCCGCCTTGCTGTAGCCTTGATGGACTTGATGGAGGAGATATGACAATGCAGTCGCGTCTGGATAAGTATGGGGCGCGGGCGACGCTGTCGACCGCTCAGGGTGAGTTGACCTACTACAAGCTGGCCGCGCTGGCCGGACGGACCGGTGTCCCACTGGAGCGGATGCCGGTGACGCTCAAAATCCTGCTGGAGAACCTGATTCGGCAGCAGGATCGCGGCGTATCCACGGAGGAGGAGGTGGGCGCGCTGGCCGGCTGGACCCCGGCGAGCGGCAAGAACGAACAGTTCCCCTTCCTGCCCGCGCGCGTGGTGATGCAGGACTTCACCGGCGTCCCCGCCGTGGTCGACCTCGCGGCGATGCGCTCGGCCGCCGCGCGCCTCGGCGGCGACCCCAACAAGATCAATCCGCTGGCGCCCTCCGCCCTCGTCATCGACCACTCGGTGCAGGTCGACCTGTTCGGCTCCGCGCTGGCCTACGCCGGCAACGTCGAGCTTGAGTACGAGCGCAACCGCGAACGCTACACCTTGCTGCGCTGGGGCCAGCAGGCCTTCGACGAGTTTCAGGTCGTGCCGCCCGGCACCGGCATCATCCACCAGGTCAACCTGGAGTACCTTGCCAACGTCGTCGGCACACGCAAAGATGGCGATGATCTCGTGGCTTTTCCCGACACGCTTGTGGGCACCGACTCGCACACGACCATGATCAACGGGCTCGGTGTGCTCGGCTGGGGTGTCGGCGGCATCGAGGCCGAGGCCGTGCTGCTGGGCCAGCCGCTATACCTGCTCACGCCTATCGTGGTCGGCTTCCGCTTCAGCGGCAAGCTGCCCGAAGGCGCGACGGCCACGGACCTCGTGCTGACGGTGACGCAGCAGTTGCGCAAGCACGGCGTCGTCGGCAAGTTCGTCGAGTTCTGCGGACCCGGCCTCAGCGCGCTCAGTCTGGCCGACCGCGCCACGCTGTCCAACATGGCCCCCGAGTACGGCGCGACGGCGGGCCTGTTCCCGGTCGACAGCGCGACCTTGCGCTATCTGGAAATGACCGGACGCCCGGCCACGCTGGTCGACCTGGTGGAGCGCTACACCAAAGAGCAGGGTCTCTTCCGCACCGACGAGACGCCCGACCCCTTATATGACGAGACGCTGGACCTCGACCTCTCCACGGTCGAGCCCAGCATGGCGGGACCGCGCCGACCGCAGGACCGCGTGGCCCTGCCCGGCGTGGCGCGCAGCTTCCACGACGCCTACCCCGATGTCGTGACGGCGACGCCCCGCGTTGGCGACGGTAACGGTCATAGCGCCGACGATGGCGAAAGGAGCGATAAGACGGGCGCCGACGAGTTGGCCGGGTTCGGTAATGGCTCTGTCGCCATCGCCTCGATCACGAGTTGCACCAATACCTCCAACCCGGCCGTGATGATCGGCGCTGGTTTGCTGGCTAAGAAGGCCGTCGCGCGGGGGTTGCGCGTCAAGCCTTATGTCAAGACGAGCCTGGCCCCCGGTTCGCGCGTGGTGACGGAGTACCTGACCGCGGGCGGGCTACTGGAGCCGCTGGAGACGCTGCGCTTCAATGTTGTCGGCTACGGTTGCACCACCTGCATCGGCAACAGCGGCCCGCTGCCCGAGCCGGTCGCCAAGGAAGTGTCGGACAAGAATCTAGTCGTCGCGGCGGTGCTCAGCGGCAACCGCAACTTCGAGGGGCGCATCCACCCGCAGGTGCGCGCGAGCTACCTGGCCTCGCCGCCGCTCGTGGTCGCCTACGCCCTCGCCGGCTCGATCGACGTCGACCTGACGACGGACCCGCTCGGCCGGGACACGGACGGCAACCCCGTGTACCTGCGCGACATCTGGCCCACGCCGGCCGAGGTGCAGGGGGTCATCGAAGCCTCGGTACGGCCGGAGATGTTTATCGAGAAGTACGGCGAGGTGTTCGAGGGTGACGACCGTTGGAAGGCGCTGCCGGTCCCTGAGGGCAATCTGTACGCGTGGGAACCCGACTCCACCTATATCCAGGAGCCGTCGTTCTTCCAGGACCTCGCGCCAACGCCTGGGCCGATTGAGGCGATCGGCGGCGCGCGCGTGCTAGCCATGCTGGGCGACTCGGTCACGACCGACCACATCTCGCCCGCCGGCGCGATTCCGGCGCAAAGCCCGGCCGGCCGCTACCTCACCGAGCACGGCGTCGAGCGGCGGGACTTCAACAGCTACGGCTCACGGCGCGGCAACCATGAGGTCATGGTGCGCGGCACCTTCGGCAACATCCGTCTGCGCAACGAACTCACGCCGGGCCAGGAGGGCGACTGGACCGCCTACATGCCCACGGGTGAGCGCATGCGCATCTACGACGCCTCGCAACGCTACCAGCAGGAGGGCACGCCGCTGGTGGTGATCGCGGGCAAGGAGTACGGCTCGGGCAGTTCGCGCGACTGGGCGGCTAAGGGCACGTTGTTACTTGGCGTCAAGGCCGTCATCGCCGAGAGCTACGAGCGCATCCACCGCTCCAACCTTGTCGGCATGGGCGTGCTGCCACTGCAATTCCTGCCCGGCGAGGGGCGGGAGAGCGTAGGCTTGACCGACGCGGAGACTTACGACATCGTGGGCCTCGACGACAAGCTCACGCCAGGTCAGCGCGTGACCGTGCGCGCCACGGGCGACGGCGGCGGCGTCAAGGAGTTTGGGGCGCTGGTACGCATCGACAGCCCCATCGAGGTCGACTACTACCGCCATGGCGGCGTGCTGCCGTACGTGCTGCGGCAATTGTTGCGGCAGTAACTGCTCTCGCCCACTCCTCCTACGAATAGGAGGAGTGGGCGAGAGCAGTTACTGCCGCAACCTACCCGAAACGCATCGGTGATAGCAAGAGGGAAAATCATGGTTGCCCACCCCAAGGCTCCTGCCTACACCGTCGAAGAGTATTTTGCGATGGAGGAGGTCGGCGACGCCAAGCACGAGTACCTCGATGGCTACATCTACGCCATGGCGGGGGGCACGCCCGACCACGCGCAACTGGGCAGCAATCTTAACCGCGTCCTCGGCAACGCTCTGCTCACCAGCCCGTGCCGCATCTACGACTCCGACGTGCGTCTCGAACTCGCCCCCACGCAGTACGTCTATCCCGATGTCGCCGTGAGTTGCGACGAGCGTGACCGGGCCAGCGCGCGCGAGAAGTATATCCACTACCCCAGCCTGATCGTCGAGGTAACCTCCGACACGACCGAGGGCAACGACCGCGGCGAGAAACTCCTCGCCTACGGCGAGATCGAAACGATCACGGACTACCTCATCGTCAACCATCGCCGCCGCCTCGTCGAGCACTACGAGCGACAGGCCGCCGACGTGTGGATCTATCGCCGCTACCGTCCGGGCGCCGCCATCTCTATCCATCACCTCGACATCCAGCTTGATGTCGACGATATCTACCTCAAGGTCGACCTGTGATCGATCCGACACAACGATTCTCCAGTAGGGTCGACAACTATATCCGGTACCGGCCGTCGTACCCCGCGGCCATCCTCGGCCTCCTGGAGAAAGAGTGCGGGCTTACCCCGGAATGGGTCGTCGCCGATATCGGCGCCGGTCCGGGCAACCTCACACGCCTATTCCTGGAGAACGGCGCCCGTGTCGTCGGAGTCGAGCCAAACCGCGAGATGCGGGAAGCCGGCGAGCGCCTGCTGCGCGGCTACCCCACCTACACCGCCATAGCGGCGACGGCGGAGGAGACGACCCTCGCGAACGCCAGCGTCGATCTCGTCACGGCGGGGCAAGCCTTTCACTGGTTCGACCAGACGCGCGCCAGGCAGGAGTTCGCGCGTATCCTCAAGGCGCCGCGCTGGGTCGCACTCGTGTGGAACGTGCGCCGCGTCGACGCCACGCCGTTCCTCGTCGCCTACGAGCGGCTGCTGCTGGCGTACGGGACCGACTACGCCCAAGTCGGGCATCGCGACGCGGCGGACGACGCGGCGCTGGAACGCTTTTTCGCGCCCAACGGATACGGGCGCGCAACCTTCGAGAACAAGCAGATGTTCGACTATGAGGGCCTGCAAGGCCGGCTGCTGTCGTCGTCCTACGCGCCAGAGGCGGGGCAGCCGGGCCACGACGCCATGCTCGATGAACTGCGCGCCTTATTCGACAAGTATCAGGAAGACGGAACTATTGCCTTCGCGTACGATACTTCGGTGTATTACGACCGCATCTAACTACAATATAATTAAATTGGTAAGGATAGAGGGGAGATATTTATGAGCAGGTTGCGAGAACAACAAGCACTATCTTTGCACTTTTCGATTATGGTCAAGTAGAACGCCTTCCGCGTTACCTATATTGTGGTCGAAGCGCTCGCCAGACCGCAGCATGTGGTAGCCAAACAAAAAGTGCAAAGATAGAGAACAAGATAACACCTTGATTGTTCGAGAGAATCAAATGTTGTATGCCATTCCCGCGGATGATCTAGGTGATGAGATTTTGTATGTCACGGACAAGCAGCAAGAAAATGGATCTGCCATGGTCGGATATGAGGAGAATCGCATCAAACTTGCAGGGGCCTGGAGCCACCTCGACGCGGACGACATGCTCGAAACGCTCAATCGTTGGGGTCATGAGTCTCCCCCGACCCTACCGCTCACAACGATTGACTGAAGCGCCGGACGATGAAAAGGTATTTGCTCGACACCGGCCCTCTTGCAGCTTATCTGTTGAATAGACGCAGAGCGGTCGCACGCATCGACCCGTTAATTGACGCCGAGGAGGTCGCCACAAGCATCATCGTATACGGAGAGGTCGAGGAGTACATCAAGACGCTGCCGAATTACCCGGCATTGCACCTCGATCTGCGGCGTCAACTCAGAAGTATCAGCCCCTCATGGTTACGTATCGGATTATGGAGTTGTATGGGGACATTCGCCTTCAGATGCGGGCTCCCCGTGGGGCTGGAGTCCTGCAGGATTCGGATTCACTCATTGCCGCCACAGCACTCCGCTACGGACTGACCGTTATCACAAATAACAAGAAGGACTTTGAGAGAGTGCCGAGTTTATCAGTCGAAGAGTTGACTACCACATGATAACGACGCTCACCTTCACCGCCGCCGAGTACCTCGCTATGGAAGAGGCCAGCGACACCAAGCACGAGTACCTCGACGGCTACATCTATGCGATGGCCGGTGGGACACCGGATCATGCTACCCTCGGCGCGCAGATCGTCACCGAACTCGTCGTCGCCCTGCGCGGCAACCCCTGCCGCGTCTACGACTCCGACGTACGCGTGCAGCTCTCACCCACCCGCTACGTGTATCCCGACGCCGCCGTGAGTTGTGACGAGCGCGACCGGCGTGGCGGACAGGCCAAGCAGATCCACTACCCGTGCCTCATCGCCGAGGCGCTCTCTGATTCGACGGAGAAAGAGGACCGCGGCGACAAGTTCGCCGCCTATCGCGCCACCAGGACCATCAGGGATTACCTGCTCATCAACCAGCACCGCGTCGAGGTCGAGCACTTTTATCGCCAGTCGGATGATGACTGGGGCTACCATGCCTACGGACCGGGCGATGCGATTGCCATCGACGGGCTGGGCATTACCATCTCCGTTGATAATATTTACGACAAGATCGACCTGTGATTGATCCAACCCAGCGGCATAAACTGGTACGCACGATGAACGAATACGATGAACGAATACAGGGAAGGCTTCGAGAGACATCCGGTAAGCGCGTACCTGGGGGATCGCATCTAACACCCAATGCCTGCTAGAACGCGTCGGAGCGCCAATACACCCAGTCCTGTGGCGGGAACAGCCCTTCGAGCAGTTCCAGCGCCCCGTCGGGCAGCGGTGGCAGGCCGCCATTGGTCACGGCCAGGGGGTCGCGTAGGCGCGCGTAGGCGTCCTCCGTGCCGAAGAGCAGCGACAGGAACATGGACTCGGACAGGGCGTATGGATCGTCGCGACTTGGAGGGACGATAGTGACGCGCCCATCCGCGATCGACAGCGTGGCGCCGCCGCGTAGAGGGCCGATGCGCAGGCGCAGCGGCTCAGCGACGGGCAGCTTGCGCAGGCGCGTGGCGAGCAGCGGCGCGAGTTCTTTGAGCAAGCGCGGCGGGTCAATAATGCGTAGCAGCAAGTCGTCGCGCGCGGGCGCAAGCGCCGCCCCGTCCAGCGCTCCGGTGATGAGGGCGCGATAATCGCGCGGCAGGCACGCCGAGAGGGTCGTCGTTCCCTCGCCAGCCGTAGCGGCGGCGGCGCGCAGCAGCGGACGCCACGCGCCCAACGACCATGTCGCCAGCAATAGTTCCAGCACCTCGGCGCGCTGTCCGGCGCGTTGGCCCGCGCGGTCCCGCTGCCGCGTCGCCGCCGCACGGACCACTACGTAGCCCGCGAGTTCACCCCCTTGTACGGCAACGAACATACGCGCGCCCCGCGCGTTGAGTGTGGCAAGGCTGCCCATCCATGTGTCGCGGTCGCGCACAACGCTGCCGGTGCGCGCGATATTGACGGTTTCGTGCAGCGCTAGCACGGCGTCGAGGTCACTGCTCTCGAGCGGCCGCACCTGGATCTCCTGAGGCAGCTGGATGACGCGCCCGCGTGGTTCGTCTCCCGCACCCCCCACATTCCCCGCGTCCCCTTTTCCCTCCGTGGCCGCCAGCGCCGCCACTGGTATCTCCAACTCCGGCTCGCGCAGGACGCTCCAGCCCTGCTGCACGAACAGGGCCTGCTCATGGTCTGGGGCGAAGAGTGGCGCCAGCAGGGCGCCCTCCAGCCGCATAGCCGAGACGCACTCGGCCAGCAGCGAGGCGGCGAGAGAGCGCTCCTGATAGCGCGGCTCCATGCACAGGGCGCCGATGCCGCCGGCCGCCACGGCCGTCGTGCCGATGCGCAGTGTGCGCGGATACATCTTGGCGCAAGCGATGATATGGCCGCTGGTCCAGGCGACGCGGATCTGACTCGGCTCGAAGGCGGGATCGGATGTGAACAGAGTGTGGACGTACTCCGGCCCCTGGTGGGGCGTCGCGAGGAGCGCGCAGACTTCGTCGAGATCGGAGGCGCGCGCCGGGCGGAAGAGCATATATCGTATCCTTGTAGGTAGCCGCCTCGTTGATCGCGCGATGCTGTACTATCAAAGACACGATGAGACGGTAGCACACTAATCTTACAAAGTTTTGGGCTATGTATGACCGACTTCCTCGATGACGCTCTACAGCGCCTCCTGGGGCTGACGCGCGACGACCTACGGCTGCTGACCGATCGGTCGGTCGTGAGCGTGGCCGCTCTCCTCGCGCGGCGCGCCGGCGCCGCATGCGCTCTCGCGGCCCTCGATGCCGCACGCGGCGCTGGCGAGGGCCTCACGTTGGCCGATGAACGCGTCCGCCTGCTGCTGGAGGACGGGCGCTATGACGAGGCCGCGGCTGCCGCGCGCGTACGCCTGGCGCGCCAGCACTCGCTGTCCGTGCAGAGCTACCTGGCGCGCGCCCTGCTCAACCTCGGTGATCTACAAGGAGCGGCTGATGTCGCCGCGGCGATGCTGGCCGTGGCGTCTGATCGCGTCACCTCACTCTACATCGCCGGCTTGGTCGCGTTGGCGCGCCGGCAAGACGACCTGGCAAGAGGCCACTTCGAGCGCCTGGTGGAGTTGCACGAAGAAAGTCCGGCTGGCCCGCGCGGCCTCGCCCGCCTCGCGCTAGCCGCGGGCGACCCGGCGCGCGCGTTCGATCTCACGATGGGTACGCTCGACGAGGCGACGATCGCGCCGGCCGACCTACTGCGTGAGCTCGCGCTCTATGCCGGGCGTCTCCCCGACCCTACGCGCGCGGATGACGCACGGCAACGCGTCGCCGCCGCCGCCGCCGCGCGCGACGCGGCCCTGGATGCGCGCGATGAGACGCTGCGCTCCGTGCTGTCCACGGAAATCGGCAAGGCGCGCGCGGACGGCGACCGCACCGCCCATAAGCGCGCATCCCCGCCGGCCTCCTCCCATACATCCCACGAGGACGAGGGGGACGATGACGCACTCCTGGATGAGGACGCTGTCGTGCTGCCGCCCGCCCCCCTGCCGGACCCCGCCGCGCACGCCGGCCTTGTCGCGCTGCTGCGTGACTCGTTCGGGTACGACGATTTCCGCACGGGACAGGAAGAGACCATTTCCGCCGTGCTGGCGGGACGCGACACCCTAGCCGTGATGCCGACTGGGGCCGGCAAGTCGCTGTGCTATCAACTTCCCGAGCTGACCGTTGACGGCGCGCCACCCGCCTCTGATGATAATGGGAGTGCGGGCGACGCACAGATAGGACGCGTCACGCTCGTCATCTCCCCGTTGATCGCCCTGATGAAGGACCAGGTCGATTCGTTGCCGCCCGCATTGCTCGCGCGGACCACGCTCGTCAACAGCGTGCTGGAGACCGCCGAGATGGAGCTGCGCCTGGGCGAGATCGCGGCGGGGCGCTACCGCCTCGTCTACGCCGCGCCCGAGCGGCTGCGCCAGCGCCCTTTCGTGCATGCGCTCGCCCGCGCGGGAGTGCGCCTGGTGGTGATCGACGAGGCGCACTGCCTGAGCATGTGGGGGCACGACTTCCGTCCCGACTACCTGTTCATCCGCTCGGTGCTGCCGGATCTGGGCGGCCCTCAGGTGTTGGCGATGACGGCGACGGCCACCCCGGCCATGATGGGCGAAATCGCCGCCGCGCTGGGCCGCGAGCTCTGCCTCGTCAACACGGGTGTGCTGCGCGACAACCTCTACCTCATCACGCATGGCGTCGAGAACGACGACCACAAGATGCGCGTGCTGGTTCCGTTCGTGCAGCATCAGCGCGGCTCCGGCATCGTCTACGTCAGCAGCCGCGACAACGCCGAGCGCCTGGAGAAGGTGCTGCGCCAGGCCGGCGTCAACGCGCGCGCCTACCACGCCGGACTGGGGACGCCCGAACGGTCGATGCTGCAGGACCGCTTTATGGACGGCGAAGTGCGCGTGATGATCGCTACGGTCGCCTTTGGCATGGGCGTCGATAAAAGCGACGTACGCTTCATCGTACACTACAACCCTCCGCGCTCACTCGAGGCATACTCACAGGAGTCCGGGCGCGCGGGGCGCGATGGCAAGCCCGCCGTCTGCCTGCTCCTGCACGCGCGCGCCGACCGCACGAACCTCAAGCGCTGGAGCCGCGAGCAGGCCGTGTCCATTGACGGGCTGCGCGCGGTCTACCGCCAGGTGCGGGCCGTGCTCAAGGAGGGGCGCGGGCTCGTCGACGCGCCGGCGCTACGTGAGCGCCTGGAACTCGAAGGCCAGCGTGACGTGGACCTGCGCGTCGCCATGAGCATCCTGGAAAATTCGGGTCTGCTACGGCGCGGCCCCGATATCCCGCGCGGGGCGACGGTCGTGCTCACGGGCGACAATGCCAGTCGGAAGTCGGAAGTCGGAAGTCGGAAGTCGGAAGTCCCGATGGAGACGCTGTCGGATGGCGCTGGCGAGGAGGCAGGGCTCGTGGCTTATCGGGCGGGAGCCTCTGGGAGCGCGGGCGTCTCGCCCGTCCCCGTCGTGCGTCCCTCACATGTCGGGACGGGCGAGACGCCCACGCTCCCAGATAACCCGGGCGAAGCGACGCCTGACGGCGTGTGGGACGCCTTTTTGCGCGCGGCGCGCCTGGATGGCGCGGAGCCGGGCCGGAGGGCGCGTTCGGCTCCGCTCGACCTGGTGGCGATCGCGGGCGAGTTGGGGCTCGGTCCGGTCGCGCTGGAGGACCAATTGCTGGCTTGGCAGGACGAGAAGCGCCTGACATACCATGGCGTGGGCCGCGACATGCTCATCGAGTTGTTGCCGCCGCCGTCCGACACAGCCGCGCATATGTCGCGCATTCTCGACGGCCTTGCCGCGCGCAATCAGCGCCGCCTGCGCGCGCTCTTCGCCTACCTGGACACGCGGGAGTGCCGCCATCACTTCATCGCACGTCACTTCGGTCACGACGCGCCCGAGGTGTGCCGCCGCTGCGACGTGTGCCGTCCGGTCACGTTGACGGAGGCCGAACCCGCCGTCAACGCCACACGGCTTGACGACCCCACTGAGGGAGTGCGACGGTTGGTCGGGCAATTCCCGCTCGACTACGGTAAGACCGGGGTGGTCGAGGTGCTCAAGGGGGTGATGGCGCGCCGCCTGCACGCCGCCAGGACGCCGCTGTTCGGCGCGCTCGCGCACGCCTCCAGGGCCTCCATCGAGCGCGCCGTAGACCGCCTGCTGGCCGAGGGCGAATTAGTTGTAGAGATGAAAGGCGAGTATGCGATGCTGCGCCTCAACGAAGTCGGAAGAGAGAAATGAACATAGTCATCGTCGGCTGCGGGCGCGTGGGCGCGCTGCTGGCCACCAATTTGGACCATAAAGGGCACAACGTCACCGTGATCGACCAGGAGGCCGACGCTTTTAATCGGCTGCCTACCGGCTTCAAGGGCCGTACCGTGCTTGGCTCGGGCATCGATATCGACGTGCAGCAGCGCGCCGGCATCGAGCAGGCCGACGCCTTCGTCGCGTGCTCACCGGGCGACAACCGTAATATCGCCGCGAGCCAGGTCGCGCGCGAGATCTTCCATGTGCCCAAGGTCGTGGCGCGCATCAATGACCCGCTGCGCGACCAAATCTTCCGCGACCTGGGCCTGAAGACTGTTTGCCCTACCCTCGTGGGGGCCGATTTGGTGCGGGACGCGTTGCTCCGCTAGCTATCAGCCGTCAGCTGTCAGCTTTTCGCGGTGGATTTCACGGTAGGTCGTTTTGGCGCCCCTGGATACAAGGGCTGACAAACCATCGGTTACCAGAGGCGCCATCGCCAACGAAAAGCTGATTGCTGATTGCTGATTACTGATTACTGATTGCTTCTATACCACCCAGTCGTCCACCGGCTGTTCCTCGGTGGTGATGATGTCGTCGGGGGTACGATGGATGATGCTGCCGGCATGGCCGAGCACGATGGAGTGGGGCGGGAGCGACTCGATGACGAGCGCCTGCGCGCCGACCTTGCTCCACGCGCCGACGGTTACGGGGCCGAGCACCGTCGCGCCAGAGCCGATCACGACGTGGTCTTCGATGGTGGGGTGACGCTTGGCCCCACGGCCGCGCTTGATGTCTTTCCACCAACCCGTCGCGCCGAGCGTGACCTGATGGTAGAGCATCACGTCATCGCCAATCTCGGCGGTCTCACCGATGACGACGCCGGAGCCGTGGTCGATAAAGAAGCGGCGGCCGATCGTCGCGCCGGGGTGGATGTCGATGCCGCTGGTGATGAAGCGCGCGAAGAGCGCGATCAGGCGGGGCACGAAGCGTTGCCCTTTGCGGTAGAGGTGGTGGGCGAGGCGGTGCAGCCATAGGGCGTGCAGGTGCGGGTAGAGCAGGACCTCCCACACGCTCGTCGCCGCTGGGTCCTTCGCGAAGACGACCGCGATGTCCTCGCGCGCCCGCGCGATCAAGTGTCGTAACGTCATAAAACCTCGGTATCTAGCACTATCCCTTATATAGTACCGCAAATGCTCTTTTTGTTGGCGCCGGCGCCGCAGCCTGGCCTTACAAAGACCATGGCAGTAAACGGACCTTGAAAGGTCTCCCGGCGCCCTTCCCACCACCGCGCGTCGCACGATGGAGCGCCGGCCACGCCCAGACAGACCTTGAAAAATCCGTCCACTGCCATGACCTTTCAAGGTCAGGCTACAGGGTCAGGCCGGCGGGTCAGTGGCGGTGGCGACGCAGAGTGGCGCGCCAACTGGTAGTATGACTCCAGGACACCGCGCAGGACGATGCGCGGGATAAAGCTGCTGTGGAGGAGGCGTACAATAATGGCCAAGCCGGAGAGCCGGTCGGCCGAGGGGCTACGGGCCGGCCAGTTGGCGGGCAACCCGCGCGTCGTGCGACGGATCAAACGCGAGTTGCGGCTGCAGCGCACGTTGGGCGTGCCCGCCCTGTTCAGTTCGGGCTACGGCAATGTTGGCTCGTCGATCTACTATGCGCTCGGCGTCACCGCCATATTCGCCCTCGGGGCCACGCCGTTCGCGCTGTCCCTGGCCGGCGTCTTTTTTATCCTGACCGTGTTCACCTACACCGAGGCCACGGTGGCCACGCCCGAGGCCGGCGGCGCCTCCAGCTTCGCGCGCCAGGGTTTCAATGAACTCGTCTCCTTCATCACTGGATGGGGCACGTTGCTTTCCTACACCGTCACCATCTCCATCTCGTCCTTCTCGGCCGTGAGCTACCTAGCTGTCTTCTTCCCCATCTTCGAGCATCAGACGGCCGACGTGATCGGCGCGGTCGTGGTCATCGTGTTACTGGCGGTGATCAACCTGGCCGGGGCGGAGGAGGCGTCTACCTTGAGCGTCGTCTTCGCCGCGCTCGACCTGAGCACGGAAGTCGTGCTGGTGGTCGTGGGAGGGATTTCCTTGGTGGTGCTGGCCACGGTGGCGCATCCCTTCTTCCTGCACCAGATCCACTGGGGCACGGCGCCCTCGGGGCTCAGTTTCATCCGCGGCGCGGCCGTCGCCATGGTCGCCTACACGGGCATCGAGACGATCTCGAACCTCTCCGAGGAGGCCAAGGACCCGGACAGGACGATCCCGCGCTCGTATGCCACACTGATCTTCGCCGTGCTCATCCTCTTCATCGGCATCTCGGTCGTAGCCATGTCGGCTCTGCCGGTACATCTGGTCCACGGCCAATACACCACCCTGCTGGCAACAAAATTCGTCGCGGATCCCGTCGCTGGGATCGCCGGCCAGTTGCCGCACCCGGCGAGCGACATCCTGACGCCCCTCGTGGCCATCCTGGCCGCGACGATCCTGCTGATCGGGGCGAACGCCGGTATCCTGGGCGCTTCACGCCTCTCGTTCTCGATGGGGACGTATCGTCAGGTCCCGGCGATCCTGAACAAGATCCACCCGCGCTTTGGCACGCCGACCGTGGCTATCATCTTTTTCTCCATCGTGGCGGTCCTGATCGTAATCCCTGGCGACATCAAGTTGCTCACCGCGCTGTACGTCTTTGGCTCGACGCTTGGGTTCACGATGGCCCATGCCTCGTTGATCGGTATGCGCCTGCGTGGGGCCAAGCATACCTGGCGAGCGCCCTTGAACATACCGGTCGGTGGAGGACGCAGCATCCCGCTGACCGCCGTGGTCGGAGGGATAGGCACCCTGGGAGTCTGGATCCTGGTGGGGTTGGGTGATGCCGGTGGCCGCTACATTGGGCTGGGCTGGATGATCGCGGGCAGTGTTCTCTACGTACTGTACCGACGAAGGCAGCGCTTGCCCATCACCAAGAGCGTGGAACGACAGTTCGAGCAACGATAAAGAAACGGAGGTGAGAGATGACAACGACAACGCCTGAGCAGGCGGGCACGCGGGCGGACGCGCCGGTGCTGCTGGTCGCCTACGACGGCAGCCCGATGAGTGAGTCGCAATTGCACCTTGCCGCCCGTTCCGCTAATGACATTGGGGGGCAGGTGCGGGTGCTATACGTGGTCTTGCGCAACTGGCATCTACCGCTCGACGTACCCTTGTCCCGCGAGGAGGAGGAGCGGGCCAACGCCCTCTTCGACCAGGCCGAGCGCATCGTGACACGCTACGGTGTATCCTGCGTCATGGAGGTTGATCGCGCGCGCTCCATCGGTGAGGCTATCGTCGCCGACGCGGCGGAGAGCACGGCGCGCACGATTTTTATTGGGTTGCGCGACAGCAAGCGGTTGGGAACGTCTCTTTTCATCAGTGGAACCCTGCGGCATGTGCTGCAGAACGCGCCCTGCCCCGTCCAGATCGGCTACCTGCCCGCCGGCCTGCCCGAGCACTTCGCACTCGACAGCGGAAGTGAAAGCCGGAAGTCGGAAGTCGATAGTCGATAGTCGATGGTCGATGGTCGATGGTCGATGGTCGGAAGATGACAACTGGCGTAGTATGTCCGCGCACGCTTCCCGGCGCTATAGACGCAATCGTCCTACCCCCCATCCGGCACGTCCTACTATCGCCCATCGCCCATCGACCCACGACTCACGACTTCCGACTTCCGACTTCCGACTTCCGACTTCCGACTTCCGACTCACGACTCCGCAGGTGGTACGGCACACTGATCACAACGGTGCCAGGGCGGTAGAGCAGCGCCGTCTTCAAGCGTAGCGCCGTTTGGTTGTGCAGAATACCGTCCCACCAATGGATGTTGACGAACTCGGGCAGCACCACGGTGAGTGTGTCGGTGGGGCTCTGCCGGTCGATTGCATCGATATAGGCAAGCAGCGGGGGTATGATCGAGCGGTAGGGCGAGTCAATGACGACGAGCGGCACATGGTCGCCCCAGGCCGCCCACTTCGCGCGCATGCGCCCCTGGTCTTCCTCGCTATCCGCGACATGCACGGCGAGGACACGGTCACTAATGGAGCGCGCGTAGGCGAGGGTCTGCAGGGCCGGACGATTGAGGTCGGCGACGGGCACGAGCACGGTGTGTTCGATTTTCTCGGGCGTCAGCGGCGTTTCAGCGACGAGGCGCTGCTTGGTGCGCTCATAATGGCGATGGATGCGCCAGAACGTACTCATCAAAATGGGGACGAGCACGACGACGAGCCAGGCGCCGTGCGCGAACTTGGTGACCGCCGTGATGAGCAGCACGACGAAGGTCACGACCGCGCCAATTCCATTAAGCGTAATATTGCGGCGCCAGCGCGGCTCGTGGTCGGGATGCGTGGGGGCGCGCCGCGTCCACCAGCGCTTGACCATGCTGGCCTGCGAGAGCGTGAACGAGTTGAAGACGCCGATCACGTACAGGTTGATCAGGTCATTGACGTTGCCGCCGGTGAAAATGATGAGCGCGGCGGCCAGAAGCGTGAGCAGGATAATCCCGTTGGAGTAGCTCAGGCGGTCGCCACGGTGGGCGAACTGGTGCGGCACGAAGCCATCGCGCGCCATGAAGAACAGCAGCCGCGGGAAGTCGGAGTAGGCCGTGTTGGCGGCCAGGGCCAGGATCAAGGCGGTCGTGATCTCGAGATACCAGAAGAGGGGGCTGGCGCCGAAGACACGACCGGCTAATTGCGTGAGCAGCGTCGGTGGTCCATCGCCCGGCGTGGGGACGAGGCCGAACGCGCGTACGAGCAGCGTCACGCCGACGAACATGCCAATAGCCAGCGCTACCATGATCGTGAGCGTGGCGCGGGCGTTCTTCCACTCGACGGGCTTGAAGGCAGGCACGCCATCGGAGATGGCCTCCACGCCGGTCAGGGCGGTGCAGCCCGACGCAAAGGCGCGTAGCACAAGGAAGATGCTCAAGCCTTCCGCGGCGTGGACGGTCGTGGCGCCGGCGTATTGCGGATGGTAGGGGACGACGTGCGCGCCGCTCGACAGGAACACGTAGGCGCCGACGACGATCATGGCGTACATGCCAATGAGGAACAGATACGTGGGCAGCGCGAAGATCGAGCCCGATTCGCGGATGCCGCGCAGGTTGCCCAGCAGCAGCACGGCGACGACCACCAGGCTCACCTCCACTGTATAGGGGATCAACGCGGGGACGAGGCCCTGCAACGCGTTGACGCCTGCAGTGATGCTCACCGCCACGGTCAGCACGTAGTCGATCATGAGCGAGGAGCCGGCGGCGAGCCCGGCGAGATCGCCCAGGTTGTCGCGCGAGACGATGTAGGAACCGCCGCCCCTGGGATAAGCCTTGATGGTTTGGCGGTAGGACAGGCCGACAATGGCTAGTAGCAGGGCGATGGCGGCCATGATGCCCAGCGAATTGCCGAGCGCGGCCGTGCCGGCCAGGATCAGGACCGTGGCCATCTGCCCCGTGGCGTACGCGACCGAGGAGAGCGCGTCGGAGGAGAGCACGGCGAGCGCCTTGACCTTGGTCAGGCGCTCGTGCGCGGCCTGCGCGCTAGAGAGTGGGTCGCCGATAAGAAGCTCGCGCAGCCCCGTGAAGGCGGCGCCTACGCCGCCGCGCGCGCGGGGCGCCTTCGCGGTGGCCTGAATGACGCCGCCCCCTAGCGGGCGGAACTCCGCGCGGGCGCGCCGCCCCACACGTACATACTGGCCGCCGTGGTGTTGTCCGCTCCTGGTTTCGCGCGTCGTGAGATCGGGCGAGATGCCGCCGTCTATACCGTGGGGACGCGGGGACGCCGACCAATGCTGGCCGACGCGGCGCAGCGCATCTAGTTCGGCATCCCCCACCGGCGTCGTCCCTGCTGGCGCGTCGGTGGCCTTCTCTATCTCGTGTTCGTGTGTGATATACCCTTGCGTCATGAACCTTGCGCCTGCATCTCCCTTATATCTAGGGGGTGTACGACTGGCGTTGCCACGCTGTCCGACAATATGAGCACCTGGCAGGGCGCCCGCGCCGCGACGTAGCGTAACGTCGTATCCGGCAGGATACGCCGGTACAACCGGCGTCGTCGCGGCCCGAACAGCACCAGGTCATAGCCCTCGGCCGCCGCGACGATACCCCAACCGGCGTACCGTGCCGTGACATGCACGGCGCCTAGGGAGACACCATAGCTCTCGGCTATCGCGTCCGCCCGCGCGAATATGCGCTCCGCGCGGTCGTGCGCCGCCGGCATGTCTGCCCAGATCGGTAAATGGTGCGAGACGCGGATCACGTAGACCACATGCGCTTCGTCGCCGTTGGCGTGGGCCATGCGACAGGCCGCGTGTAGCGCCGCCTCGCTCGCTGGACCGCCTTTGAAAGGAACTAGAATCCGTGCCATACTGCTTGCCCTCCGCCCCCCACACCCCCGACTGATTCCAGTATGACGGGCGTGTATAAAGAGGCCATAAGGAAAACAGCGGCCTGTATAAAGGATTCATAAGGAAATACAGATTAGGGCAAAACGTTGCGTGGATGTTAAGATGGTTAAGTGCAAGACATCCCCTTTGCCGTATCTTACTGAAAAGTCGGGGGCTACGCGGCGGCGAGGGCCACGGTGGAGCCGGAGTGGGCTTCGGCCGTCCGTTGCGTGATGAGGGCGGCCAGGGAGGGCATCTGGTAGGCACCAGACAGACGG
>JAABUM010002479.1_pt1 | contig 24634 bp, 24 predicted proteins | sample 5559161 | NCBI WGS metagenome assembly JAABUM01 (sample SAMN10711868, study PRJNA513369) | rock metagenome | isolation source: Antarctica rocks | place: Antarctica: Victoria Land, Siegfried Peak nord
AAGCGAACAGCGCTGCCAGGACTAGGCAGCGTTCCAGCCGTCTCCCTCACCCCGACCCTCTCCCGGAGGGAGAGGGGGAAGGCGGCCTTATCCTTGCCCGCGTCGCGGCGGACGAGGCGGAAATCCTGACCCTGGCCGTCGCTTCTCCGGCCCAAAACCACGGCCTGGGCCGCTGCCTGCTGCAAGCCGCCCTCGACCACGCCCAAACCCACGGCGCGTCATCCATGTTCCTGGAGGTCTCGCCCGCGAACGCCCCCGCCCTGGCGCTGTATGCCCGCGCCGGCTTCGCCCCGGTCGGCCGCCGCCCGCGCTACTACCCCGGCGGCGGCGACGCGCTCGTGCTGCGCCGCGCCCTCAGCCCCGGCGCAGCAGCAGCAGGTGCGTCCCGTCCGTCTGGGGCGTGAGCGACAGGATCTCGTGCCCCAGCCCGGCCGCCGTGCGCGGCACGTTCCGCAGCGGCTCCTCCCCCCGCAGCCGGACCAGCAAGGTCTGGCCGGGCCGCAGCCGGTCCAGTGCCAAGCGCGTGCGGACAAAGGTCATCGGGCAGACCTCGCGGGTGATGTCCACCAAGCCGTCTGAAACAATCGGCAACACTGCATCGGATCGGGTCAACACTGTAGAGTCTGACAGCACTGGCAGCACGATGATTGGCCCTCTACTTATTCGTGAAGTCGAGCATTGCGAAGCTATGGTCGGCGGATGTATACGGGACACGACTCGACAGTGAAAGGAAGCCCCGATGGCAGAAGCGACCGAGGTGTCCGACGTCCTCGGGCTTACCGCCCAGATTGTGTCGGCGCACGTCTCCAACAACTCGGTGGCGCCCGACGCGCTGCCGAACCTCATTCAGGAAGTCTATCGGACCCTGGCCGGCGTCGGCAAGGAGCAGGTCGTCCCCGACAAGCAGCAGCCGGCGGTGCCGGTCAAGAAGTCGGTGTTCCCCGACCACATCATCTGCCTGGAGGACGGCAAGAAGCTCAAGATGCTCAAGCGCCACCTCAAGACCTCCTACAACATGACGCCGGAGCAGTATCGGGAGAAGTGGCAGTTGCCGCCGGACTACCCAATGGTCGCGCCGAACTACGCGCGCCACCGCTCGACGCTGGCCAAGAAGATCGGGCTGGGCACCAAGCCGCGCGGGCGCTGACGCCACGGGCGCGCGGACGCGCCCGGTAGCCGCCGGTCGAAGATTCGACAGGGGGTGGCCACATCGGCTACCCCGAACGGCGTCCGCGACGCCGACCGCTGCCCAGCAAGGATCCCATGCAATCGCGCATCGAACGCTTGTGCGTCGAACGGGGCCTGAAGATGACCGGCCAGCGCCGGGTCATTGCCCGGGTGCTGTCCGACGCCGCCGACCATCCCGACGTAGAGGAGCTGTATCGCCTCGCCGCCGCCCTCGACAGCCGTATCAGCATCGCCACGGTGTATCGCACCGTCCGCCTGCTGGAGGAGAAGGGCATCCTGGAGCGCCGCGACTTCGGCGGCGGCCGTGCCCGCTACGAGCCGACGGAGCATGGGCAGCACCATCACCTGATTGACGTGGAAACCGGCCGGGTGATCGAGTTCGGCGACGCCGAGCACGAGCAGTTGATACGCGCCATCGCCGCCCGCCTGGGCTTCGACCTGGTGTCGCACCGGCTGGAGCTGTTCGGGCGCCGGGTCGTCCCGGCGGAGGCGCGTCCCCGGCCTGCGCCGGAGCCGCGTCCACGGGCCGTAGCAGTAACGCGCGCGCGCCAGGCCGAGCCGGACGCCGCCCCGGCCGTGGCGCCCGCGGCGCCTGCAGCGGCGTCCTGAGCGGCTGCCGTGGCGGATGACGCGGCGGCGGGCTTGACGGCCGGAATGCCCGAGCTGCGGGCCGGCAACCTGGGCGTGCGGATTGCCGCGACCGCCGGGGAGGTGGATGCGGCGCTGGCGCTGCGCTACCGCGTGTTCTTCGACGAGATGGGCGCGGTGCCAAAGGCCGCTGCCGCCGCCGCCCGGCAGGACCGGGACGAATTCGACGCCGTTGCCGACCACCTGCTGGTCGTGGACCACGAGATCGGGCCGGGACCGGAAGGCGTGGTCGGCACCTATCGCCTGATGCGGCAGGATGCCGCCGACCGGATCGGCCGGTTCTACTCGGCCGACGAGTATGACATCAGCACCATCCTGCACTTCCCCGGCCAGGTGCTGGAACTCGGCCGGTCCTGCGTGGACGCGCAGTATCGCGGACGCGCGGTGATGCAACTGCTGTGGCGCGGCATCGCCACCTACGTCGCCAACCACGGCATAGACCTGCTGTTCGGCTGCGCCAGCTTGGCCGGCACCGACCCGGACGCCCTGGCGGTCGAGCTGACCTACCTGTATGAGCACCACCTGGCGCCTCCCGCCCTGCGCCCGCGCGCGTTGCCGGACCGCTACGTGGACATGCGCCGGCTGGACATGGACCTGGTTGACCCGCGCCGGGCCAACCAAATGTTGCCGCCGCTCATCAAGGGCTACCTGCGCCTGGGCGGCTTCATCGGCGACGGCGCCGTGGTGGACCGCGAGTTCAACACCACCGACGTCGCGGTGATCGTGAAGACCGACACCGTCACCGACAAGTACCTAAAGCACTACGAACGCCAAGGGTAATCCCTGCTCCCTCTCCCTCCGGGAGAGGGCCGGGGTGAGGGAAGCCGCAAGCGCCGATCCCGGCCCAGCCAAGGACACAACCCCATGAACGTCCTGATGACCGCGCCCCGCCTGGCGCCGCAAGCGGTCGCGCTGCTGGAGCAGGCCGGTGCAAGCGTCCACTACATGGACCCGTTCCCAGGCGCCGCCGCCGTCGCCGCCCGGGCCGGCGCCATCAACCCCGTCGCCATCCTGTCCCGCCAGGGTCCCGTCGCCGCCGCCGCCATGGACGCCGCGCCGGCCCTGCGTATCATCGCCCGCCACGGCGTCGGCGTGGACGACGTGGACGTGGCGGAGGCCGCCCGCCGCGGCATTCTGGTCACGCGCAGCCCCGGCTCCAACACCCGCGCCGTCGCCGAGCACGCGCTGGCCCTGATCCTGGCGCTGGCCAAGGACCTGCCCGGCCTGTCCGCCGCGGTGGCGGCCGGCGGCTGGCGCGGCGCGGACACCCAGGTGCGGGACATCCAAGGACTGCGCCTGGGCCTGGTCGGCTGCGGCGGCATCGGCCAGGCCGTGGCCCGGCTGGCGGCGGCGTTCGGCATGGCGGTGTCGGCCTGGTCGCCCAGTGGCCGTGAGAGTGGCTGTGAGAGCGGCCGTGAGGTCCCCGGCATCCGCCGCGCCCCGGACCTGCCGGCGCTGCTGGCAACCAGCGAAGTGCTGTCGCTGCACCTGCCGCTGCTGCCCGCCACCCGCGGCCTGATCGGCGCGGCGGAGCTGGCGCTGCTGCCGCGCGGCGCCATCCTGGTCAACACCAGCCGCGGCGGCCTGGTGCATGAGGCCGCGCTGCTGGCGTCCTTGGAGAGCGGCCAGGTGTCCGCCGCTGGGCTGGACGTCATGGAGCGGGAGCCGCCGGCACCTGACGACCCCCTGCGCCGCCACCCCCGGGTGATCGTGACGCCGCACGTCGCCGGGGTGACGGACGGCAGCCTGGTTGCGATGGGGGTGATGGCAGCCGAGTGCATCGCCGCCGTCCTGCAAGGCCGCCCCGTGCCGCCGGACCGTGTGGTGCGGCTATGACGCCGTTCCAGCGCCTGCGATCCCTGCGCGGCTGGCGGGCGGACCTGGCGGCCCTGCTGCTGGGCGCGCTGTCCGCGGCGGCGCTGCCCCCCATCCATGCCGTCCCGGTGCTGCTGGTGTCGGTGCCGGGCCTGCTGGCGCTGATCGGCGCAGCGGGCGGGCCGCTGGCGGCGGCGCGGCGCGGCTTCTGGTTCGGCTTCGGCAACCACGTCCTGGGGCTTTACTGGATCACCGAGGCGATCCTGCTGGAATCCGCCCGCTACTGGTGGCTGGTGCCGTTCGCGGTGCCGGCCTTGTCCGCGCTGCTGGCGCTGTTCATCGCCGTGCCCTGCGGCCTGGCCCGGCTGGCGCCTGCGGGCTGGCGCCGGATCCTGATGCTGGGCGGGGCCTGGACCCTGTTCGACCTGGCCCGGCAGTTCGTCGGCACCGGCTTCCCATGGAACCCGTGGGGCAGCGTCTGGGCCATCCCCGGCCCGCTGGGCGACGCCATGATCCAGCCGGCGGCCTGGGTCGGCACCCCCGGCCTGACCCTGGCGACCGTGCTGCTGGCAGCGTCGCCCGCGCTGGGCCGTCGCGCCCTGGCCGGGACCGCCGCGGCGGTGCTGACATGGGCCGGGCTGGGCGCTGCCCGGCTGCAAGCGCCCGACCCGCCGGCCTCGGGCCTGGTGGCCGTGCTGGTGCAGGGCAACATCGCGCAGGGCCAGAAATGGGACCGCACCGCCGCCATGGCCGCCTTCGGCCGCCACCTGGACCTGACGAGGCAGGGCATGGCCGAAGCCGGCGGGCGGCCCGCCGTGGTGATCTGGCCGGAGACCGCCAGCGTGTTCCTGCTGCAATCCGATCCCGGCGCCCGCGACTACATCGCCGAGGCCGCCCGCCCCGCCCTGGGCGCCATCGTCGGCAGCCTGACCTTCACCAACGGCGCCCCGTCCGCCGACCCGGACAACCTGCCGCGCAACAGCCTGGTGGCGATGGCGCGGGACGGCGCCATCGCCGGCATCTACGACAAGTGGCACCTGGTCCCGTTCGGCGAGTTCGCGCCGAGCTGGGTGCCGTTCAGCATCCAGGTCGTGCCGGGCCGCTTCGCCTTCGGCAGCGGCCCGGCCACGCTCCGCATCCCCGGGGTGCCGCCATTCGGCGCGCTGATCTGCTACGAGGCGATCTACCCCGCCCAGATCGTGAACCAGGCGGACAGGCCGGGCTGGCTGGTCAACATCACCAACGACGCCTGGTTCGGCAACTCGACGGGTCCGCGGCAGCACCTGGCCGGCGTGCGGATGCGCGCGGTGGAGGAGGGGCTGCCGATCCTGCGCGCCGCCAACACCGGCATCTCCGCCGGGTTCGACAGCCGGGGGCGCGAGCTGGGGCGGCTGACGGTCGGGGTGGCGGGCACCCTGGTGCTGCCGGTGCCGGGGCAGCGCCCGCCCACGTCGTTCTCCCGCTGGGGCCTGGTGCTGCCGGGGCTGCTGGCGCTGCTGTGCGCCGGGGCCGCCGCGACCGGGCTGCGGGCGCGGCCAGCCAAGACGCTATGAAAGCCGCCCCACCATCTCTTTTGTAAGAGTATGCTTGCATTGCTTCCGACGCATGGACACTCTAAGGTTGCATCATTAACCTTCCATTCAGCCTTCAGGGTGCGCCAGGTGGGAACCAGCATGTCAGACACATCCGTTTCGGGGGCCTCAGAGAAGGAGAGCCGTCCCAGCCCGATTGACGCGCACGTCGGCAGCCGCATCCGGTTGCGCCGCACCCTGATGGGCATGTCGCAGGAGCGGCTGGGCGAGGCGCTGGGCCTGACGTTCCAGCAGATACAGAAATACGAGCGCGGGGTGAACCGCGTCGGCGCGTCGCGGCTGTTCGACCTGTCGCGCGTGCTGGACGTGCCGATTGCCTTCTTCTTCGACGACATGCCGGAGCCGCTGGCCGGGCTGCACGGCAACTACCAGACCACCCGCGCCACCGGCGGCTTCGCCGAGCAGCAGGACGGGTTCGGCGCCGACGAGGCGCTGAACCGGCGGGAGACGTTGGAGCTGGTGCGGGCCTATTACCGGATCGTGGACCCGTCGGTGCGGAAGCGCGTGTTCGACCTGATAAAGTCCATGAGTCCCGGCGAAGCCTGACCCGCTGCTCCCTCTCCCTCCGGGAGAGGGCCGGGGTGAGGGAAGCCGCACGTACGGTCCCCGCCATGAGCGGCGCTGTCCTCCTGCGTAATGGAGCAGTGCTTGCCGTTTCCCTCACCCCAACCCTCTCCCGGAGGGAGAGGGAGCAGCGGCAAGCGAAGCACCGCCGGGCAGGGGTGCGCAGGAAACACTAACGGTGGCCAGGGCTTAGCCCTATATCCCCGCTATTCCGCCGCCCCCTGGCGCGCGATTGAACTGGTAGAACCATGCCCTTCCCGACCGTCAACCCGGCCCTCAACCGCGCCCTGGCCGCCCGCGACTACCAGGAGCCGACTGCCGTGCAGTCCGCCGTGCTGGTGGACGAAGCCGCCGGGCGGGATCTGCTGGTGTCGGCGCAGACCGGGTCCGGCAAGACCGTCGCCTACGGCCTGGCCTTCGCGCCGACCCTGCTGGGGGAGGAAGAGCGGTTCGGCCGCCCTGCCGCGCCGCTCGCCCTGGTCGTGGCACCGACGCGGGAGCTGGCGGTGCAGGTGCAGGGCGAGCTGGCCTGGCTGTATGCCGATACCGGCGCCCGCATGGCGTCCTGCGTCGGCGGCATGGACAGCCGTGCGGAGCAGCGCGTGCTGGCCGGCGGCTGCCACATCGTCGTCGGCACGCCGGGCCGCCTGCGCGACCACCTGGAGCGCGGGCGCCTGGACCTCACGCAGCTTCGCGTCGTCGTGCTGGACGAAGCCGACGAGATGCTGGACCTCGGCTTCCGCGAGGACCTGGAGTTCATCCTGGATGCCACGCCCGCCGGGCGGCGCACCCTTATGTTCAGCGCCACCATCGCCAAGGAGATCGCCTCCCTCGCCCGGCGCTACCAGCGCGACGCCCTTCGCATAGACGCGGGCGGCGGACGGGAGCCGCATGGCGACATCGAGTATCGCGCCGTGACGATGGCGCCGCACGACGCCGAGCGCGCGGCGGTGAACGTGCTGCGCTACTTCGAGTCGCGCGCCAGCCTGGTGTTCTGCGCCACGCGCGAGGGCGTGCGCCGCCTGCACGGCCGCCTGATCGAGCGCGGCTTCGACGCCGTGGCGCTGTCCGGCGAATTGAGCCAGCACGAGCGCACCAGCGCCCTGCAATCCCTGCGCGACGGCCGCAGCCGCGTCTGCGTCGCAACCGACGTGGCGGCGCGCGGCCTGGACCTGCCGGACCTGGACCTGGTGATCCACGCGGACCTGCCGACCAACAAGGAGACGATGCTCCACCGCAGCGGGCGCACCGGCCGCGCCGGGCGCAAGGGCGTTTCGGTGCTGCTGGTGCCCTACCCCAAGCGCCGCCGGGCCGAGCAGCTGCTGACGGCCGCCGGGGTGGACGCCGGCTGGAGCGACCCGCCGAGCGCTGAGCTGATCCGCGAGCGCGACCAGGAGCGCCTGCTGGCCGACCCGATCCTGGCCGAGGCGCCGACCGACGAGGACTTAGCGCTGGGCAAGCTGTTGCTGGAAGGTCGCCCGGCGGAGTGGATCGCCGCCGCCCTGGTGCGCGGCTACCGCAGCCGGCACCCGGCGCCGGAGGAGCAGTTCGACGCGCCGCCGCCGGTGCGGGAGCCGGTGCCGGGCCGCTTCGGCGGCGTGGCCCGCGAGACGCGCGAGCCGCAACGGACGGTTACGGGCGGCGCCTGGTTCCGCCTGACGCTGGGCCGCCGGCAGAACGCCGACCCGAAGTGGCTGATCCCGCTGATCTGCCGCCTGGGCGGCGTGACCAAGGCGGACATCGGCGCGATACGCATCTTCGACACCGACACCCGGTTCGAGATCACCGCCGAGGTCGCAGACCGCTTTGCAGCGTCCACCCGGCACGCCGGGGAAGGCGAGGCGCGGATCGAGCCTGCAACGGCCGGGTCCGACCTCCGCACGTCCGGCCCCCGCCCCGGCCGCAGCTACGACAGCCGCAAGGCTCCCCGCGCCGCCCGAGGCTGACGCTTCCTGCTCCCTCTCCCTCTGGGAGAGGGCCGGGGGTGAGGGAAGCCGCAAGCATGGTTCTCGCCATGAGCGGCGCTGTTCTCGTGCGGGACAGGGCAGCACTTGCCGTTTCCCTCACCCCGACCCTCTCCCGGAGGGAGAGGGAGCGGGCAGGGAGCTACCCCTTCCGCAGCAAGAACGTGTTGCTGATCCACTCGCTGTCCCGCCCGATGCACCAGTCCGGCTGCACCTCCAGCACCCGCAGCCCGGCGGCGTGCGCCGCCTTCAGGATCACGCGCTGCGGGACGAAGTGCATCTCCATCCCCTCCTGCGTCGCTGCATCCGACGGCCAGGCATACCCGGCGGCATAGGTCGGCACCTGGAAGAACGCGCAGCCGCCCGGCCGCAGCCCGGCGAACGCCCGGCGCAGCACGTCCATGATGACCGGCGGCGGCGAGTGCTGCAACGAGATCACCGAATAGAACAGGTCCACCCCGTCCAGCGCCGCCAGGTCCGCCGGGCCGCGCACCTGCAGCAGCCCGACGTTGCCGATCCCCGCCGCCGCCAGGTCCGCGGCGGCGGCGCGCAGGTGCGGGCCGGACACGTCGAGCGCCACCACCCGCCGGAACCGCCGGGCCAGGGCGCGGGTGATGCGGCCGACGCCGCAGCCATACTCGGCGCACGCCCCGTCCGCTGGAAAGGGCACGCCCGCGCGGCGCAGCCAGGCTTCCAGGCGCTGGGCCTCGCCCTCCCCGGTTTCGTGGAAGGCGGCCAGGGCGGCGGCGTCCAGGACCGGCGCCCGGAAGCGGTCCTCGGTCAGCACGGACCAATGGGCGTCGGCCTCGCCCAGCCCGGACCAGACAGCGGCCACGCGGTCCCATAGCGCCTGCAGCTCACCCGGGCCGCAATCGGTCCGCACCTGCATGGGCGGCGCGCTGTCCTGTGGATACAGCCCGCGCGCCAATGCTGGCACAGATGGGGTGGCGCGGAACTCGTCCGAGTTTGCAAGGGCATGGAACTCGTCCGAGCCTGCAAGAGTCTCGACCAGCCATGCCATGTCATGCCCGTCCCGCAGCGCCGTGGCGTAGCGCGCCAGGCCGTCCGGGTCGGCGTCCCGGCGCAGCACGGCGCGGTAGGCCAGGGCGACCTGCGCCTCCGCCTCCGCCTCTGTCACCATGGGCACGGCGATGGCGGCCGGTGCCTGTGCCTCCGCATCCGCGGCCGGAACCGCCGGCCGCTGAACCCCCCGCCTACGAAACGGCGAGCGCAACAATCTGCTCGTCCACCACGGGCACCAGGCCGAGCGCGACCCAGGGCTGGGTCTCCGAGTTGGTCTCTCCGGCCATGCGCGACGTCAGCACCTCCAGCATGTCCGGCCCGTCCCCCCGGTGCCACCGTTCGGACTGCGCCAGAAGCTCCAGGCACAGGTCCAGCCGCGTGGCCAGCCGGCGCCGGGCAGCGGCGTCCAGGTCCAGCTTGCCGGCGTCCGCCGCATGGAGGGCGGCGCGCATGGCCCGCAGCACCATGCCCAGCTTGAAGTTCCAGAACCCGGTGTCCGCATGGTCGTGCCCGCTGGTGTTCAGCGTCGCCAGGCTGTCGGTGGCGACCGTGTGCCCGCCGCCCAGGTCCACGACGCCGGAGTGCAGCTTGATGCCCAGGATGCCCTCCCGCACCGCCCGGGACAGGGTGCCGCCGGGGTCGCCGTGCCAGGCGGCGCGGGCCAGGGCCAGCACGCAGGAGGCATGGTTGTCCAGAAACGGCACCCGCCCGGCCCATATGTCCACGAAGGTGCCGTCATGCTCGTCGCGTCCGCAGGGCAGACGCTTCTGCGTCCGCAGGATCAGGCTGCACGCGAGGTCGAGCTGCGCCCGGTAGCGCGGCAGCCCGGTGGCCCGCACCATGCAGTCCAGCGACAGCGCCACAAAGGCGACGCCGCGGGTGAACACCCGGGACAGGTCATCGGGTTCGCCGGGCCGGATGAAATCGAAGTAGCGCTGGATGTGCCGGTCGTACCACGCCTGCAGCGCCGCCAGCCGCGGCTCCCCCGGCGGCTGGGCGTAGCGTCCGGCGCGGGCGAACAGGATGTGCGCGGCGACGGCGTTCAGCTCGGCGCCGATGTCGTAGGTCATGCTGGGGTCGTAGCCGCCGCCGCCCGCGCCGTCCCGCAGCACCGCCTCATAGTGCGCCAGCGCGTCGTAGTAGCCGCCGCCCGTCACCATACGCTCCTCGTGGATGGCGACCGCGCCGCCGGCCGGCACGGGACCCATGCGGTAGCGGTGCAGCACCCAATGCAGCAGCCCGGCCCTCTGCCCGCGCGCCTGTACCGCCGCCAGCCGCGCGCCATCCCGCAGCAGGGTGTGTATGGCGTAGGAGAAGCCCGGCGACGCCCCTTCCTGCGCGATGCTGGTGTAGTCCGCCGGTCCCTCGTGCAGCGTCGTGCGGTCGTCGGCCACTCCGCGCACCATCCGGTCCACCCCGCCCGCCCGGACCGCGAAGGCACGATACTCCACCCCATGCGTGATGCTGAGCTGGTCCACCGCCGTCGTCAGCACGCAGCCGTCCAGCGCCATGCCGGGATCAAGCTGCAGCTCCACCCGCAGCGCCACGCCCGGGCGGTCCCGGTGGACGGTATAGGTGTAGCGCAGCCGTCCCAGCGGCTGGGCGGCCCGGCGCAGCAGCGGCATGGCCGGAAAGACCACCCGGCTGCTGTGCCAGACTGCGACCTGGTCCGTCCCGGCCTCCACGGCGAAATCGGTGATGGCCTCCTCGACATCCAGCGTCCGGTCCCGCCGGCCCTGGCGGACCGAAACGGAGTTGCCGGTGTGCTGCGCCGCCGTCGCGGTGCGGCCGTCGTTGAACCGCAGGGCATGGCGGACCAGGCCCAGGGACAGGTCGCCCTCCAGGATGAAGAACGCCGTCTCCACCCGGAAGGCGCGGGGATCGGCGGACAGCACGCGCAGCTCCGGCGGGCCGCAGCGGCGCTGGATGACGGCGCCCTCCGACATGCGGAGCACGAAATCCAGGGCGGCGTCGGCGTAAGTGGGGTCTGCGTCGTATAGGCCGGGTTCGGCCAGCAGCTCCGCCGCCTTGGCGTTGTCGTCGGTCCAGAACCAGCTCGTATCGTTGAAGCGCTCGGCGGTCTCGGCCAGGGCGGGGAAGCGCTGGCCGCCCATCTCGGCGGTCTTGACCAAGCGGCGCTTGATGAAGGCGACCATGGCGGGGAGCGTGTTGTCGGGCTGCATCCTGCCTGCATACGGGGGCCGGGCCGGGTTGTCAGCCCGGGGGTGTGTCCTTCCTGCGTCTGGGCAGTGCTTCCCGTATGTGTGATGCTGCCGCCGAAGTTGCCAAAGGATGCAGCGTGCAGCCCCTTCTCCGTCCCCTGCTTGCCGTGCTCGTGCTGTCCTGCGCCGCCTGCGCCGCCGTGCCGCCGGCAGGGGACGCCGAGGCGCAGGCCGAATTCCGCGAGCTGAACGATCCCTTGGAGCCGACCAACCGCTTCTTCTACCGGGTCACCGACGGGCTGGACACCTACGTGCTGCGCCCGGTCGCCGTGGCCTACCGCGACGTGGTGCCCGAGCGCGCGCGCCGTTCCCTGCACAACGTGCTGAACAACCTGGGCACTCCGGCGCAGTTCGCCAACGACGTGCTGCAGGCCAAGCCGCGCAAGGCCGGGGACAGCATGATGCGCTTCGTCATCAACAGCACCGCAGGGGTCGGCGGGCTGTTCGACGTGGCGTCGGGCTGGGGCTACCCGGACCATGAGAACGACTTCGGCAAGACGCTGGCGCTGTGGGGCGTGGGGGACGGGGGGCCGTACCTGTTCCTGCCGGTGATCGGCCCGAGCAACCCGCGGGACGCCGTGGGCTACGGCGCCCAGACTGTGCTGGACCCGCTGACCTGGGCGTCGTTCGGCGGGCAGCAGACCCTGGGCGTCTCGCGGCTGGTGACGGGCACGGTGGACTCGCGGGAGCGGCTGATCGACCAGATCGACAGCATCAAGCGCGGGGCGCTGGACCCCTATGCGACGTTCCGCAGCCTGTACCGGCAGAACCGGGCGGACGAGGTCAGCAAGGCCCGCCAGGATCGCCCGCATACCGTGCCGGCGTGGTTCGCGCGCCGGTAGGCTGCACGGCGCCGGACGCGCCATGGGGCCGGTGCCTGCCCGGCGCTTGACCGCCCGTGGCTTGATCGCCCGTGCGCGGATAGGCACGGCGGCTTGGCTGGCCCTGCTGCTGTGCGCGGCGGCCTTGTTCCCCCGCCCCGGCCGTGCGCAGGCTCCTGACGAGCCTCCGGTGCTCACGGCCTTCCGGAAGCGCCTGGACGCGCGGGCCGCCGCACCGTCGGCGACGCTTGCAGAGCCAAGGATGGTTGACGGCGCCCTGCTGCCGGCCGGCACCGTCGTCCGCTGGACCGATGCGGTGCAAACCCGCATCTACGACGCCCGCCTGCCCGGCCCGGCGCCGGTCCTCGGCACCGTCCTTGCAGGCAGGATGTACTTCGATGACTTCTGGATCGTCCGATTGGCTGCCGACGCGGCCGTGGACGGTTGGCCGTGCAGCTCCGCCACCAGCGTCTCGATCCTGACCTCCGGAAAGGTGCTGACCTGCGAACTCGCTGCCGACGCCCGGCGGCCCGGCGTCATCGTTCCGGCGGGGTCGCGGGTGTTCCCGAATTGGGCGGACGGCACCTGGAGCTTCAATGTGCCGGACGGCGCGCACCTGCGGATCGGCCCGCCCGGCGTGGCCGTCCAAGGTGCGTCCGATGTCAGCTTCAACGCAGATGGCACGATACGGATGGTGGCCGCTCGCTCCGGGCAAGTCCTGGGCCTGCATGGCGTGCGGTTCCAGGACCGGCTGACCTGGGTGTATGCGGAGGCCCGTGCCGGTGCGGACATAGGCGCAGGCCGCACGCCGGGCGTCATTGACGGGGCTGCCGGGATCGGCGTGCGCGGACGCCTCGCCCGCATGGCCATTCGTGGGAAGACAAAGTTTCCGCCGGGAACGGAGGTTATCCTGACCTTTGCCGGCAATGCGCTTCGGCCCGCGCCGTAGCCCTCGCTGGCCGGCGACGTGCCTGAAGGGGAAAAGGCTTGGGCAGGGGCCGTCGCGGCGAACGCCTGCCGCGACGGCCAGGCCCGGCTCAGCCCCGGCGCGTGCGCCGCGCCGCCGCAAGCCCTGCCAGGCCCATCCCCAGCACCGCCAGCGCCGCCGGCTCCGGCACGGTGGCGGCTAGCCCGGCGACGGCCGTGTCGGCGAAGTCGCTGAACAGCCCGTCCACGCCCAGGCCGAAGAACTGCTTGTACTCGTTGATCGGGTTGCCGCCGTAGTCCGACAGCAGGTAGAAGTACTCGTTGCGGAACGTGTAGGGCGTCACCAGCAGCCCGGCCCTGTGGGCGTCCGCCACCAGGCTGGTCGGCGGCAGCGCGACGCGGTCGGCGTCGGTGATCCGGCCGTCGCCGTCCAGGTCGTCCGGCCTGCCGTCGCCGTTCCGGTCCACGTAGGCGCCGCTGACGATGGAGCGCTTCCACGGGCCGATGGCGTCGGCATAGGTGGCGATCTCCGCCAGGCCCGCAGGGGTCAGCAGGTCGCCATAGGTGCGCTTGTCTCCGCTGAGGACGAAGTCGGCGGGCTGGTTGTAGTCCAGCGTCCCGTTGGCCAGCACGTCGTTGGCGTCCGTCAACTGCACCAGCCGCACGTCGGTCAGGGTGTGCAGCTTCTTGAGGTTGGCGACCTCGAACGACTGCACGATCACCGGCGCCGCCTTGCCGGCGTAGCCATTGGCGTTCAGCGCATCCACCAGCTTCTGCTCCAGCGGCAGGCCGATCCCCTGGAAGTAGCTGGGGTGCTTGGTCTCCGGGATGATGCCGATGGTGCGCCCGGTGTCGGCCGTGCCCTTCTTGGCGATGTCAATGACCTCCTGGAAGGTCAGCACCTCGAACTGGCCGTTGAAGGACTGGTCGCGGAACGGCAGCCGCTCGACGGCACGCAGCGTCTTGATCTCGGCCAGGGTGAAGTCCTCGGCGAAGAAGCCGGTCTGCTTCGAGCCGTCTATGGTCTTGGTGGCCAGGCGGTTGGCGAACTCCGGGTGCTTGGACACGTCGGTGGTGTCGGTGATGTTCGGCTCGTGCCGGGCGATCAGGATGCCGTCCTTGGTCGAGACCAGGTCAGGCTCGATGAAGTTGGCGCCGAGCTGGATCGCCAGCTCGTACGAGCCGCGGGTCTCCTCCGGACGGTAGCCGGTGGCGCCGCGGTGGCCCAGAATGAGCGGGGGCTGCCCGGTCAAGGTGGGGAGCGTGCCGGCGACGGCGGGCGCGGCAAGCGAGGCCAGGGTGAACCCGGCGAGCAGGGCGGTCTTGAGGCGCGGCATGACGGCGGTTTCCACTTTGGTTGTAACCTGTCGTTAACCAGGTTTGATGACGTGCCCGCGCAGGTTGTGTGACCTGATTGTAACAGCCGGCGCTGGTGCGTCAAACAGGATGCAGGCCAGCGACTGCGGCAACGCGGAAGTCAGGCGGCTTGCTGCTCCCTCTCCCTCCGGGAGAGGGCCGGGGTGAGGGGGGCTTGCTCGCGGCGCGGGGCACCGCCGGCTCCGGCAGCACGCAGCCCTGCATCGGTGGGGACCGCGCCTCAAGACCCCCTCACCCCGGCCCTCTCCCGGAGGGAGAGGGAGCAGTGGGCCGCCGCCACATGCGGCAGCCCTGGCCGTCACCTTGGGCAGCTTGCAACGTGGCAGTCTGGGGCCGCACAGCGGTCAGGGCGGATCGCCGCTGGCATGACATCGCCCAGAGCGGCATCATCCCGTCCCGCTGCAAGGACCCGGAACGGTCGTCATTGAGTGGCCCCGGCATATAACCCATCTTCCAGCGGAACCGGCCGGGGACCAGCGTGAAAAGCAGCGCCGAAGTTGATTGCCGCCTCAACGCCGCCGCCCTGGCTTGCGAGCGGGACGGCGTGCGCTTCACCGACCTGCGCCGGCATGTCCTGGACTTGGTACTGCGGGCGCCCGGCCCGGTGACGGCGTATGCCCTGCTGGACCAGCTTCGCGCCACCCGCCGCGCCGCCCACGGTGTATCGCGCGCTGGACTTCCTGCAGCAGCAGGACCTGGTCCACCGGGTCGAGCGGCTGCAAGTCTTCATTGGCTGCGACGAGGAGGCGGCGCACAGCCATGCCGCCCAGTTCCTGATCTGCCGCACCTGCGGCGCGGTGGACGAGGTGGACGACCACGCCATAGCCGTCGCCCTGGGCCACTCCGCCGCCGCCAAGGGTTTCACCCCCGCCTACGCGACGGTCAAGGTCGAGGGGACCTGCGCCGCCTGCGTCGCAGCGCCGGCCGCCTGGAGCATGATCGCATCAGGTTGAGTAACCTGATCGCTAAACATGCTCGCAACAACAAAGGCTAAGGTATGATAGGTGCATCTACCTGCACCCATCGTGCTCTAGCGCCCGCGTCCGATCCAGCCTTTCAGCAGCGCCACGTTGCGGATGTTCGCCTTGAAGGCGGCGTCGAACAGGTCGCCGACCACAGGCAGGGCGCCGCCGGCCACGTCCACGGCGACGTTGGCCAACATGCGCGCCAGCAGCGCCGGCGGGGCGCCCAGGCTGCGCGCCTCCCACACGACATATAGAGACACCAGCCCGGTCAGCAGGTCCCCGGCCACCGGCGCCAGGCCAACCAGGCCGTCCACGCCGAAGCGGAACCTGGTGCCCGGCAATCCGAACTGCGCGTCCATCAGCCGGGCCAGCCGGCGCAGGCGGGCCAGGCGGGCGGCGGCGTCAGCCGGGGCATAGGCGTAGGTGGCAGCAGCCATCGGAAACCCCCTTGTTGTTCGGGCGCGGCGCATATCGTGGGCCGCGGCCCCCTCTGCAAGCGCCTCCCCTGCAAGCGGCAAGCCTTGCCCCCCGCGCTTGCCAGGCGGATGCTGCTCGCAAGGGAGGGCAGGGCGCATGGACGTGAGCGGCTTCGACTTGACGCGGCTGCCGCCGGGGTTCCTGCTGGACCCCTACCCGACCTACCGCGCCCTGCGGGAGCGGGCGCCGGTGCATCGCATGTCCGACGGATCGCTGTTCCTCACCCGGCACGCCGACCTGTCCCGCATCTACCGCGATGCCGCCACCTTCGGCAGCGATAAGGCCGCGGAGTTCCGGCCCAAGTTCGGCGACACGCCGCTATACGAGCACCACACCACCAGCCTAGTGTTCAACGACCCGCCGCGGCACAGCCGGGTCCGCCGCCTGATCGCCGGCGCCCTGACGCCGCGCGCCATCGCCGGCATGGAGCCGGGGCTGCTGCTGGCGGTGGACGCCCTGCTGAACCGGATGGAGGACCGGGGACACGCGGCCGACCTGATCGAGGACTACGCGGCGGCCATCCCCATCGAGGTCATCGGCAACCTGCTGGGCGTGCCGCCCCCGGAGCGCGGCCCGTTGCGCGGCTGGTCCCTGGCCATCCTGGGCGCATTGGAGCCGGTGCTGACGCCCGACGCCGCCGCCCGCGGCAGCCAGGCCGTGACCGAGTTCCTGGCCTACCTGGAACGCCTGACCGCGGACCGCCGCGCCCGCCCGGGAGACCCCGAGCAGGACGTGCTGACCCGGCTGATGCAGGCCGATCCCGCAGGCGACCGGCTGGCGCAGGCGGAGCTGCTGCACAACTGCATTTTCCTGCTGAACGCCGGGCACGAGACGACGACGAACCTGATCGGCAACGCCCTGGTCCTGCTGCACGACCATCCCGCGCAGCGTGCGCGCCTGCTGGCCGACCCGGCGCTGCTGCGCCCGGCAATTGAGGAGGTGCTGCGATACGAGAGCAGCAACCAGCTCGGCAACCGCGCCACGACGACGGCAACGGAGATCGGCGGCGACATCCACCCTGCCGGCACCCGCGTCACGCTCTGCATCGGCGCCGCCAACCGGGACCCGGCGGCGTTCGCGGACCCGGACCGCTTCGACATCGGGCGCACGCCCAACCGGCACTTGGCGTTCGCCGCCGGCATACACCAGTGCGTCGGCATGAGCCTGGCACGGCTGGAAGGAGCGGTAGCCATCGGGCGCTTCCTGCAACGCTTCCCGCGCTACGCCCTGGCGGGTGCGCCGGTGCGCGGGATGCGGGCGCGGTTCCGCGGCTTCACCCATGTTCCCTGTGCGCTGAACGGATGATGCCGGCCGTCGTTCGCCCTGGTCGCCTTGCGCCCGGTCCGCATCCATCGTTGCAAGAAGCGCAGCGGCGCGGCAACCGGGAAGGCCGCAAGCGCAGTCCGTGCCGTTTCCGGATCGCCGCGCCGCGGGCGGCTCGCGTGTGTGGACGGTCCCTGGGGTGCAGGGGTCCGCTGCTGGTTTTGGCGAGCGGTGCGACGGCGGTCATGTGCCCGGCCTGTGACGCGGCACGCTGGCCGCTGGCCGCTGGCCCAGGTGAGTTCCGCAAACGAGGCTGCAACGATGACGCAGGGCCGTCCACCCCAACAATGACGGGTGAGAACCGGCCAGGGCAACGGGATGGTTGGCATCATCGTCCGTGCTGGGTCCATGACGGCGAGCGTGGTTCAGAGGTGGCCTGCCGGCCACCCGCCATCATAGCCGTATGGTGGCCGCACAGGCCCTACGGTGTTTGCAAGTCATGGCCCGATAAGCTGCCCGCCATCAACGACGATGCTCTGCCCCGTCACCCAGCTTGCCCCGGGCGACGCCAGGAACAGCACGACGCTCGCGATTTCCTCTGGGCGCCCCATGCGGCCGAACGGGATCTGCGCCAGCGTGGCGCCGTAGAGCGCCGGGTCCTCGGTGCGCCGCCGCTCCCAGGTGCCGCCGGGGAACTCGACCGAGCCGGGGGCGACGCAGTTCACCCGGATGCCCCGGCCCGCCAGCATCTTCGCCTGGCTCGCGGTGTAGTGCATCACCGCCGCCTTCACCGCGCCATACGGGGCCGAACGCGACGTGGCGCGGAGCGCCGAGATCGAGGCGATGTTGATGATGCTCCCTCCTGCGCCGAGCAGCGGGATGGCGGCATGGCTGCCGCGCACGACCGCCATCACGTCCACCGCCAGCGACGCCGCCCAGCCGGCCTCGTCGTCGGTCTGGCCGAAGCCGGAAGCGTTGTTCACCAGCACGTCTAGCCCGCCGAGCGCCGATGCCGCCTCGGGAACGTAGCGCGCGATGGCGTCGGCGTCGGTCAGGTCCACGGCGGCGCTGTGGGCCTTGCCGCCCAACGCCTCGATCTCCCGGTGCGCCGCCTCCAGCGGCGCCGGGCTGCGGGCGCAGATCGAGACCGCGGCGCCGGCCGCCGCGAAGCCGAGCGCGATGGAGCGTCCGATGCCGCGGCTGCCGCCCATGACGATGACGCGCTTGCCGGTGAAGTCTTCGCTGAAATCCATGGTGGTCTCCTGAGGCAGTGCCGGCGGTCCTGGCGAGCTTGCTGCCAGGCCGACCGGGGCGCCATGGGCCTGTGCGGGACGCTGGCGAGACGCTGGCGGGCCGACGGCAAGGGCCTACACTGCCTGGAAATCCCGGAGAAGCCCGCATGACCCAACCCGCCCTCGCACCCGGCTCCGTCGCCGTCATCACCGGCGGCGCGTCCGGGATCGGCCTTGCCGCGGCAAGGCGCTTCGCCAGCATGGGCCTGCGCGTCTGCATCGCCGATCTCGATGACGCCGGAGACGGCGCCGGGGAAGGCGGCCGGCTTGCCCATGCCGCCGAGGCGCTTGCAGGCGTGTCGCCGGGCGGGGCCGCGGACATCATGGCGATGGTTGCGGACGTGAGCCGCGCCGGGGACATGCAGCACCTGGAAGCAGCCGTCCGCGAGCGGTTCGGCGGCGCCGACATCCTGATGAACAACGCCGGCGTGCAGCCCGGCAGCGCCCTGTTCGGCCCGGCCGGCGCCTGGGAGCGCGTGATCGGCACCAACCTGTGGGGCGTGATCCACGGCACGAGGGCCTTTGCGCCGGGCATGATCGAGCGGGGACGGCCGGGCCTCATTATCAACACCGGCTCGAAGCAGGGCATCACCACGCCGCCCGGCGATCCCGCCTACAACGTGTCCAAGGCCGGGGTGACGGCGTTCACCGAGGCGTTGCAGCACGAGCTGCGGACCACGCCGGGCTGCCGCGTCAGCGCGCACCTGCTGATCCCCGGCTTCGTGTTCACGCCGCTGACGGCACGCGGCCGTGCCGCGAAGCCGGACGCGGCATGGACGCCGGAACAGACGGTGGACTTCATGATGGAGCGCCTTGCGGCGGGCGATTTCTACATCCTCTGCCCGGACAACGACGTGTCCCGGGCGCTGGACGAGCGGCGCATCCTCTGGGCCGCGGGCGACATCGTCGAGAACCGCCCGCCCCTCTCGCGCTGGCATCCCGACTACGCCGAAGCGTCCAAGGCGTTCCTGGAAAGGGAGGGCTGACCGCTGCCGCCCATGCCGCAGGCGCGGGCCGGCTGCTGCAATGGCTGCCCACGGCCTGGGAGCGGCACCTTCGCTGCCACGTTGCAGGCACGGCTCGCAATGACGGAGAGGTCAAGACAAACGTTTGTTGGCAACAGGCTTAGAACCAGCGAAGCAGGTTGCGGGATCGGAGGGCAGTTCAGGCGCAGATTGCCCCGGCAAGCGACGCGGGCGATCCGAGATCGGATGGTTGGTCGTTTAACATGCGATAAGAACCAAGGAGCACGGTTGTGCAGCAGGCTGCCCGAAACCGCATCATAAGTCTCGCAATCTTGTTCGGGATGGCGATGCCTCCCGGACCGGCACAAGCGCAAGACAGTCTCGAACGGCAGATGACCGGCGGCTCGTCGCGTGCCTGGACGCTTCGGCCACTTGCTCGGCCGCCATCTCCTGGCAAAGGATGCGGCTTGGGTGAGACCTATACGTTTGATACGTCCCACAAGCTGACGATAAATAAATGCCGGAGTGGCGAAGTCGTCGCGGACCGTCATGGGTGGTCCATCTCAACCAATGGCGAAGGCGGGCCGATACTGGCGATCACCGGGATGAACGCATACTCCCTGACAATCCACACTCCCCGGCATGGAGCGCGCCTGATGCGCCTGCATGTGGACGCGCAGCCTGGCCACCCCGCTGGCGACAAGGAACTCATCTTCAACGAGGACTGAGGACGCCCACCATTACACGATCACCTTTGCCTTCGCGAGCGCGGGGACGGCCCGCATCGTGAGCCGTCCCTCCAGAACGCGGCTGAGCAATTACTCAGCCTGAGCGGCACGCTTGCCGAACCAAGCCAGGCCAAAGAAGCCGATCACCATCATCAAGATGCTTGCAGGCTCCGGAACGGCGGCGGCAAGCTGATCGTGCGCTATGCCCTGCAACGTCACCGCCTGGGCGCTGGTGATGCCGAGCGATGCTGCCGCAAGCTCGCTTGCACCGAGGCCGCGCGGGTCGAGTCCTGTAATGTCGCCGAATTCGGTCAGCGCTTCCAGGTAATAGCCATAGACGCTGGCATGGTAGCTGTCAGGCGCCCAGATATTGACCTGGCCGGGTGTGATGCCGTCATAGGGGTTCGGGTCGGCGAACCCGGTCTGGAACGCACGGTTCCATGCCGCGCCGACCGGAATGACGTCGCTGATGAACGGGGAGTTGGCTTTGGCGGCTTCATAGCCCGCCTGCACGTCCTTCTCCATCGCGTCAATCGGCCGGCCGAACCAATGGCCCGTCGGAAGATAGGTCTGGTCCGCACGCGACCATGTCGAGTCCAGGTGGATGCTCACTGCCGGGTTCTGGGCGTGCAGCGCATCGGCAAAAAGCCTGGAATACTGGATCAGCGTCGTGGGGTCGCCGGGCTTGCTGGCGTCGAGGGTGCTGTAGCTTTGCAGCACCACGTCGTCCCAGGGCTTATTGAGAAGCCCGAGCTTGTTGTTGTAGTGATAGTCCAAGCCTGTTCCGCCAACGGTCTCAAGGCTTACGTTGTAACTGAGGCCCGCCTGCAAAGTGAACGACTTGAACAGTGCCGGAACGCCACCGACGTTCGTGCCGTTGAGGTCGGTGACGGTGCTCGAGCCGAACGGCTGCACCAAGTTCGGCCCGCCTGCCGCCTCGCCGTAGGTGAAACTGTTTCCTACGAATAGGATCGAGGATGCGGACGCAGTGACGCACTGCAATCCAAACGTGACTGCCGCCGCCGCAGCGATGCGGATCGAGTTTGACTTGCGAGACCCCATGTTCCGCTCCCTTGCGATATCGTCATTATTATGCATTGATTTCACCATGGCTCAGCGGCACTGTCAATATGCTGTTAACGTGTAGCGGGAAGACTCGGTGGGCCGCCTTCGCCCTCAAGCAGCAGCCACTATCACTTCGCCGCAAGGGAAGAACGGAAAAGCAAGTCAACTGCCATGGCGACCACGCAAAATTCTAGAAAGGACATCTGCAGCATGGCGAACAGCACACGGCCTCGTATGAGCCGTAATCTTTCCCGGCGCGATAGGCCACAGTACGGTCCTGCGAAGCGCCATCAAAGACCACAGGAGCAATGACAGGACCACCGCGGACAGCACTCGAAGCCAGAACAGCCTTGCTGCCCCGCCCGGCTTCCGTTTGGCGCCATCCGGCGAGATGCTGCGTCCCCTGAATGGGATCATCGCGGCGACACAGATGACCACAAGGAACGCAAGCCCGGCCACCAGGGACACGAGAACCATGATGGCCAGAAGCAGTTCCCAGGATCCTGATGCATAAATCATTGCATCTTGCCCTGCATCTGCAGCGTCCCGGCCTTGCCCCGCCATGCACCCGCGCGGTTCGCAGTCAGGCACCGTGAAGCCTTGCGGCCCGCCGGTCCAGGTTCCAGGCCGTGGCGGAGGCAGTGGAGCCCGGGCGGGCCAGCGGCAAGGACCTCTATCTTCTCCTGACCCAGCAAGCAGCCCTGGCCGGCTACGGCCATCCCGCCGAACTCGCGCATTTGGGCGCTCCGGCGGCAGTGGGACGCCAGTTGCAACAGCTACGACGCGCGACGCGGCGACTTGCGAATGGCGACCGGCGACCGGCTCAAGGCCGAGGGCCGGGCCATGGTATCGGGCGGCCCGCGATGAACGCCTGGGCCGGGACCGTCTCGGCCGGCGGTTTCGGCCCTGCGCCTGCCGCCTTGCCGCCTGCGGCTTGCTGCCTGGCGCGCGCCGCCATCCCGGCACGGGCCTGCTTCAGGGCGTGCAGGCGGTGTCCCGGAGGATATAGACGCTGCCGGGTCCGCGAAGCGCATACAGCAGCCCGCCGAGCGGCACGATGGCTGTGGTGTCGGCCGCGGCGCCGGGCAGGCGGAGCGTCGCGGCCAGGCGCGGCGCTTGCGGGTCCGACACGTCGAACGCCATCACCTCGCCCTCGCCGCCGAACGCATAGGCGCACCGGCCGTTCACGGCCAGCTTGCACGCCCGCACTTTCGCGGTCCCCCGTTCCCGCCAGGCTGACGCGCCGGGGCCGTCCCCGGACGCGCATCCGTTTCCAGGACTGCCGCGTATAGTGGACGGCTGCTCGCTCTCCTTCCTTCTCCGGAAGAGGGTCGGGGTGACGGAAGCAGCAAGTGCCTTGCGTTCCGACGACAGGATGATTTGCGCCAGCCGCGGCGTGTTCGGTCCTGGCGGCTTGCCTCATCCCGGCCTTCTTCCGGAGGGGCAGGAAGCAGGCACATACGGCAGCCCTGCACCCACTCCGGCGGTGGCATTCGCGGGGCTTACCTGACATAAGCCCCCTGCCGCGGTCCGGCCCGAAGCAGGCGGGCCGAAGCGGCTGGGGTCATGGAAAATATTGGGGCGGAGCATCCTGGCGGTCAGATGGTGAAGCAGGTCCTGGCCTGGTGGGTCCAGCAGATGCTGGGCTGGCTGCCCCTGCGGCTGCGCCGGCCCTGGCGCGCGCAGGATGCCATCGTGGCCGAGGCGTTGCCGTCCGGCATCGCCCTGCTGGCCCGCCGCCGCAACGGGGACGTGCCGCTCGGCATGTTAGGCTCCGGCCCGCAGGCCGGCGCCCCGCGCGGCCCGGTCGTGCTGCGGCTGCCGCCCGGCGCGTTGTTGCAGTGCCCGGTGGACCTGCCCTTGGCCGCCGAGCGCGACCTGTCCGGGGTGCTGCGCTACGAGATGGACCGCCTGACCCCGTTCAACCCCGACGACCTCTATTGGACCTGGCGCGTGCAGGGCCGCGACCGCGCGCGGGGCCGCCTGCAGGTCCTGCTGCTGCTGGTGCCCCGGCAGGCGGTGGACGCCACCCTTGGCGCCCTGCGCCGTGCAGCCGCCGCGCCGACCGCCCTGGAGTCGGCGGACGGCTTGTGCCTCATCCCCCTGGCGCCCGCCGACTCCCGCCGCCAGCGCCGCCGCCGCCGGGCGCTTGCCCTGGGCGCCGTCGCCTGCGCCGGACTTGCAGCCGCGGCCGTGGCGGCGCCGTTCGTGCAGCAATCCCTGGCCGCGCGCCGGATCGAGGGGAGGATCGAGGCGTTTCGCCCGCAGGTGGACCGGGTGGACGCGCTGCGCCGCCGGATTGCGGGCGGGGTGGCGGGCGCCAACGTCGTCGCGGCGCAGCAGGCCGAGACCGGCGACCCCCTGTCGGTGCTGGCCTCGGTCACGGAGGCGCTGGCCGACGACACCTACCTGCGGGAGCTGACTCTGCGCAGCCGGGTGCTGACGCTGGCGGGCCAGTCCGCCGCCGCCGCCCGGCTGATCCCCGCCCTGGCCGCGGCGCCTGCCCTGCGCGACCCGGCCTTTGCCGCGCCGGTGACGCGCAACGAGGCGGCGCAGGCGGACCTGTTCTCCATACGCGCCACGGTCGCCCCCTAGCGTGGCGCCCCCTTAACATGGCGATGGCGCCGCTGTCCACGCTGCCCACCGGGCGGGCCGGGCGCTGGTCCGCGCTCGGACTGCTGGCCGTCGTCCTCGCGGCGGCGTGGCTGGGCATCGCGTCGCCGCTGCTGGACTGGTATCGCGACGGGGCGGAGACGCTTGAGCAGCGCGCCACCCTGGCCCGGCGCATGGCCCAGATCGTCGCCGGGCTGCCGGCGCTGGAGCGCGCGGCGCAGGCGGACAGCACGGCGGGGCCGCAGGCCGACGCCGTGCTGACGCAGCCGACGGACGCCGTCGCCGCCGCGGCGATGCTGCAGGCACTGCAGGACATGGCCGCCCGTGCCGGCGCCCCCCTGTCCAGCACCGAGACCCTGCCGGCGGAGACCGTGGGGGCCTACCGCCGCATCCGGCTCCGCATCGCCCTGTTCGCGCCGCTGCCCGCAGTGGCCGGGCTGCTGCAGGCGCTGGACCAGGCGAGGCCGCGAATGTTGGTGGACGACCTGCAGCTCCGCGCCGCGCCGGTGCTGGCGGCGCGCGACAGCCCGCCGCTCGATGCGTCCATGACGGTGATGTCGTTCCGCCTGGCGAAGCCCGCCCCGTGAAGGCCCATCGTGAAGGCCCAATCGTGAGGGCAGGGACATGACCGCCGGGCGTGGTATGATGGCGTCGGCGCTGCTGGTCCTGGCCGCTGCGGCGCTGGGCGGTATCATAGTCCTTGAACTCGGATGGCGTTTACCGGATGGCGACCCCGTGGTGCCCGCGACAGCCTCCTTGCCCGCGCCCGCGGCACCTGCCTCGATGCCCGCCGCAGACGACGCCGGGCGCCGGGTTGCCGAGGTGCTGGCGCGTCCGCTGTTCAGCCCTGGCCGCCGCCCGGCGGCGGAGGCCGCAGGGCCGGCGGCTGCCGCGGCGGCGCTGCCGCGCATGACCGGGGTGATCGTGACGCCTGCCGGACGCCGCGCCATCTTCGCCAACGGCGCCGGCAAGCCCACCGTGGTGACGGAGGGCGGGCGCATCGGCGCCTATGCCGTGCAATCCATCGAGGCCGGGCGGGTCACGCTGGCCGGGCCGGACGGCCAGCGCGTGGTCGCCACCGCCTTCGACCCCAAGCCGGCGCCTCGCACTGCCGCCCCGGCGCCC
>JAABUM010002480.1_pt1 | contig 24618 bp, 22 predicted proteins | sample 5559161 | NCBI WGS metagenome assembly JAABUM01 (sample SAMN10711868, study PRJNA513369) | rock metagenome | isolation source: Antarctica rocks | place: Antarctica: Victoria Land, Siegfried Peak nord
CGCCGTATCGAGCCGACAGCATGCCACTCCCAACGTGGCAGCGAGTCCGCACGCCCGCACAACCATCACGCGAGAAGCGCCCATCTCAGCAAGGCATCGATCCGGGCTGATGAATAATGGCGGTTAGCTATGGTAGCCTCCAGCGAACCCGGTACGGTTCAGGTTTGCTCTGCCAAGCTGACAGTTATACTGAGCAGGAAGATGGAATTGTGCGACCGGGAAAGGCCGTGATCATCGGCTTGGCTAACATGCAAGACGCCGACATACGAAGCATTTGCAAGGAGCGCGTCGAATCCCTGGAGCACTGGCTCCGCCGCCTTATCGATGAGATCTTGACGGCAGCTTACGGCAATTATTTGTCGCACGAAGACGCGAATAGTAATCGTGTTATCAACAGGAAACTGTTCGAAACAATACAAGAGAGAAGAGAGAAAGAACCAAGTCGATATCCTCGTGACATCGACGCGATACTACTAGATGACGCCATTGATATTGTGTGCAACCCACAACTTTTTAGGAAGCACTTTCAAGGTCCTCTGGCGGCAGCTTTCCCTGAGGGGAGCGTTGAGGCCAGGACATTCTTGTCGCGGATTGCCGCCCCGAGAAACAATCTTGCCCACGCTAACGCGATAAGCTTTCGACAAGCAGAACAAATAATTTGCTATACGAATGATGTTATTGAGTCATTAAAAGCGTACTACAAGGCAAAGGGGATGGAGAACGATTACAGCGTGCCGCTTATTCTGAGAATTACCGACTCATTCGGCAAAGTATTTACCCGCAGCCAATGCTATGCCTCACCTGAGGGCAGCATCTTTATGAATTGCCACGATAAGCAAGGGAACCTGTACCCTGGAGACACCTTAACGGTTGAGGTCGAGGTAGATTCGGCATACACCGAGGACTATGAACTGCGATGGTCTTTAGCGGCCGAACTGATAACGGAAACCGGCCCGAAGGTAGCCGTGCATATTGCCCATAAGCACGTCGGCTTACAGTTCGGTATCGTGTGCACCGTGGTCACCAAGCGTGATTGGCACAGGATGCCTGGGGGCAAAGACGACATGATGACCCTTGTCTACAAGGTCCTGCCGCCGAGATGAGCGCTATATCGCCGACGGCAATCGCCAGCATAAATAAAAGGGTAGTGGCACATATACGCCGCTGCTGTTCACGTCCGCTTTTGAGAATGGCACTGCTTCGGCTGAGCGACCGCGCCGGGCGCGAAACGGACGCCCTACGCCCAAAATGGGTGGCGGACTTCGGAAAGGCTCAGCCTCTCGCTCCGACCATCATCAACGCGAGGACATCGGTTTTCTCATCGACGGCAGCGCGGTCAAAGGCGTCCATCGCGACCTCTGCCGCATCCACCAGCGAAGATACATCCGAAGGAAAGAGCCGAGCGGCTGGATCGTAGTCCGCTAAATGCCGCGCCTCCTGAAGAGCTGGGAAGGCACTGGCAAAATCCCGCATGTCTTGGCTTACAGATGTTCTTCGCAGACTATTCTGATATTTCGGCTTCAGTGTTGAAACTTGGAGCGCTTCGCAAACAGTTCTGATGTCACGATGCTGAAAGCCTCTATAGAGAATCGAAAACCCTGCAGAATTTTGCTGGCCGGGTCCCATGAACCGATCCGCCGCAGTGCGCGCGACTTTATGGAACAGTGCGTAATATGCAGTCGATACCGCCCGCCGTAGCTCAGCATCATTTGGTCGTGAACCATCGCTCCCAGCCGAAAGACTGCGAGCAAGTGCCAGGAGTTCAGATGGAATTGGCATCCGCTCGGTTAGCCCAATCATCTTTGCTCAAAATCTGAATAACAGGGTAGTGGCCGTCACCTCGCGCAACCAAGTCATCTCGAAGCTTCTGGACCAATCGCGTGCGGACCAGACCCGCCCTTTGTCGAGCGCGGCCTTGATCGATCAAAAACGAAAAGTAATAGACGGGTCGTTCGGAGGCATCCTCCCCGCGAGTCACTTCGACTTGCTCGACAGCGCCGTCTCCCGCAACATGCTCTGCAGCGGCACGACCAAGTTTCTCCAACTCCGACCCGGTTATCCCGCTCATCTCAGCCACCCCCATCTACTGCGAGCTACTGCCCACGCACTGCATCATATCCTGATACGACGCGCTTTGTCGTCCGCTTCCTACCAGCCCAGCCGTTGGGAGACCTAAAGGCCACGTCCGCTTTCGAGCTGTCGGAGAGGGCACTTGGACGACCGACATGGGCGCAAAGCAGCCGTCAACGGGCCGCGTCTTCTACGTCCGCTCCCCACCAAACCCGGCAATAGCTGCCACGGCAGGTACGCCGAAAACCATCCTCAGCCCGCACCCCCTACCGATACGGCGTCCGTGAGAACGGCAGCATCGCCGATAGCCCGCCATCGACTGCCAGCGCCTGCCCGTTCACATACGACGCCGCGTCGCTCGCGAGGAACAGCGCTGCCGCCGCGATCTCCCCCGGCACGCCATGCCGCTGCAGCGGATTGAGCTGGCCGATCCGGCCCTCCGACCCGCGCGCCCGCGCTGCCTCGAATAGCGGCTGCGTCATGCCGGTCTCGATCAGCCCGGGACAGACCGCATTCACCCGCACCCCCGTGCCAGTGAGCGACGCCGCCGCCGTTTGCACCAGGCTGATCACCCCGGCCTTGCTGGCGCTGTAGGCAGCCCCGGCGGCGTTGGCCCGCAGCCCTGCGACCGAGGCCGTGCAGACGATCGCCCCACGGCCCTGCGCCACCATGTGCGGCGCCGCATGACGGATGGCCAGGAAGGCGCCGATCAGGTTGATCCGCAGCACCTCGGCCCAAAGCTCGGCCGTGGCCTCGAGCATCGGGGTCGTCCCGCCGGACACCCCAGCATTGGCGTGCACGACGTCGACGCCGCCAAAGGCTTCGATTGCGCGCCCGACATAGGCTGCCGCCTGCGCCTCATCGCCGACGTTGGCCGCCATCGCCTCCGCCCGTCCGCCCGCCGCCACGATCTGCGCCCGGGTTTCCTGCACCGCCGCCTCGTTGTGGTCCACCGCCAGCACCGCAGCGCCCTCGGCCGCGAACAGCAGGGCGCTTGCACGGCCGATCCCGCTGCCTGCCCCGGTCACGATCGCACGCCGCCCGGCGAGTATGCCCATTCGATGCTCCTGCATTTCTTCGTGGCCCGGCGTCACGGCATCGCCGCGGAAATCCCCCCGTCCACGATGATCTCCGTCCCGGTGATGTGGCGCGCCTCGTCGGCGACGAGGAACAGAATTGCGTGCGCCACGTCCCAAGCGTCGCCCATCTTGCCCATCGGCACCTGCGCGTTGCGCTTGGCAATCAGCTCCGCCGCGTTGTTGGAGCCAAGCTGACGGACCAGCCGGGTCTCGACGAGCGGCGTGTGCATCAGGCCGGGCACGACAGTGTTGCAGCGCACCCCGGCCCGGGCGTTTTCCATGGCGATCGACTTGGACATTGCGATCACCCCGTATTTCGCGGCGCTATAGGCAACGTGAGGCCGGTCCGCGCTCATCCGCAGCCCGGCGATCGAGGACAGGTTGACGATGGCGCTCATGCCCTGCCGCTTCAGATAAGGCAGGGCGAACTTACAGCCGAGGAAGGCGCTCCGGAGGTTGAAGTCGAGCTGCCGCTCCCACTCAGCCTCCGCCATGCCCTCGGCGCCTCCGGGGAACGACCCGCCGACGTTGTTCACCAGGATATCGAGCCGGCCGAAGGCAGCGATGCACGCCTCGACCGCCTCGGAAACCTCCTGGGATGAGGTCACGTCGGCGACATGCGTCATGGCGTTGCCGTTCTCCGAATGGATGATCGACAGCGTCTCCGCGACTGCTTCGGCATTGACGTCGGTGGCAAAAACCGTGGCGCCTTGCCGGGCAAGCAGCACGGCCGTGGCCTTGCCGTTGCCCCATCCCGGCCCTGCCGACCCAGCGCCGGTGACGATTGCGACCTTCCCGTCGAGCCTCAGCATTTGCCCCGCCCTCACTGCGCTCCGCTGCTCATGTCGTCCCGTGCATCGATCTTCATGGCTTCGAGGAAGCGGGACACCATGTTGTAGGCGCCGATAGTGGCGGTCAGCTCGACCAGGTTTCGGTTGTCCATGGCGCCGCGCACCGCCGCGAACACCGTGTCGGGCACATGCACCTCGCGCGTCATGGCGTCGCAATAGGCGAGTACGGCGCACTGGACGTCGTCGAACAGGCCACACTCCGCCCACCGTTCAAGCGCGTCGATCTGCGCCTGCGTCACCCCCTCGCGCAAGGCGATGGGTGCGTGCTGCTCCGCCTCGTAGGGTGCGCCGTTGAGCTGCGCGATCCGCATGATGACCAGCTCACGCAAGGCGCCTGGCAACGCGCATTCGTGCCGGATCGCAGTAAGATAGCGCAGCCAGCCTTCGGCGACGGGTCCGCTGTGCAGCAGCATGGCATAAAGGTGGAGGACGCTGCCGCGTTCCCGGGTGATGCGCTCGGCCAGCTCCCGCGTTTGGGGGCTGGCCGTGTTGGCATAGGGTATTCGGGCCAATGCCGCGTCCCTTATCGTGTCCGAACGATCACCTGCCGTCGGTATCCTGCTCGTCCAGCACCGCTGAACCAGCTTGCCAGGCTTCGGAGGATGTGCGGAAGCGGTTTGCCGACCGCCGCACGCATCGGCCGTCCTCCTCGTCGCAGACCTCCCAGCCGAACGGTTTGGACCCGCCGCCTAGAAAGCAGATGCGAAGGCGAAAGCGCGAGATCCCCCGGACGAGGGGCGGCGGCGTTGCCGCTTGATGCCGGGCCATGCCGCGCCGCTGATCAGGCAAGCTTCAGGTTCGCCGCGGCCTGCTTGCCGCGCTCGGCCACCACGTCATAGGTGACCTTCTGACCGTCATTCAGGCTGTTGATCCCGGCTGCTTGGAGCGCCGTGATGTGCACGAACACATCCTTGCTGCCATCCTGCGGCTGAATGAAGCCGAAGCCCTTGTCGGCATTGAACCACTTAACTGTACCGTTCGCCATATTGACTGCTTTCGTATTTGGAGAGGCTAGTTTAGACGCAACTAGGCCGAATTGCCAATCCGGTATTCGGGCCGGTATTCGGGCCGGTATTCGGGCCGGTTATCCGGGCGGGCGGGCAAGCGGGGCGTGTGCGTCGCCGATTCCTCGGTTACTTGTTCGTGCGGCCCAGTTTGCCCGGGTCGACGCCGGTGGCGGCAAATGCGCCCTTCGAAGCGCCGATGCCCGGGTTGCGTTCAAGGTCGCTCTGCAGCGGCGGCACGTCGGCGCCGAGATCATCGGGGCCGGCCGGCGGATGCTTCGGATGCTTGGATGATGTCATATAGTGTCTCCCATTCGATACGGTTCACCCTGCCGCGCAGCGTGCGGCGGCATGGCATGCCTCGCCCGTGCGGACATGAACGCTTCAACCCCGGGCAGGGTGGCGCAGCGAAGGTTCGATTTACAGAGTTCGATCACCCGCGTTACCGTCGCCCGCAAAACATCGGGCGAGGAACAGACCATGCGGCTTACCCTGCGGCGCGCGTCACTCTGGGGCGTTATGCTCATGCTGCTGGCGGCGTCCGATCTCCGGGCGCAGCCGTTTCAGCTCGGCGCGGGGACCGAAGGGCGGCAATGGCTGCCAGAGCGGGTCAGGACGATGAACCCGGTGCAGCGCTTTCCCGTCACCATCCAGGACGACGTCGCGATCACCGTCCGCGACGGCACGAAGCTCGACGCCCGGCTGTTCCTGCCGACGCTGGCCACAGGCGCGGCCCCGACGCCCTGCGTGCTGCTGTCCGACGGCTATGGCCGCGGCAGCGTCACCGGCGCCAGCTTCGACGGTACGCTGTTCGACATCGCCGCCCGCGGCTATGCGGTGCTGCACCTCAGCCTGCGCGGCTCCGGCAAGTCCGGCGGCACGGCCGACCTGTATAACCAGTTCGGGCGCGACGGCTATGACACGGTCGAGTGGATGGCCAAGCAGCCCTGGTGCAACGGCAGCGTCGGCATGGTCGGACCGTCGCTGCTGGGGATCAGCCAATGGCTGACCGCAAAGGAGGCGCCGCCGAGCCTGAAGGCGATCGTGCCGCAAGTGGCGTGCGGCGACTGCTACGGCCTGCTTTGGTTCCCTGACGGCATGCTGCCAGGGCCAGGGCGGGAAGCGCGCAAGCTGTCGCCCGGCGCCGAGGCGGAATACACGACGGCCACCCAGCACCGCAACCTGGACGCTTGGTGGCGGGAGCGCACCACCCTGGCCGAGGACCATGCCGCCATCGCCGCCCGCGGCGTGGCTGCCTTCATCTCCGGCGGGCTCGAGGACTACATCTCGCCCGCGAATATCCGTGCCTACGAGCAGTTCAACGCGCCGGGCGCCCGCAAGCGCCTGCTACTGGCGCCGCACGCGCATGGCTGGCAGATCGACTACCTGCAGGAGCTGCAGGTGCAATGGCTGGACCACTGGCTGAAGGGTGTCGACAACGGCGTGGAAACGGCGCCGAGGGTGATCCTGTTCGTCAAGGGCGCGAACCGCTGGCGCTATGAGGCTGATTGGCCGATCGCGGATGCCAAGCCGGTCCGGCTGTATATGCAGCCCGGCAACAGCCGGTCGATCGCCAGCCTGAACGACGGCGGGCTGGCGTCCCGGCCGGGTGGCGCCGGCAAAGCGGCGGTGCTGCCGTATACGCCGGGTGCTGGGCCGTCCCTGCCCGTGCTGCTCAGCGCCACGCTGGGCCGCCCGGTGGGCGACCAGCGCCCAGATGAGGAGAAGGTGCTGACCTGGACGACGGCGCCGCTGCCGGTGGCGACCGAGGTGACCGGCTACCCGCACGTGTCGCTCTGGGCCGCGTCGTCCGCCGCCGACGGCGATATGGTGTTCAGCTTGAACGACGTCGCGCCCGACGGCGTGTCCACCCAGATCGTCCAGGGCTACCTGAACGCGCCGCACGCCGCGTCGCTGTCCAATCCCCGGCCGCTGATCCCCGGACAGGCACAGCGCTTCGAGCTCGACCTGCTGCCGACCGCCTACGTGCTGCAGCCGGGCCACCGTATCCGGCTGGCGCTGGCGGGCGCCGCGAGGGCGGTGCCGGGCATGCCGTTCCCGCAAGGTCCGGGGGCCAGCCCCGCCGCCTTCACCTGGACCGTCCTGCAGGACGCCGAGCATCCGGCCACGCTGGAACTCCCGGTGGTCGGCACGGGCGGCGAGCAGCTCGCCCAGCTTACGATCACGCAGCGGTAGCGGGCCGGGCTCAAGCTGGGAGGATCGCGACGGCGCGGGTCCATCCGGCCGAGCCGCGGTGCAGCTTGACCGGGAAGGCGGACACCAGGAACCCGGTCGGCGGCAGCGCCTCCAGATTGTGCATCTTCTCGATCTGGCAGTAGGCGCGGTCCCGCCCGACGCGGTGCCCTTCCCAGATCAGCCCGGCGTCCCCCGTTTCCTGCACGCGCCGGCGCGTATGGCTGAACGGCGCGTCCCAGCTCCAGGCATCGGTGCCGACGACGCGGATGCCGTGTTCGGTCAGCCATAATGTCGCGGCGCGCCCCATGCCGCAGCCGCTGTCCACGTAGTCTGCCTCGCCGTAGCGCGCGCCGGCCCGCGTGTTGACGACCATGATCTCGAGCGGGCTCAGGACATGGCCGATGCGCGCGAGCTCGGCCTCGATCTCCGCCGGCTGCACGACATGGCCGTCCGGCAAGCCGCGGAAATCGAGCTTGACGCCGGGTTGATACAGCCACTCGAGCGGGACCTCGTCGATGCGCATGGAGGGCACGCCGCCCGGCGTCACCGCCTCGTCCATGCGGGAGAAATAGTGGTAGGGCGCGTCCACGTGGGTGCCGTTATGGCTGCTGATGGCGCAGCGCTCGATCGCGGCATACTGGCCTTCCGGCAGCTGGTCCACGCGGACGCCGAAATAGGCCGCGATACGCGGCGCCGACTGGTGGTGGTCGACATACTCGATCTGCGGAAGCATGTCGGGCGGGTCGCTGGCGATGTCTGCGCGCAGCGGGACGGACAGGTCGATCAGGCGATGGGCCATGGTGCCTCGGGCCATGATGCTTCGGGATGGTGTTCAGCGGGTATCGTGCTTTGCCAGCCCCGCTGCGCGGCCCAGTCGGGCGCCAGCCCATCAAACCGGGACAGGCGCAGCGTGCTCAGGTCGGCGAACTGGCAGGCGCCGTCGGTCACCAGCTCTTGGATGGCGTGGCCCGACGCGGGGGAAAGGCCGAAGCCGATGCTGGACAGCGTGGCGACGACCACGTTCGCGGGATCAATCAGCTTGTCGATCACCGGGCGGCCATCCGGCGTGTTCTCGATCACCCCGGCCCAACTGCGCAGGATGCGCGCATGCCGCGCGCGCGGGAACATCTCGACCAGGTGCCCGGCGATGTTGCCCATCAGCGGCGTGCTGCTGCGCGGCGGCACGCCCATGCCGTCGCAGTCGTCCAACCATTCGTGCGGGCCGCCGCCATAGGCGAGGTTGCCGCGCAGCGTTTGGCGGCCATACAGCCCGTTGCCGTCGGCGCCGCCCACCGGCATCAGCGGCAGCGGCTCGGTCACGATCATCTCGGCGCGGGCGGCCGCCACGGGCACCCGTATCCCGAGCATCGCCGCCAGCTTGCCGGTCTGCGGCCCGGCCGCGAGCACGAGGTGATCGCACCCGAGACGGCCGCGATCGGTCTCGACAGCCGTGACACGGCCGCCGCTGACGTCGAAACCCAGGACGGTGGTGTGCTGCAGCACGCGCCCGCCATGGTCCTGCATCGCCCAGGCGTAGCCCTGGACGGTGCGATGCGGATTGGCGTGGCCGCCGAAGTGGTGCCATTGCGCGGCATAAACGTCGCCCGCCAGCGGCACCAGCTCGCGCAGCTGCGCCGCGTCCAGGCGCTCGGTATGGAAGCCGTAGCGCTCGCCGTTCTGCACCATGCGCTGCGCGTCGGACCACTGCGCCTCGTCCATCGCGATGCGGACGCGCCCGGCGGAGAACTCGGTCGGATAGCCCAGCAGCTCGTCCATCTGCGGCCACAGCCGCTGCTCCTCGGCGAAGAGCGGGCTGAATCCGTGGGTGCAGCCGCCGCCGTTGCGTCCCGAAGCCTCCCAGGCGACGATGCCCTTGTCGATCACCAGCACGTCCACCCCGGCGCGAGCGAGCCACCAGCCGGCACTGAGCCCGGTCGCCCCGCCGCCGACGATGACGACGCTGGCGCCGGTCGGCTGCGCCGCGTCGTCGGTGGCGATGCCGGTCATGGCTCGCGCGCCGCCTTGAGTTCCCAGGGCGTCGCCACCTGGCCGGGGATGCCGAACCAGACGTCCCAGTGCTCGGCCATCTCCGGCGATTCCGGCAGCGACCCGGCCAGGCCGAGCGCCAACGGACGCACCGGCGCGCGGAAGGTGGCGAGCGGCACCTGATCCAGGCCGACGCCGGCGCCAAGCGCCAGCAGCGCCGCCACCTGCTCGTGGCAGCGGCGGCCTTGGCACAGCCCCATGCCGGCGCGGGTCAGGCGCTTCACCTGGTCGGCGTTCGGCGGGCCGTTGCCGAGCAGGGCGGACAGGTCAGCGCTGTTCCGCAACGGCTGCTGCCAGCCCAGATAGCGTGGCGGCCGGACCTCCAGGATCTCGCGGGCGGTGACCTCCTCGCACTGGCAGACATGCGCCTCCGCCGCTCCGGACGCTGGCAGTGCGTCGATCACGGCGCTGCGGACCCAGACGAGGCGGTAGGCGGACAGGTCCACCAAGGGTTCAGCGAGCGGCGGCGCTATGTCGGCGAGGACGGCGGATTGCGTCGCGTGCGCGGCGGCGCGGCGGCCTTCGGCCTCGGCAACCCCACGGTCGGTCGATTTCACCGCCCAAACGCCGGCGCAGTCGCCGACCGCGTAGATCCCGGGCAGCGACGTCATCTGTGACGCGTCCGTGACCGGCACGTGGCCGCCGCGCGCACGCGAGAATGCCGAGCGGCAGCCGATAGCGTCCAGCAGCTCGATCACCGGGACCGCGCCGATCCCGAGTACGATCGTGTCGCATTCGATGGTCGCAGCGCTCGCGGCGATGCGCGCCCCGCTGTCGTCCAACCGCACCAAGATGGCGCCGGTCACGCTGCCGACGTCGCCCGCGGCCGAGGCGATGACGTGCCGGGTCAGCAACGGCACGCCGGCCGCCGCAAGTTCATCCAGCAGCGCCGCCGGGCCGATCGCCTCAGGCGCCTGCTCCACGACCGCCGCCACCTCCACGCCCGCGCGGTGCAGCGCGAGCGCAGCCAGCAATGCCTCGGCGGAGGTGCCGAGCACCACTGCCCGCCGTGCATCGAGCGCCCCGTAGCGCGTGGCGAGCCGTTCGGCCGCCGTCGCCCCCATGACGCCCGGAAGCTGCCATCCGGGAAAAGCCAGCCCCATGTCGCGCCGCCCAGTCGCCACGATCGCGGCGGTGAACCCGAGCATCCACGATGCCTCGCCGTCCGACAGCCCGGCCACCTTGCCCGGCAGCCAGCCGACGCTGGGGCCGTTCGCATACAGGCCCCAAACGATCGTCCCCAGCCGGATATCCACGCCGGCCTCGATGGCGTCGGCCAGGCCTGGTTCGCTGGCCAGCATCGCCTCGGTCATGGCGGTGCGGTTGCGCACGGCGCCGCTCATGCGGCTTCCGAAATGCAGCGGCACGTCGTCGCCCATCGTTTCCGGCGCGATTGGGTTCTCGTCGACCAGCACGACCGACATGCCGTGCCCCGCCGCGGCGATGGCGGCGGCGAGCCCGGCCGGGCCGGCGCCGACGACGAGCAGGTCGATGTGCTCGGTCACCGTGAGCTTGGCGTTGGCGGTGGAACGCGGATCGATCACGCGCGGCGTCATGGTGTTGGGCTCCAGGATGATGCTTACAGGTCGGCTAGGCAGAAAGCGGGACGTGGGCGCGGCCTGCGGCCATCGCGACCGGGGGTGCGCCGCCGCGCCGGCCCAACAAGTCGCGCGGCAGGTGGCAGCGGATAGCGTGGTCGGCGTCGGCCGGCAGCTTGGGTTCGGTGGTCTCGCAGATCGCCCCGATCTTACGCGGGCAGCGGCTGTTGAACACGCAGCCCGGCGGCGGCGCCAGCGGGCTCGGCATCTCGCCGCTGAGCCGGATGCGGGCCGGGCGCTCGCCGTGGCGCAGTTCCGCGAGGTCGGGCACGGCCGACAGTAGGGCCTCGGTATAGGGATGGTGCGGGCCGTTGAACACGTCCTCCGCCGGGCCGATCTCCATGATGCGGCCGAGATACAGCACGGCGATGCGGTCCGAAAGGTAGCGGACCACGCCGAGGTCGTGGCTGATGAACACGTAGCTGACCCCGGCGGTGCTTTGCAGGTCGGCCAGCAGGTTCAGGATCGCCGCCTGCACCGACACATCGAGCGCCGAGGTCGGCTCGTCGCAGATCACCACGCGCGGGTCGCCGGCAAAGGCGCGGGCGATGGCGACGCGCTGCTTCAGGCCGCCGGAGAGCTGGCGCGGCCGCATCGATAAGTGCCGTTCCGTCAGCCGCACCGCCGAAACCAGCGCCATCAGCCGCTCCGCCTGCTGCCGCCCGAACAGGCCGCCGAGCCGGGACAGCGAGCGCTCGATCAAGTGGCGCACGGTGTGCGACCGGTTCAGCGCGGAGTCCGGGTTCTGGAACACGATCTGCAGCGCCTTCTGGTCGCTGCGGGAGCGGCTTTTGGCCTGGCCCGCCACCGGCTGGCCGTCGAGTTCGATCCGTCCGCCGGGGTCGGGCGCGGTCAGGCCCAGCAACAGCCGGGCCAGCGTCGTCTTGCCGCTGCCGGACTCGCCCACCAGCCCGAGCGTTTCGCTGGTCCGCAGCGTCAGCGACACGTCGGTCACCGCCCGCAGCGCGTGCGAGCCGACACGGAAGGTCTTCGACACGCCGGACACCCGCAGCACCGGCCGGCCGAAACCGGGCGCCGCCGACGGGACCGGGACGGCCTCCGGCGCATTCCGGCCCGATACGGTGGCGCGGTCGATGTGGTGGCAGCACGCCATCTGGCTGCCGATCCGGGTGGCCCTAGGCGCCGTGGTGCGGCAGACCGCGTCGGCGAAATCGCAGCGCGGCGTGAACACGCAGCCGGCCTGGATGCTGCCCAGCGGCGGCAGGAAGCCAGGGATGGTGTCGAGCCGGCCATCGGACTTGCGCCGCCCCGCCGCGGGCAGGCAGCGCAGCAGCCGCATGGTGTAGGGGTGCAGCGGCCGGGCCAGCAGGTCCGCCCCGGCGCCCTCCTCGACCAAGCTGCCGGCATACAGCACGCCGATGCGGTCGCACATGCGCTCGATGATCGCCAGGTTGTGGCTGATGAACAGGACGGAGGTGGCGAACTCCTGCTTCAGCGCCTCGATCAGATCCAGCACCTCGGCCTCGACGGTGGCGTCGAGGCCGGTGGTGGGTTCGTCCAGCACCAGCAGCTTCGGGTTCTTCGCCAGCGCCATCGCGATGACGACGCGCTGCTGCATGCCGCCCGAGAGCTGGTGCGGGAAGGCCGTCATGACGCGGCCGGTGCCGGGGATGCGCACCTTCGCCAGCATCGCTTCGGCCTGTTGCAGCGCCTGGCTGCGCCGGACGCCCAGCGCCTCATAAACCTCGGCAATCTGCTGCGCGACGGTCATCGACGGATTGAGCGCGCGGCCGGGGTCCTGATAAACCATCGAGACCTTGGTCAGCCGGAGCTGCCGCAGGCCGGCCGGGTTGAGGTCGGTGACGTCCTGGCCGTCCACCAGCACGCGGCCGTCGCGGATGAAGCCGTTGCGCGCCAATGCCCGCAATGCGGCGAAGGCGGCGGTTGACTTGCCGCAGCCGCTTTCGCCCACGAGCCCATAGGTCTCGCCCGGCGCTATGGCGAACGACACGCCGCGCAGCACGAGCTGCTCGACGCCCTGGGTCCGGTAGCCGACGCTGAGATCGCGCAGTTCGAGCGCTGGTGCGATGGCGGTCATTCGAGCGCCGCCTGGATACCGTCAGCCACCAAGTTGACGCCCACGACAAGCGACGCCGTCGCCCCGGCGGCGAAGCTCACCGTCCACCAGTAGCCGCCGGTCATCATGCCGTAGTTCTCGGAGATCGCGAGGCCCCAATCCGCCGAGGGCGGCTGGATGCCGAAACCCAGGAAGCTCAACGACGCCACGGTGAAGATGGCGTAGCCGAGCCGGACGGTCGTCTCGACCAGGATGGGCGGCAGCACGTTCGGCAGGATCTCGACGAACATGATGTGCAGCGCGCCCTCGCCGCGCAGCTCGGCGGCGGCCACGTAGTCGAGCGAGCGTTCGGACAGCACCGCCGAGCGGACGGTGCGGGCGATCAATGGGGTGAAGATGATGCCGATGACCCCGATCACCGTCGTGGAGGACGGCCCGAGCGCCACCAGCACCAGCAGCGCCACGACGATAAGCGGCAACGCCAGCAGCACCTCGATCAGCCGGCCGATCAGGCTATCGAGCCAACCGCCGACATAGCCGGTCAGCAGGCCGAGCGTCGTGCCCGCGGCCGTCGCCAGCAGGGTCGCCAGCGGCGCGACCGACAGGATGGGCCGCGCGCCGACGATGACGCGCGAGAAGATGTCGCGGCCGATCTGGTCGGTGCCGAACCAGTGCGCGGGGGACGGCGGCGCCAGGGTATTCAGGAGGTCGTCGCTATACGGGTCGTAGGGGATCACGAAAGGGCCGAAGAGCGCGCAGCACACCCAGAACAGCACGATGGCTGCGCCGACCATGAACGTCCCGGACCGCAGCAGCCGGCCGATGCGGCTGGGCGCTGCGGCAAGCGGCTCTGCCGCCGGGTCGATAGGGGCGGCGCTTGTGGCGGCAAGGCCGGCGTCCGCCATGGCCGTCGCAGCCGTCATCGCATCACCGTCATCGTCCGGCCCCCTCGCGCAGCCGTGGATTGAGCACGGTGTAGAGCGTATCGGCCGCCAGCGTGGTCATGACGAAGATGGCGCCGACGGTGAGGATGCCGGCTTCCAGCATCGGGAAGTCCTTGCCGCGCGCTGCGGTCAGGATGAGGCTGCCGATGCCCTGGTAGCGGAACAGCGACTCCACCACCACCAGCCCGCCGATCATGTAGCCGACCTGGGCGGCGACGACGGTAATGGTCGGCAGCAGCGCGTTGCCCAGCACGTGGCGGAAGATGACGGTACGGTGCGGCAATCCTTTGAGGATCGCCGTGCGGGTGTAGTCGGAATCGAGCGCTTCCAATGTCCCCGCCCGCGCCATGCGCGCGATGTAGCCGAACAGCACGATCACCAGCGGCAGGGCCGGCAGAATGAGGTGCCGCAATTGCTCCAGCATCGGCGTGCCCGGCCGGGTCGCCGCCGAGATCGGCAGCCAGCGCAGCCAAATGCCGAGCACTAGAATCAACGCGATCGAGGAAACGAACTCCGGGATGACCGTCAGCGACAGGCTGACGACGCTGATCACGCGGTCCGGCCAGCGCCCGGCGTGCATCGCCGCATACACGCCGGCCCCGATCGACAGCGGCACGACGATGACGAACACGACGGCCGCGAGCTTTAGCGAGTTGAGCAGGGCGCTGCCGATGAACGGCGCGACCGGGGTGCGGAACGTGTAGGACCGGCCCATGTCGCCGGTCAGGAAATGCCCGATCCAGGTGAAGTAGGTCTCGATCGCCGGCCGGTCGGCGCCGACCTCGTGGTTGATGGCCGCCACCGCGTCGGGGTCGGCGAGCGGACCCAGGATTGCCCGGCCGACATCGCCCGGCAGCAGTTGCGCGCCGGCGAACACGACGACGCTGAGCAAAGCCAGGGTGAGTAGGCTGAGGCCCAGCCTGCGCCCGACCAGCCGCGCGAAACGGGTCAGCATGACATCAGGTGATGGTCGCGTTGGCGAGGAATAGCTGCGAGATCGCGGTGACGGTCAGGCCGCTGACATTCGGGGCCGTCGCGGTGAGGTAGTCGTAGAAATAGGCGAAGATGACCGGCGTCTCGTCGAGCAGCAGGGTCTGGATCTTGCCCGCAAAATCGCGCTGCTTGCCGAGGTCGGTCGTGGCGATATATTGCGCGACCAGGGCGTCGTAGTCCGGGTTCTTGAAATGCGCGGCATTCCACGCCCCGGTGCTGAGCAGCGGGGCGCCCAGCAGCACGTTCGGCACGCCGCGGTGGCCGTAATCCGTGATGCCCATCTCGGAGTCGAGCCAGTCGGACTGGCCGGGCTGCGCCTTGCCGTAATAGGCGCTGTCCGTTTCGATCTTGAGGTTCAGCTTGATGCCGATCTCGCGGCAGGCATTCTGCACCAGGACGGCGTATTCGGGGATCTCCTGCACGCGCTCGGTGGTCAGCGTCGCCTCGAACCCGTTGGGGACGCCCGCCGCCGCCATGAGCGCGCGCGCCGCCGGGAGGTCTTTCTTGCGCTGCGGAACGGCCTTGTCGGTCGAGGGATACACCGGGGCGAAGGGTGAGTCGTTGCCGGGCTCCGCGAGGCCACGAAACAGGCCGGCAACGATCGCCGGACGGTCGAGCGTCAGCGCGATTGCCTGCCGCACCCGCTTGTCGGCGAACTTCGGCACGTCGTTCCGCATATGCAGCTGCCGGTGCGTGGCGGCGCGTATCTTGAGCAGCTTGACGTCGGGATCGTTCAGCAGCCCCTGCGCGCCCTGCACGACCACCTGCAGGATGATGTCGACCTGGCCGCCCTGCAGGGCAAGGATTTGCGGCTGCTGGTCGGCGAAGAAGGTGAACTCGGTGCGGGCCGGCAGCGCCTTGGTGCCCCAGTAGTCGGGGTTGCGGACGAAGCTCGCGCCGACCTTCGCCGTGTATTTGTCGAGCTTGAACGGGCCGGTGCCGACGAAGGTTTTCTCGAAGTCGCCGGCGTAGTCGGCCGGCAGGATGATCGCGTTGTAGTTGTCGGACGAGACGATGTAGGGGAAATTGCCGTTTGGCGCGTCGAGATGGAACTCGACCGTAAGGTCGTCGACTTTGCGCGTGCCTCCCACCGACAACACGCCGCGGAACGCAGAAAGCGCGTTCGAGCCGTTCTTCGGGTTGGCCAGCCGGTCCATGGTGGCCACGACGTCGTCGGCGTTCAGCACATGGCCGTTATGGAATTTCACGTTCGGACGCAGCGTGAACGTCCAAACGGTGCCATCGTCGTTAGGCTTCCAGGACAGCGCCAGCATCGGTCGCAGGACCAGGTCCGGCTGGTCGAAGATCAGGAACTCGCCGGTCTGCATGAGCATGACGAGGCCGCCGGTGTTCGCCACGCTGACCGGCTCGACAGCACCCGACGGCGTCGGCGAGGCGACGCGGATGGTGGCATCGCGCTGGCCGGATTGCGCGAGCGCGCGGCTGACGCCGAATGGGTTGGCGGTGCCCAGCAGGCCGCCGATGAGCGGCAGCGCCAGGCCGAAGCGGCTGCCCTCGCGCAGCAGGCCGCGGCGGTCGAGGCGCCCGGCGAGGAACTCGTCGACCACGTGGTTCTCCAGATCGCTCGCGTCGCGGCGGAGGCGGTCCAGGAATTTCGGCGCCGGCAGCTTTGATGATCGACGCATTGGCGTTCTCCTGAGCTCGTCCGGCAAGCGTCCCTCAGCCGTTAAACGGCTAAGCCATGCAAAAAGTCTGCTTCCATGCCCAAGGGCGCGCAAGGGTTAAATCGAACGCGGCATGGACCGGTCGACGGCCGCGTCATGCTAGCTGCTCCCTCTCCCGGAGGGAGAGGGCTTTAACAGGCATTCGTTGCCGCGATCACGCCCGAATGGCCGGCAACGTCGCGCTGCGCAATATATTCGCCCGCTTTGCCGCAATACCAGTCGACAAACCGCAGCACGAGCGACTCGGCCTCCGGCGAATAGGGCCCTGGGATAAACCCCGCCGAGCGCACGCCGCGCTGATTGTTCTCGGCCAGCGCGCGGTCCTGCAGGTTGGTCTTGTCCCACAGCTCGGTCAGCCGCGGGATCGTGTAGTCCACTCCCTCGACCGCGTCGGCGCTCACCAGCCACTTGGCGGTCACCACGGTCTCCTCCGGCGCCGTCGGCATCGCGCTGAACATGAATACGTAGTCGCCGAGCGCATGGGCGAAGCTGTGCGGCTCCAGCGCCCAGCGCAGCGAGCCGACGTCGCCGTTGCCGACACGGCCGATGGTGCGGTCGACGCAGGGCCGGCCATCCATCGTCAGCGACTGCGTCCCCTCGTTCAACGGGAACCGCCCGGCCTGCCACCAGGCGCCCTCGACCGGACCGGTGAGCAAGCCCTGCTCGGCCATGCGCGCGCTGAAGCTCTCGTTGAGCTCCTGCTGCGCGGCCGTGGTCAGCGACCGGCGTCCAACCGGGAAGGTGACGGACAGCTCGGGATGGTTGGTGGCGCAGTGGTAGCACTCGCGCGCGTTCTCCATCACGAGCTTCCAGTTCGCCTTCTCGACCAGCGTGGCTTCGAATGCGACCTTGCCGAGGTGCAGTTGGTGCGGGGCCAGCATCGGCTCGAACTGCTCATGGAAGTCGTCGAACGCGGGCGGCGTCTCGGACAGGCACACATAGATCGTGCCGGCGATGGTGCGCAGCGCGACCGGGCGCAGGCCGTGCTCGGCCGGGTCGAAATCGGCGGCCACGCGGGTCGCGTTCACCAGCTTGCCCTCCAGGTCATAGGCCCACTGGTGATAAGGGCAAACCAGCCGGGGCCGCTTCGACAGCCCGTCGGCGCAGATCTGCGCGCCGCGGTGGCGGCAGGAGTTGAAGAACGCCCGCAGCACTCCGTCTCGGCCGCGGACCACCACGACCGGCGAGCGGCCGACGGTCAGCGCCAGCGTGCAGCCCGGCGTTGGCAGCTCCGCCTCGAAGCCGGCCATGATCCAGGACCGGCTATAGATCGCATCAAGGTCGAATGCGAAGATCTCGGGGTCGGTGTAGAACTCCTGCGGCAGCGCATGGCCGGGCCGCCGCTGGTCGAGCAGGGCGCGGATGCGGGCGAGATCGGTCATGCTGTTCCTTGGGTTGTTCAAGCTGGAGGCAATACGAGGATAGTACCGGACTCAGCGCCGCGAGGCACATCGCATTTTAGGATGGCGCGATCTGTTTTTGTGCTTTGCGGGCCAAGGGGATTGCCGGGATGCTCGCCCACGGGGCAGCTTAGCAAAGGAAAAAGGCGTGAGGGTCGCTGATTGAGGTCGCAACGTCCACCGATCGACCGGCGCTGGCTGCCGCTGAATGCGCTGCGGGCGTTCGAGGCAGTCGGCCAGCGGCTCAACTTCACCGGCGCCGCCCAGTCGCTCGGCGTGTCGCAGAGCGCCATCAGCCGCCACGTCATCAGCCTCGAGGCGCTGCTGGGCATGCAGCTGTTCGAGCGGCGGCCGCAGGGCCTGATCCTGACCGCAGCCGGGGCGGCGCTGCTGCCCGTCGTGGCGAAATTGTTCGACCGCATGGAACAGTCGCTGAACGGGATCACCAGCGACGGCTCCGGCCAGCGCACCCTGCGCCTGCATCTGCCGCCAAGCTTCACGCAGCTCCTGGCCGTGCCCATGCTGCAGGACCTGCGGCGCGAGTATCCCGGCATCGCGCTCGACATTTCCAGCCCTGGCACGGTCGGCGCGCCGCCGCAGGACGTCGACGCCGCCGTCGTTTATGCCCGGCCGCAGGGCGGCACACACGTTTCCAACCTGCTGTGGATGATCCAGGTCACGCCGATGTGCCACCCGGAGCTCGCCCAACGCGCCCGCGCCGCCGGGCCGGCCGCGTTCCTGGCGAGCGCCGAGCTGCTGCACGTCAAGCTGGAACGCGAGCCGCGCCACATGCTGTGGGAGAGCTTTGCCCGGCAGACTGGGCTGCAGATCGACGTCGGCCGCGGCCTCGCCTTCGACACCGCCTGTCTCGCGGCGCAATACGCGCTGTCGGGCGAGGGCGTCGCCCTGCTCGACACCCGGCTGTTCGCCCGCGAGCTGGCCGAGGGCAAGCTGGCGGCGCCGTTCGAGATCGTCGTCGAGGACGGCTATGGCTACTTCCTCAACGTCCATCCCGAGGACCTCGCCGACCCCGCCGTCGCCTCGTTCCGCTCTTGGGTCATCCAGCGGTTCGCCGGCTTGGAGGAGGCTCGCGCCGGCCAGCGGGCGCCGGGTGCCCGTCTGCGGTCGGTTTGATGAGAACTTTATCGGTGCGCAGGAGACACGCATGACAAAAGCCTTGATCGTCGGCGGCGGCATCGCCGGCCTGTCGACCGCCTGGGCGCTGGCCCGGCGCGGCGTGGACGTCGAGCTGTTCGAGCAAGGGCCGCTGCCGAACCCGCGCGCGTCGTCCTATGACGAGCACCGCATCACCCGCCACGCCTACGGCGCGATGGAGGGCTACGCGCACCTCATGCCCGAGGCGTTCCGGGTATGGGACAGCCTGTGGCGGGCAATCGGCACCTCGCACTACGAGCCCTGCGGCGCCGTTTATTTCCTCCGGCACGACGATCATTTGCATGACGGGGGCTGGTATGCCGGCGCGTCCCGCTCGCTGGACGCCATGGGCATCGGCTACCGCGACATCCCGCTGGACGACGTCGAACGGCGCTTCCCGATGGTACGAGCCGAGGGACTGCAGCGCGTCATCAGCACGGATGGCGCCGGCATGCTGTTCCCGGTGCGCATCCTGACCGACCTTGTGGTCCTGCTGGGCCGGCTCGGCGTCACGCTGCGCACCGGCACCCTCGTTGGCGAGGTCGATCCTGAGCGCGGCCGCGTCGTGGCCGATGGCGTCGTGCATGAGGGCGATGTCGTGGTCGTCGCCGCCGGCGCCTGGGCCGACCGGCTGGTGCCGGGGCTGCGTGGCGTGGCCGTGCCGTCGCGCCAGGCCGTCCTGTATCTTTCCCCGCCCGCGGACCTGGCCGAGGCGTGGGCCGCGGCGCCGGTGATGCTCGAAGTGCGGCCCGAGGGCGGGCTTTACACGCTGCCGCCACGCCGCGGCACGCGCCTGAAGGTTGGGGACCACCTGTTCTCCCGCACCGGCGACCCCGACGGCGGCCGGGTCGCCAACGCCCAGGATCTGGCGCGGCTATGGCCGGCCGCGCGCGCCGCCTATCGCGACCTCGACCGCTATAGCGTGCTCGAACCCAAGGCGTGCTTCTACACCGTCACCGAACACGAGGAGTTCCTGGTGCATCCGACCGGGGCCGCCGGCTGGCTGATCAGCGCCTGCTCCGGCCACGGCTTCAAGCTGGGTGCGCTGATGGGCGAGCTGGTCGGCCGCGCCATAACCGGCGAGATGCCGGCCGCCGAGGTGGCGGACCTCGCCGCCGGCCGCGTGCTCAACCCGAGCTGGCGCGAGGCCATCGCAGCGTGAACGACCATCCCCGCCGCAACCGCGCGCCCGGCTTCATGACGCGCGATCCACCACGGCTTTGACCGCATCGTCGCCCAGGACGCGCTGATTCCGCCTATCTATATGACCTCAACCTACGCCTTCGAGACCAGCGCCGAGATCGTGTCCGGCATGGGAGCGGTCGGGTCGCTGATGCTGTCGCTGCTGTTCCAGGGCGACCTGCTCGATGATCTCTCGCAGGCGCTGGAGGGTTGACGTCTAGTCGCCGGTTCCTGCCGAATGCGTAACTCGCCTTCAGATAGCGTCAGGTCGCGGCGTGATGATAGGGCAGCAGGGGCGTGCCGGTTGGCGGCCCGAAGAAGGGGCCAGTGCCGACCACGACGGTGCTCCCGAACGTCGGATCGGGCCTGGCATAGACTGTGAGCGTGTCGGGCGCCTGCGGCGTGGTCAGCCGCAGCGCGTCGATCATGCTGCCGCCGGCGTCGAAGAACTCGACCGCGCTGCCGTTCACGTCCCAAGACGCCGCGCCAAGGCCTTCGAGCCAAACCGCGCCGCCGCCCTGCTGCGGATCAGCGTCGATCGCGCCCTGCTGACGCGCACCCGGGGTGCCACGACGAGCTCGGGCGTCCAGCCGCGCCAGGGGGTCAGCAGGCGCATCCAGCAGCAAGGGCCCGCGCGGCAGCGCCGGCCCGGCCGGCGGCACCGCCACACGGGTCGGTGCAACGTCGGGCGCCCGCTGGCCGATGCCGGGCTCCTCCTCGTCCAGGAAGCGAGGTCCGCCGGACATCACAGGAGGTCTCCGATCACGTCATCGAGCACCTGGTCGAGGTTGAGGTGCGGGATGCCGGCCTGCCCGGCTGGGTCGAGCGGCGACGGCCGGAACACCGGGATCTCCAGGTAGCGGTCCAGCCAGAAACCCTCGGGCGGCAGGCCGGACGGCACGTGCGCAGCAGGTTGAGCAGGTTGTCCCGCTTCAGCGCTGGCACGTGGTCCGCCTTGGTGGCGACGAACGCCACGCGCTCGATCCGCCGGTTGGTCAGGCGCTGCGCCGCGGCGCCGGTGACGCGGCTGAAGGCGGAGGGCAGCATGTGGCCGGTGTGGCGCACGACGCCGGCCGCGAAGGCGCGGGACAGCGTGTTGCCGCCGTAGTGCAGCGCCTTGGCGAGGTCCTGGATCACCCGTGCAGTATCCTCGAACGTGGCGCAGCCGGCGTAGAGCGCGCCCAGCACGTCGACCAACATGATCTGACGGTCGAACGAGGCGAAGTGTGTGTCGAAGAAGTCCGCCCGCATGCGCCGCTGGTAGGCTTCGAAGCGTTGCCGCGGCCGCGGCGGCCCGTCCGGCACCTCCAGCGGGAAGAACCGCATGAACGGCGCGTCGCTCTGCGGGCCTGGGCAGACATCACGTCCGTGCCGCGCGGCACCGGCGAACAGGTCACCATCGCATCAGGATAGCGCACCCGACCGGCTACCAAAATTTTCAGATCGCCCCGGAACGCGCGGCATGGCTTGTCGCGCAAACGATCTTCCAGCGCTCGGACCAAGTTGGTCGCGATCACACTATGCTCGACCGTGCCGCCCGTCATTGCGGCTGGCCGGATGCCGTCAAACTCGTAGCGCAGCTCCTGCCCGCGTTCCCAGGCCAGGAACTCATCCAGCGACATAGGCCGGCGAAGGGCGACATTCATCGCGGCCACCGTAGCACAGCAGCAGCGGGACAGCCCAGCATGAACCCCCTCCCATTCCCAACCTGCTCGGATAGCCGAACCGCTTGCCGCTTCCCGCCGCCTCGGCTTACCCCCTGCGGCACCGAGTGGAGCTGGGCTGGAAAGGCTGATGGTGCATGCAAGAACGGCCGGCAAGCCGGGGCCCGCAGCCCGGCCATCCGGCCCGCCTCTCAGGCCCAAGGCCGTGGACCGCCTGCGCGAGCACATTGCTGAGCTGCTGTTGGAGGCCGCGCGCTTCGTCCCGCTTGCCTAGGTGGAAGCGACCGCGCGAGGGTGACTGGCGCGGGCCGAGAGGAAGCGTTGCGCATGGCGCGCTGACTTGAACCGCTGCACCTGCCGTTCTCGTCGTCGCGTCGGCTGGTGCGACACCTCGGCGCGTGGTGGCAAACAGCTGTCCGAAGCGCAGGCCCCACCAGTCGCGGATGCTCTCGTAGCTGACCACAGCCCCGCGACCAGCGAGTATCGTCTCGACGTCACGCAGGCTCAGGCTGAAGCAGTGGTAAAGCCAGGCCGCATGCTGGATCACCTCGGCCGGAATGCGGAAACCACGGTAGGGATTGGACGACGTTGTCATGCCGGACAGGCTGCCATCGCCTGATCGGGCCCAGCAACCTGATAACGCCCGGCGGGCATCGGATCCCCGGCTGCGCTTGGCTGCTGCACTCCAGCTTGTCCAGCGCCATTCCAAGCCTCCGTTCGGGATGAACCTGATGAAACGGGGATTGTCGGATCATAGCCGAAGACGCACCTCCTGGGCACCGCCAGAATGGAGTTCGGCAGATGACGTTACGCACGGTCGAGACAGGGCGCGCGAAGCTCACCGTGAAGGACACAGGGGTCGGAGCTCAGGTATCCCCTCATTTTTTCCGATGTAATTTCAATGATATAGGCGTCGGCAGTGATCAATTGCTTTGCATCTCCGCCGGGGAATCCGCACCTATCGATTTCAAGGAATGGTGACGCAGCACCGTATACATAGTAAAATTCTTCCCAATCGAATAAACATCAAATAGAATTCTCGAATTCAAAAGAATAGAATGAGGGGATCCCTGAGGGGTCGGAGACCTAGCCTTGATACTCCTTCATTACTGGGGCGGCTCGGCGCGCACATGGGACCCCGTGACCGCGTGTCTTCCGGCATCGGTTCGCAGCATCGCCCTGAACCAGCGCGGCTGGGGCGGCTCGATCGCGATTGACGGCCGCTACGACCTGGAGGCTCTCGCGGATGACGTGCTGGCGATGACAAAGGCGCTCGCGGTCCGGCGTTTCGTCATCGTCGGCCACTCGATGGGCGGCAAGGTCGCTCAGGTCCTTGCCGGGCGCCGGCCTACCGGCCTCGAAAGCCTGGTGCTGGTGGCGCCAGCGCCGCCGACGCCGATGCAGGTGCCGGAGGAGGTCCGCGCCGGGATGCTGGCGTCTTACCAATCCCGGGAGGGTGTCCTGCAGGCGCTCGGCGTGTTGGCCGGCTCGGCGCTGCCGCATAGACTGCACGAGCAGGTCATCGCCGACACGCTCCGCGGGGAGGCGGGGGCCAAGCGGGCCTGGCCCGGTCGCGGCATGACGCAGGACGTCAGCGCCGGACTGCATGGCGTCACGCTGCCAGTGAACGCGCTGATCGGCGAGCGCGACCAGGTCGAGCGCGAGGCGGCCCTGCGTCCGGCAGTGTCACGCTTCCTGCCGCAGACGACCTCCACCATCGTGCCCAAGGTGGGGCACCTCCTCCCGTTGGAGGCACCCGAGGCACTTGCCTTGGCCTGCGAACGGATGCTGTCGGCGCTTCCGGCGTCGTGATCTCAAGCCCGTTGTGGCGCCAGAGGCGCTGGCTCGGCTAGTGCCGCCTGCATTATTCACTGGCGTGATGCTCTCGGATGCACAGCGGAAGAAGCTGGAGCCGTTGGTGGAGGTTTGCCGGCCGAAGGGGAAGACGCCGCCCCATGATCTTCAACGCACGTTCCCGGCTATTCTCTAGCAGCGCCAGAACGGCGCAAAGTGGCGCGCTATCCCGGAGGAACTCGGTCCATGCTGGTGTGCGGCTCAGATATTCATCCGCTGGGCGTGAGCTGGCGGTTGGGAGCGCCTCCTCGCTTTGGAGCAGGAGCGGGGCAGTCAACAAGGCAGCGGAGGCCGTCAAAAAGGGGGTAGCTGCAGCCGACCGAGACACCCCCAGCTACTGATGAGCGAGGCTGTCGCGTGGCGTCAGGACTGGGCGGCGGACCGGAATGCTGCGATGGCCGGCGCCGGGCCTGGAGGGCGTGTTGTACGCCGTTCTGGCCGTGGCCTCCGGCGAGACTGGTTGCAACGATCGAGCAGGTGGAGGTTGCCATTGCCTGCTCGGCGCCCAGCAGTAGCTCAACAACTGAGGAAACTCGCACCATCCAGTCTATGGATGTCACCGCATATCGGCAATCGATTTGCAAATGCCCCGGCCGCGGTTCACGGAAGCTCTACGTCGTTCGTTGAGCGGGTGCATCACTGCAACGTGGCGATGTGCCCGGCCAGAACCGGCCGGCCTGTGTGGTCGTGCGACAGCGGTCCCGCCAACACGACCAAGGAGTTTGGCTCATGACCTCACCATCCATCAGTTTTCCCCGCGCTCGATTGACGGCTGGAGTTCGCGTGTGATGCAAGGGTTCCGCCTCTTTTCTGGAGCGGGATCGACAGGTGGTTGGAACAAGTGGGATCGCCGTTTGGG
>JAABUM010002483.1_pt1 | contig 24611 bp, 24 predicted proteins | sample 5559161 | NCBI WGS metagenome assembly JAABUM01 (sample SAMN10711868, study PRJNA513369) | rock metagenome | isolation source: Antarctica rocks | place: Antarctica: Victoria Land, Siegfried Peak nord
CGAAGCGGCGCGCGTACACCGTGCGCACGGTTGAGCGGCCGGGCATCTCGCCTGCCGTGCTGTTCCACCTCATCCCAACCACCGTCTTCCTGCGGCTGGCCGACATCGCGGCTGACCTCCCCAGCTACACCGAGCGGGTCGCCACGGTGTCCCTGGACGACACGCCGACGATGGGCACCGACGGTGCGCCTGGCCCGTCGCAGCGCGCGGCGCATGCGGGCCTCGCCGAGGAGCTGACCCGGGCGGTGCGGGCGGCGCTCGCGCGCAAGTCGCAACACCTGCTCGGGGCCTACGTCCAGGCCCTCCTCGCCTACCCCGACGCCTGCACGCGCGCCGAGACGGTCGTGGACAAGCGCCACGGCACGGTCGTGGCGACCGCCCCGGCGCTGCCGGAGGGGGCGATCTACCCGAAGGAGCAGCTGCTCCTCGATCTCGTGCGCCGGGACCGGCTGCGGGGCCGCCGCACCCTCGTCTATTGCACGCACACCGGGACGCGCGACATCACCCCCCGGCTCAGGGCGGTGCTGGAGCGCGCGGGGGTCCGGGTGGCGGTCCTCAAGGCGGCGGTCAAGGCCGAGGCGCGCGAGGACTGGATCGCCGCCCGGGTCGCCGAGGGCGTCGAGGTGCTGCTGACCAACCCCCGGCTCGTCGCCACCGGCCTGGACCTGCTCGATTTCCCCTCGCTCTGCTGGTACCAGACCGACTACTCCGTGTACACGATGCGCCAGGCGTCGCGCCGCTCGTGGCGGCCGGGCCAGCGCGCGGATGTGGAGGTGACGTTTCTCGCCTACCGGGGGACGCTCCAGGAGCGGGCGCTCGGGCTGGTCGCCGCGAAGGTCAAGGCGGCGCTGATCGTGGAGGGGGAGCTGCCCGACGACGGGCTGGCGGGCCTCGACGCCGACGACCACGACCAGGTCCTCGCCCTGGCGAAGCGCCTGGTGGACCGCGACGCGGCCGACGACGCCTCGCTCGAAGCCCTGTTCGCCGCGACGCGCGCGCTCGAAGTCGAGGCCGAGGAGGCCCTCGACGAGGCGCACCGGTTCGTCCCGGAACCGGCGAACGCCCCCGCACCGTTCGGGACGACGCCGTATCCGGCGGCCCAGGTTTCACCCGCTGCGGCCGAGATGACGCCGGTCACGATCCTGACACGACGAGTCGCTCAGTTGCCCCTCGACCTCGCCGCCGCCGCCCCGGCAGGCACGCCGCCAGGAGCATCCGCCGCGCCCACCCTATCCGTACCGCCGCCGATCGGGCGGGTGGTGCGCTTCGAGGATCTCGCGGCCCTGGCCCGGCCTCGGCCGCGCCGCCGCAAGGGCAAGCCGTCCGGGCAACGCGATCTCTTCGCCTTCTGACACGCCCGGTCGGCGCGTGCTCCTGCTTCCCCGCCCCGGCACCATCATGACTGCCAGCTACTGCCCCTCGCTGTCATCGGCTGCTCCCGGTGAGGCATGAGCGCATTGTGAGCGCATCGTGAGCGCATCGTGAGCGCAATGCTCCGTACCCTGGAGGTGTCGTGGCGGTGAGGGCCGGGCGTCCATCCACGGCGGCCGACCGGTTGGTATGGCAGGGCAGTGGAGAGGAGAAAGCGTGATGACGGGATCAGCGAGCGAGCAGTTGTTGCTGACCGTGGAGGAAGCCGCGCGGCAGTTGGGTATTGGTCGGACGTTCGCCTGGCAACTGGTGCGGAAGGGGGAACTCCCGGTCATACGCCTCGGTCGGTGTGTGCGCGTGCCGCGGCGCGCGCTGGAGGCGTGGATCGCACGCCAGACACAGGAGACTTATGATGAAGCGGCGTGGTAACAGCGAGGGGTCGATTTACACCTATCGGGATGGGTTCGCCGGGCAGGTGCGGTTCGTCGGGCGTCGCCATACTTTCTACGGCAAGACCCGGCGCGAGGTGCAGCAGAAGATCCGGGCGGCGGTGGCCGAGGCCGAGCAGGGACGCCTGCCCGCAACAGAGAATCTGACGCTGGAGCGCTTCCTCGCCCGCTGGTTGGAGGACGTTGTGGTGCCCGGGGTGGCCGCCGCGACCGCGGTAGCCTATGCATACCACGTCCGGGAGCACCTCGTGCCGGCCCTCGGCAAGCGGAAGCTGCGAAGCCTGAAGCCGACCGATCTCCAGGACCTCTACGCGCGGCTGTTACGGCGGGGGCTCGCGCCGAAGACGGTCAAGAATGCCCACGGTGTGGCGCGTAAGGCGTTGGGGCAGGCGGTCGCCTGGAATCTGGTCGCGACGAATGTTGCCCTGGCCGCAAAGCCGCCCCGGGTCGAGCGCCGGGAACTGGCGACGCTCGGCGCGGCGGAAGTCCAGCACCTGTGGGCAAGTGTCGCGGGCACCCGCTGGGAGCCCTTCCTGATCCTGGCGATCAAGACCGGCCTGCGGCAGGGCGAATTGCTCGGCCTCAAGTGGGGCGACATCGACTTCGGTGCTGGTGTCTTGCAGGTTCGCCGCCAGTTGCGGCGCGATAAGACGTTCGGCCCGCCCAAGGGGCGTCGGCAGCGCCGACTCGACCTCGGTGCCCACGAACTCCGCGCGCTCACCGCGCACCGGATGGAGCAGGAAGGGCGTCGTCGCCGCTGGGGGGGAGAATGGGCGGGGCAGGATCTCGTGTTCACTACCGACCAGGGGCGGCCCCTCGGCTGGCGTGACGTCGATCGGGATTTCAAGCGCCGCCTGGCGCGGGCCGACCTGCCGCCGCTCCGTTTCCACGATCTGCGGCATACCAACGCCACGCTGCAGCTCGAGGCGGGCATCCACCCGAAGGTGGTGCAGGAGCGGCTCGGGCATAGCGATATCGGGGTGACCCTGGACACGTACAGCCACGTCACGCCCACGCTCGGGCGCGACGCCGCGCGGCGACTGGACGCGGTGTTCGACGAGGAATCGGCAATCGCGAGCACCGACGCGCCGGATGTGGGGGAGGGTACGCCGACGCCGCAGCTGTGACGATCGATGGCACCCTGGCCCCGCAACCGCCCCCGGCGGTGCGGGGCCTTTTTTTGTTGCCCGTGTCCCGGGGCCGCGCCGCGTGAAATGGCCTTGCAAATGGCCTTGCACGGCACCGGCCCGGACCATGTGGTCCGGGCCGGGTGCTGCGTTTCCCCATGCTGGCAAGGGATTTGCTTGGTCGGGGCGAGAGGATTTGAACCTCCGACCACTTGGCCCCCAGCCAAGTGCGCTACCGGGCTGCGCTACGCCCCGATGTTTTCCTAGCAATATCATCAGAAACGACCGCTGTCGTTGTGGCGTAACGCCCCGCTGTGGACCTTGCCAGGTAGCCGTAAGTGTACGCCGTGCGGCGTGATGCGTCAAGGGTGCGCCGTTCCCTCGTGATCACGAAGCGTCGATGCCGCGCTTGATTCAACGCGTAGAACGTGGTCCGAACGCCGTTGGACTATGTGGGAAGTGAGGCGGTATTGTTGGACCGATGAGCGTAGCGACCTACCGGTGCCGCCCCGCTCATCGCCTGAGCGGTCGCTTGCACGTTCATGATATACTCGGTGGTATCGGGGGAAAAGTGAATAGGGGTTGGGGACGGGTGGTACAGCAATGGTGCTGTATCACTTCGTGTTAGACCGTGGCATAGGAGTTGCATTAACGGGTGTCATAGAAGTATGTAACGCGGGTGGCCTCTACACCTCCTCTGCCCAAGCCTCTGAGATCACTCCTCTATACCCCCCATTCGTGCCCCCTCCCCACCCGAATTGCTACATCGGAAAAGCGGCCCCGGCATACAAAGCCGGGGCTTTCGCTATGAACGTGGTTGATAGCGCTGGTGAGCGACATAGTATATGGGGTGACGCTGCGCTGCCGTGGTACGGCTCTTCCAGGGACTACTCTTGATGCGGTGATAGGGAAAGGTTATGGGTATAGCGCTCGTCTTGTCGTGGATAGCCCTACTATCGCGCGCTGTTCTACGACAAAAGGGGATACGAACAACGTTGCTTGTGCCGACCAGTAGGGCGCAGACATACGGGCGCGAGGCGGCAAAAAAACCGGGCCGGGTGGCAACGCCACCCGGCCCGGTTTGCGCCCGCTCGGCGCGCCGGTTACTTGACTTCGGCCTTCGCGCCGGCAGCTTCCAGCTTTTCCTTGGCGGCGTTTGCCTCGTCCTTGGGGACGGCTTCCTTGACGGCCTTCGGGGCGGCCTCAACCAGATCCTTGGCCTCCTTGAGTCCGAGGCTGGTGAGCTCGCGCACCGCCTTGATAACCTGGATCTTGTTCGCGCCGATCTCGGTCAGCACGACGTTGAATTCGGTCTGCTCTTCCTCGGGGGCCGCCGCCTCGGCGGTCGGGCCGCCGCCGCCGCCCATCATGACCGGGGCAGCAGCGGAGACACCGAAGCGCTCCTCGAGGGCCTTGACCAGATCGGCCAGATCGAGCACGCTCATCTGCTCGATCGCGGAGATGATCTCCTCTTTGTTGTATGCCACCTTGTACTCCTTCTTTCCCGTGCCCTCGCGGGCACTCATTTATCGAAAATCGCTACCGGTGATGGTCGCGGCGGGATCTAGTCGCCCGCTGCGGCCTCGGCCTCGCCGCCCGGCGCCCCGCCGAGCTGGTCGATGCGCGCCTGGAGGACGTAGGCAAACTTGCGGATCGTCCCGCTGAGAACGCTGACCAGGCCGTACAACGGTGCCTGAATCTGCCCGACGACACGCCCGAGGAGCACTTCGCGCGACGGCAATGTGGCGATCGTCGCTAGCGCGGCCTCGTCGATCGTACGCTGCCCCGCGATACCACCGCGCACTTGGAGGATGCGCGACGTGCGGGCGAAATCGCCGATCACCTTCGCCACGCTGACCAAATCGGCATTGGCCGTGATCAGCACGGTCGGGCCGGAGAGATACTGCTCCAGGCTCTCCTTACCGCTCAGCTTGGCCGCGATCGTGATCAGCGTGTTCTTCGCCACCCGCGCCTCGCCGTCAGCGGCGCGCAAACGCGCGCGGAGATCCTCTAGCTCGCTGACCTTCAGGCCACGGTAGTCGGCGATCACTGTCATCGTCGAGCGATCCAGGATGGCGCGGAGCTCGCTCACGGTCTGTTGTTTCTTCGGTGTTGGCACTCTTCTCACCCCCTCCCTCTACCGAATGTTGTTGCCGGTTCCCGAACGCCCCGCCGAGCGCGTCTTCCCCGACTGTTAACGCAGTGCGCCCCATGCCAGCGAGGCATGGGGCGCAACGACCAAGGCTTGGCGGGCAGCATACCCGCGCAATTCCCTGTGTGTTCCCTGGTGACCTCAGCTGGCCCTGATTAAGCGTCTCGCGATAGGCGAGCGCGCCAGCTATCTACGGCGGTAGACAGGAAGTATGCAGTTGGAAAGGTCTCCCCGCTTATGGGGCGCAGTGTAGTTTAGCGGCGCGTGCCCGATGGTGCAAGGGCGGCGGTGACATCGAGCGGCACGCCGGGGCTCATCGAGGTGTTGAGCGTGATGCTCTGCACATAGATGCCCTTGGCCCCGGTCGGCTTGGCGCGGTTGACCGCGTCGATCAGCGACATCATGTTGTCGAAGATCTGCTCCTCGCTGAAGCTCTTCTTGCCGATCGCCACATGCAGCAGTCCGGTGCGATCGTTGCGGAACTCCACGCGCCCGCCGCGCACCTCTTCGAGCACGCGGGGCAGATCCTCCACCGCGCGGACGACCGTGCCACTGCGGGGGTTCGGCATCAGGCCGCGCCGTCCGAGGATACGCCCGAGCTTCCCAACCTTCGCCATCTGATCGGCCATCGCGATCGAGAGGTCGAAATCGATGAAGCCGCCCTCGATGCGCTGGATCAGGTCGTCGCTGCCCACATCCTCAAGTCCCTGCTCGCGGGCCACACGCGCCGCATCGCCCTCGGCGAAGACGACCACGCGCACTTGCTTACCGGTGCCATGCGGCAGCGAAGCGGTCGCGCGCACCTGTTGATCGGCGTGGCGCGGATCGATCCCCAGCTTGAAGTGGACCTCGACCGTCTCGTCGAAGTTCGCATAGGCGATCTTCTTGACGAGGCTCGCCGCCTCTTCGGGGCTGTACTGCTTGTCCACTTCGACCAGCTTGATCGCCTGGTCGTACTTCTTCCCGTGCTTGCCCATTGGTCGATCCTCCTCGTGGTACGATCGGGTCCGACGGACCCTCCCACCAATAGTACAGCCGCTCGCCAACCTGCGAGACGGACTTAAGCGACGATCTCGATCCCCATGCTACGAGCGGTTCCCTCGATCTGCTTCCGCGCGCCCGCCACATCGATGGCGTTCAGATCCTTCATCTTCAGCTCGGCGATCTCGAGCAACTGCGCCGCCGTAATCTTGCCGACTTTATCCTTGAGCGGGTTCCCGGCACCCTTGTCGATACCCGCCGCACGGCGCAGCAGATCGGCAGCCGGTGGGGTCTTGGTGACGAAGGTGAACGAGCGATCCTCGAAGATCGTGATCACGACCGGGATGACCTGACCAGCCTGCGCCGAGGTGCGCTCGTTGTATTCCTTGACGAAATTCATGATCGCCACACCATGCTGACCGAGGGCCGGACCGACCGGCGGTGCCGGATTCGCCTTCCCTGCGGGCAACTGGAGTTTGACGATCGCCTTCACGCGCTTTGCCACGCCCTGTCCTCCTTGTATCGAATGCGCCGCCGAAAGGGGCGGTCGCTACTTCACCAGCTTCTCGACTTGTAGGAAATCGAGTTCGACCGGGGTCTCGCGACCGAAGAAGGAGACGAGTACCTTGACCTTCCCCTTCTCCTGATTGATCTCGTCGATCAACCCCTGGAAATCCGCGAACGGCCCGTCGATGATCCGCACCGCCTGGCCGACGGCTAATGTCACCTTCACGCGCGGTGCCTCGGCGGCCATCTGCTTGATGATCGTCTGAACCTCGGACTCGCCGAGCGGGGTCGGCTTGTTGCCCATCCCCACGAAGCTGGTGACGCCCGGCGTGTTGCGCACGACATACCAGGAATCGTCCGACATCACCATCTTCACCAGCACGTAGCCGGGGAAAACCTTGCGCTGCACCGTGTGGCGCTGGCCGTTGCGAATCTCGATCTCTTCCTCGGTCGGCACGACGATCTCGAAGATCTTGTCCGCCATGTCGAGCGTTCCGACACGCTGCTCGAGATTCTTCTTGACCTTGTTCTCGTACCCCGAGTAGGTGTGGATAACGTACCAGTGCGGTTGCCCGGACTGCTCATCCTGCCCCGCCGTATCGACGGGTACGGCCCCTTCGGCGCGGCGACGTCGCCGCGTGCGTGGAGACTCGGTCGAATTTTGTATTTCCTGTGTCACCGCTGTTTCCTCGCGCTTAACCACCAAGCGGCAATCGGACCAACCATTCGACCGCACGCGTCAGCCCGGCATCCAGCAGGCCGAGGATCACGGCGAGTGCCGCAGACATGCCGATAACCACCAGGGTGAGATTGCGGGTCGTTAGGCGATCCGGCCACTGCACCTTCTTGAGCTCGGCGATCGTCTCGCGAACGCCGCGCTGGACCCCCTCGAAGCGGGACGCCGTCACACTTGGCTTCGGCGGCACCGTCCGTTGGGGGGTGACAGTCTTCGCGGTGACCGCGCCGCGCGTTGTGGCGGCACTCTCCGCCGTCGCCGGGCGTGCCTTGCGCTGCGGCACGTTGGAAGACTGGGGCGTTGGCGTCGCCGGGGTCACCTTCTTGTTCACCATCGGCCACCATCCTTCAACCGCGCCGCTCGTCGCGCGTAACCAGTCGCAGAGATCAAGAATAATAACGCATGGAACAGGGGGCGAGCCATTGGCTACGCCCCCTTATTGCCCCGCGAGGGGCGACACCAGGGTCGACAGGAATCGAACCTGCAACCTGCGGTTTTGGAGACCGCTGCTCTGCCAATTGAGCTACGACCCTTCGTACACGCCACCGACGGCAACTCAAAGCCGAACCGCCACCCGTCTCGGTACGCGATGTAGTATAGCCGCGTTCGCGCGAGGCGTCAAGAATTGGCCCTTCCTGATTTGCTATTGCCGTGCCATGTCGGCGGGCCGCGGTGACGGCGTGGCACACCCCGATCGGCGTACGTAGGCGGGCTGCGAACGCACCATTGGCGTGCCAAATTTGGCGTACGCATGGCGATGGCAACGCGACTCGCAAATGACCGTCAAGGCTATTGACATATCTGCAAGGGGAACGTACAATGCGGGCAGCGTAATCAATAGTACGGACGCGAAAGGAGCCCGCCCGTGCACCCGACCGCCGCGGGGAGCGATGACTATTCTGGGGTTGTGGACGAGGCCTTGCAGCTCGTCTACAGCCAGCACCATCGCATCATCAGCCGCCTGTTCCCAGGGGCGGTGACGCGCATCAATACCGAGCAGCTCCGCGAAGGGCCGCTCGGTGAAGACCTGTCCCGCCTCTCGCAGATCGCTGCGGGGGCGATGCGCGCCGGACGCGAGGAAGTGCTGGGCGCTATCGACGCGGTCTTGCAACTTCTTTTCTGGCCTGTCGGGTCCGAGACCTATACGGTCCCGCGTTCCTTCTGGGAGCAGCCGCTCGGGAAGATGCTCTCGTTGGCGAAGCTGCGCTCCTTCGAGCCGAGCGACCTCGTCTCGATCGGCAATGCCGCCACCATCCTCAACGTCACGCGCCCGACCATCTACCGCTGGATGGACGACAAGTCGCTCGACTATGTGCGTGACGACATGAGCGGTCGCACCTTCGTCGTCCGCCAGGATGTCGAGGCGATGAAGGCCGACATGGACGACCACGACGCCAGTCGGCGCGGTATCGACGCCTGAGCGGTCGCACCAACCAAGCGCCTTTGCCCCGCCCCCGCTGATACCGGGGGCGGGGTTTTTGTATTTGTCAGTCAGGGCGCGCTGAGGGCTGTGGTACACTTTGCCGCCGCAGGATAACGGCTATTCGGTACATGGGAAGGGGCGAGCGTGGCGCTGAAACTCGGACAAATCGGCGAGAGCGATCTGGTGCTGGAGATCGGGAGCGGGGATCGCCCCAATCCCCGCTCCGATGTACTGGTCGATCGCTACATCGAGGACAACACCGAGCGCGGCGGCAATCTCCGGATCGATCGCCCCCTGATCGTGGCGGATGCCCACCATCTCCCCTTCAAGGACAAGTCGTTCGACTACGTCGTCTGCTTTCACATCCTCGAACACATGGACGATCCGGCGCAATTCATCCGCGAGATCACGCGCGTCGGCAAGCGCGGGTGGATCCAGTCGCCGGCGGAAGTGGCCGAGAAGCTCTTCCACTGGTCATTCCACCGTTGGTACGTCAACCTGATCGATGGCCGCCTGATCCTCCACCCGAACAAGGGCGAGGAAACCTTCGGCGACCTCTTCGACTACCTCTATGCGCACAACCCGCGTTTCGCGCGTTTCAGTCGCAGCATGCCCGCCCTCTTCTACATCGATCACGAGTGGGAGGGCGGGATCGAGTTCGAGATCCGCGAGGACTCGCCGCTCGATTTCCGCGACCCGGAAACCCTGCGTCGCCTGACCCGACCACAGGAGGATTGGCGCAGCGCCCTCAAGGGCGATGTCCTCTCCTTCGCGCACGACCGCATACCGAAGCCGCTCGTCGATGCCGCCAAGCGTCTCACGCGGCGGCGCAAGGGGACGGCGCGCGCCATCGACCTCGACGCGCTCTTCGCCTGCCCGGCCTGCGGCGGCGATCTCGCCCATCGCGGCGAGCAGTACACCTGCGCCGTGTGCGGGCGAATCTACCCGACCCGCCGCGATCTGCCGCACCTGCTGATCGAGGAGGCGCAGCTCCCCGTCGCGCAAGCGGACGAGCCCACGAAGGTGGCCGCCTCCACCATCGAGTAGTGCCCCCGATAGCAGCAGACGACGCGGCCCGGCAGGATCATCCTGCCGGGCCGATTGCTGTGTAGTTGCGATGCGATATCCCGTAGGTCTTCGCAAGCTGCGATCGTTCGGCATCAGGCTTGTGAGCGTGCGCCGTCCCCGCTCGCGGCTTGCTTGACTGTGCGGCGACGGAGGGCGAGGAGGAGCCCGCCCATGATCGCCGCGAGCAGCAGGAAACCGATGATTTTCTGTTGCCGTACCAGCGAGAGGGAGAGGATGCCGAAAAACGCCGTCAGCGTGTAGACCAGCGCGACGATCTGGCGCACGCTGTAGCCCGCCGCCACGAGGCGGTGGACGAGGTGCGCGCCGTCGCCCCCCTGGAAGGGGGAACGCCGCCCGAAGATGCGTTGCAAGATCACGAGCGCGGTGTCGAGGATCGGCAGGCCGAGGACGAGGATTGCGGTGGCGATCTTCGCGCCGCCGATGATCGAGATCACCCCGAGCGCGTAGCCGAGGAACATCGAGCCGCTGGTCCCCATGAAGATGCGGGCGGGCGGCAGGTTGTAAACGAGGAAACCAACACATGCGCCCGCGAGCGCCAGACCGAGGAGCGCGATCGAGTTCTGCTGTTGCTCGATCAGTTTATTGTCCTCCCCGCGTTGTACGATACTGGCACCGAAGAGGGTGAACGCACCGATCAGCGACACCCCCCCGGCGAGGCCGTCCATCGTGTCGAGCCAGTTCAGCGCATTGATCATCCCAACGATCCAGACGACCGAAAGCGGCCCGCCGATCCAGGTGGGGATGTCGAGATCGGAGATCCGCTCGATCCGCACGCCGTAGAGGACCGGCACGAGCGCGCAGACGATTTGCGCGATCAGTTGTGGTAGGGGCGGTAGACGTCGGGCGTCGTCCCAGGCGGCGAAGGGAATCAGTAAGGCCGCGCCGAGCGCCAACCCGGCCAGCGCGGCGTACTCGCGGAAATCTTTGTTCGGGCCCGAGCGATCGGTGATCGGCAGGCTGACGACAAGCGCCAGGAAAAAGGCGGCGACGATGCCGTAGCCGCCGGTGCGCGCGATCGGGCGGCGTTGGATCTCGCCGGGGCGCGGCCTGTCCACCAGCGCCCCGCCGACCGCCCTGCCAACCGCCGCTGCGAGCGGCACCGCTAGGAGCGCGCCGCCGCAGGCGACCGCGAAGATCAGGAGCATCTGCAACGAGAGTGGTAAGGCGGGCATCATCCTCCCCGGTCGAATAGCAAACGACGCTGCGACGGTGTGGCGGCGGGGTGGCGTGTACTTATCCGGCGTCAGTCGATCGCGTGCGCCCACGCCAGCGCGCGGGCTTTCAACTCGTCCTCCGCGCCGCCCGCCTCGATCATCCCCCGCAACGCGACGATCCCTTCGGCGATCGGGGTGCCCGCCGGGGCGGGGGCCATGCCGCGTACATGGAGGATACCACGGTACGGTCCCGGCTCGTACGTCTCGCCCGCACCGGTCAGTTCCTCGTGCAGGCGCTCGCCCGGTCGCAGGCCGGTGATCACGATCGGCGGCTCGCCGCTGTGGCCCATGCAGGCCCAGATCCGCCGCGCGATCTCGACCACCGGGACGGCGGGCAGGGCGTCGGGCAGGAGGATCGTGAAGGGCTCGTCGAAGGCGGGCGCGGCGGCGGCGGTGAGGAGCAGGGTGCCGTGCTGCGGCGCGATCCAGTAGCGGTCCATCGCCGGGTGGGTGATCGGCAGGGGCTGCCCGCTGGCGATGCGGCGCGCGAAGGTGACGCCGACGCTCCCCTGCGAGCCGAGGACGTTGACGAACCGGGAGGCCACGCAGCGCATCGCGCTCGTCGCCGCGACCTCGCGCAGTTGCGCCTCGATGATCCGCTTCGTCGCACCGTAGAGGCTCGGCGGATTCACCGCCTTGTCGGTCGAGGGATAGATGAGGCGTGTCGCCCCGGCCCGCGCCGCCTCTTCGATCACGGTCTGCCCGCCGCCGAGGTTCGCGTCGAGGTACTCGCTCGGGTCGGCCTCGGCCCAGGGGACGTGCTTGTAGGCGGCAAGATGGAAGACGAGCTCCGGTCGCGCCGCCGCGAAGAGCGTCGCGATCCGTCGTCGGTTGCGCATCTCCGCGAGGGCGAAGCGCAACCGGGCCTCGTCGTGCCCGGCGAGGAGCAGGCGCTCGCGCAGGGCGAACAGCCCCGCCTCGTTGCTGTCGATCAGGGTCAGCGCCTCGGGGTCGTGTGCCGCGATCGCCATGCTCAACTCGCCCCCGAGCGACCCCGCCGCCCCGGTGATCACCACGCGCCGTCCGGCGAACGTCTCCGCCAGGGTCGCCGTATCCGCCGTGACCGGCTCGCGATCCAGCAGGCGATCCCAATCGATCAACGCTTCAGGCGCGAGTCCCTGCCGCGCCCCCGTCTCCTCCGTCGCTGCCATGCGCCTCGTCATCCTCGTCCCGTTGCCGGGTCTTGCTCGGTCCGACGTGTATCGACAATCGTCGTCAGTGTGTCGTCAAGGGTTGACCGAGCGCCGCCGCGATCCGCGCTTGCGCCTCGCGCATGTAGGTGGCCCGGTCGTTGTCCGGTTCCAATGTCTCGGTCACCAGGAAGCGCGCCGTCGCGGCGAGGCGCGGCACGATCGCATCCAGGTCGAAGCGCCCCACGCCGTAGGGTAAACCCTCGCCCAGGGTGCCCGCCGCGTTGGAAATGTGGCAGTTGACCAGCCACGGCGCGATCCTCGTGACCCATTCATCCAGGGAATGCACCGTCGCCGTCGCGGCGTAGGTGGTTGCGGCGGGGCGAAACGCGGCGGGGACGGTCGCCGGATCGGCGGCGACCACCTCCAGGTGGAGCCCGGCGTGCGAGGTATCGAAGGTGATCCCCAGTCCCGGCACCGCCTCGCAGCAGCGGATCAGATCCTCCGGTTCGACCCCGATCGCGCTGAAGGTCGCCGTGCCTTCGCGCATCTGGGCGATCGGCGGGATATTCTCGATCGTCGGTGTCAGCCCCGTCTCGGCGCAGCGTGAGGCATAGCGCCGCAGGAACGGCAGGGCGCGTTCGAGCCACCGCGCGCGCTGTTCCGGCCCGATCGCCGCCTCGTCGACCGTGGGGGCGATCAGGTGGATCACCGCCACCTGCGCGCCAAGCGCCGCGCCGCAGCGCGTCAGACGGACGATCGCCTCGTCGTCGGCGGGGGCGTCGCGCGTCACATCGAAGAACTCTCCGTCGAGCGAGCGGATCGGCCCCTCGACGATATAGTGGAAGCCGCTATCGGCGCGCGGTGCGGCGGCCAGGATCGCCAGCAGACGGGGCAGCCAATCGTCCGGGGCGATGTCGCGCGCATCGAGGTAGAGTTCGAGGCCGTCCGGGCGCGGGGCGGCGAGGCGGTCGCGCAACTGCGCCGAGGTCGGGCGCGCTTTCAGCAGGATCGGGGTCGTGCTCATCGCGCGTCGTCACGGTCGAGTTCAGTGCGCAGCCAGGCGAGGTAGCGATCGAGGCCATCCGATAGCGCGACGGTCGGGGTCCAGCCCAACTCAGCCGCCGCCCGCACGGTTGTCGCAAGGACTTCTTCGCGGCGCTCATCCGTGTCCGTAGCGATGTCGATCGCCACACGGTCGGTCATTCCAGCGCGCGCGCGCACGAGCACCGCCAGCGCATCGAGCGGCGTGCCGACCCCGCTGCCGACATTGTAAACACGGTCTGTCATCGCCGGATCGCGCAGGCGCTCCACGGCGCGCACGGCGGCGGTCGCCACATCCTCGACGTAGACGAAGTCCCGAACGTGGCGCTGGTGGACCGCCAGCCGTTGTCCGCGCAGGGCGCGCTCGGCAAAGATCGCCACCACGCCGCTGATGCCGCCGCCCGTACGCTGACCCGGCCCGTACACGCTGAAGAGGCGCAGGGTGATCGCTGGGAGATCGTAGATCTGCCGGTACATCGCCACCCAACCCTCGGCGGCGAGCTTGCCCCAGCCGTAGACGGTGGTCGGGGCCGGGGCCAGCGCCTCATCCTGCGGGCCGTGCCAGGGGGGATAGACACGCTGGCTCGATGCGAAGACGACCCCGGCCCCGGCCTGCCGCGCCGCTTCGAGGACGTTGAGGGTGCCGGTGGCGTTCACTTCCGTATAGCCGACCGGATCGCTGGCCGAGAGGGAGGCGTCCGCGAGGGCGGCGAGGTGGACGATCGCCGCCGTGCCCGCCAGGTGCGCGCCGAGATCGCGCGCGGTGATGTCGGCCCGGACGACGCGCGCCGCGCCCGGCACCGCCGTCGCGCCGCGCGACAGCACCGTGACCGTGTGCCCCGCCGCCGCCAGCGCCGCGACGACGTGCCGCCCGATGAAACCGTTCCCCCCGGTCACCGCGACGTTCATCGTCCTGTCCCCGCGAGGGGAGCCGCGTCGAGGGCCAGACAATAGTCGAGGATCGCGGGAAGGCTCCCGCGCAGCGTCTGTCGTGGGCGTGCCGCGTCGAGCGGATCGAGCCCGGAGACGACGGTGAAGTGGGCGCTGTCGTCGACCGGCCCGGCGGGGTCGAGCCCCGCGATCGAGGCCGGGAGGCCGCGCGCCGCCGCCGCCGCCTGGACGAGGAGCGCCACCTGCGCCACCGAGGCGACCTCGCCGACGACGTTGAGCGCGCGATAGCCCGCGAAGTCGGCATGGTCGGCGGCGGCCAGGGTGGCCGCGACGGCATCCGACAGCCCGAGCCACCCGGCGGGGAGCCTGCCGCCGCCGAAGACCGTGATCGTCTCGCCGCGCGCGATCTGCCAGCAGAACTTGTTGGGGGCGGTCATGAAGGGAGGGTCGGTCTTGAAAATCGGGCCGAGGCCGTAGACGATGCCGAAGCGCAGGGCGAGGCACCGGAGGCCGTGCAACCCGGCATACATCTCCAGCAATTTTTCGGCATGAACCTTCGAGAGGTGCGACATGTCGCGAAAGACACCGTAGGGCTGTGCCTCATCGATCGCCCCGCGCAAACCCTCGCCATAGACCTTGAAGGAGCTGGCGTAGACGATCGTCCGGGTGCCGTGGCGCAGCATCGCGTCGAGGACGATGCGCGGCCCCCGGAGATTGGTCCGCTCGGTGTAGTCGGCGGGGGCGGCGTCGGGGTGCGCGCTGGCCTGCGCGGCGAAGTGGTAGACGGTCGCGAATGGCCCGTGTGCGAACGCCGTCTCGACCGCCGCCGGGTCGGCGACATCGCCCTCGACCAGCACGAGGCCCGCCGCCACCAGCGTGGCGAGCGCGGCATCGTCGGTGGAGAAGCGATTGTCGAGCCCGACGACCCGTTCGCCGCGCGCTAACAGCGCCGCCGCGAGCGCCGCACCCATGTAGCCGATGCCGGTGACGAGGACGGTCACAGTTGCTCCCTGCTCATTGCCGCAAATTGGTCAGCGCGGGGGAGTGTAGCAGCGGCAGCGGGGCGGGGGCAATGGTGGCCGCTAACGGTCGCGAACTTCGACGATCTGCTCGTTCACCGCAAGGAGTTCGGCGATTTGCGGCCAGGTTGCGAAGAGGAGCGTTTGCAGGCGTGCATTCGAGGTGTTGCCGTAGGTGAGCCAGACCACCTGCGGTGGTGATCCGTGGCGCTCGGCCCGGGCGATGAAATCACGATCCTTCGTCATGACAACGGCGTTTTGCTCTCTCGCCGCCCGGAATATCTCGACATCGGTCGCGTCGCATAGCCCCAGATCGCGCAGCGCGAGCGCCGTGATCGCGAGCCGTGCACACAGCCAGGGTGCGAGTTGCGGCGGAAGATGGGCATCTAGCCAGAGGATCACGCGGCGACGATCGGGTGATCGAAGCGCCGTGCGGCGTAGGCGAGCGCGGCGCGTACATCATCAGCTTCGAGATCGGGCAACTCTTCGACGATTTGCGCGCTGGTGAGGCCAGCGGCGAGCAATTCCAGGATGTCGACGACGCGGATACGCATGCCCCGTATGCACGGTCGCCCGCCACATTGCAGCGGATTGATCGTGATGCGCGATAAGAGTTCTTCCACGTCACTATCCGTTTCGCTTAGGGGTGATAAACATGCAGGCTGGGTCAGCGCGTGGGAGTGTAGCAGCGGCGCGAGGGTGGGGCAATGCCGCCAGCCGGGATGGGGAGATCAAAGGGGGCGTGGGAGGAAACTCCCACGCCCCCGGACCGCTCTTCTATGACTACTTGGTGATGGTGACGTACTTGCCGCGCGGCACCGTGCCGAGGATGGCCGGGTGGTAGATCCCCTGCACGTTCGGCTTGATGACGAAGAAGCTCTGCCCGTGGTAGAGGGGCAGGTGGGGCATCTCGTTCATCAGGATGACCTCGGCCTGCTTGTACGCCGCCTCGCGCTGCGCCTTGTCGGCCATCCCCGCAGCCTTTGCGCAGAGGGCGTCGTATTCGGCGTTCTTCCAGTGGGTCTTGTAGAAGTCGGTGCCGGAGACGAAGAGCTGGTTGTGCCAGTTGCTTGGATCGCCGTAGTCCGACCCCCACTGTCCGAAGTGGGCGTTGAACGGCTGGTCCTTGCGCGCGGTGCGCCACTCCGAATACGCCTTCGACTCCAGCGCCTGGAGCTGCACGCTGACGCCGAGGTTCTTCTTCCATTCCTGCTGGAGGTATTCGAGGACCGTCTTGACCGTGGACGAGGCGGAGTAGACGACTGTGAAGTCGGTCGGGAAGCCCTGGCCGTTCGCGAAACCGGCCTCTGACAGCAGCGACTTCGCCTTGTCCACGCCGCCCGTCAACGCCGACTGCGGGTTGTTCCCCGGAATGTCGGAAGGGATCACGTTCGGCGCATCGATGTAGTACCCCTTCAGCACCACGTCGATCAGTCCCTTGCGGTCGAAGCCGAGCGCGAACGCCTGACGCACCTTCGCGTTGTCGGTCGGCTTGTTGGTGCAGTCGAAGTGGATCATGTAGGTGCTGGAACCGGGGAAGCCCTTCAGTTGCTTCGAGAGGGTCGGATCCGCTTTCACGCGGTCGTAGTCCGCCGCCGCGACCTGCGCCGTGTCGAGCTCATTATTCTCGTACGCCTGCAACCCCTTCTGGAGGTATTGGTTGTCGGCGTAGATGTTGCACTCAACGCGGGTCACGGTCGGCTTCGGCCCCGACGTATAGTTCTGGTTGATCTCGAACGCCTGGAGCTGATCGTGCTTCCACTCCTTCATGAAGTAGGGGCCGTTCGAGATGATGTTCGATGCCTCGACCCACTTGTCCGCGACCTTGCTGATCACCGTCTGCGGCACCGGGTAGCAGGTCCAGGTGGCCGTGATCAGCGGGAAGAAGGGGGTGGGGGTGGCGAGGGTTACTTCGAGCGTCGTATCGTTCGTCGCCTTGACGCCGAGCTGGTCGGGCGGCACCGTCCCCTTGGTGATCTCCGCGCCGTTCTTGATCATCAGCAGCGCCTCAGTGTACTTCGAGGCGGTCTTCGGGTCCATCACGCGCTTCCAGGAATACTCGAAGTCCTTGGCGGTCAGCGGCGAGCCGTCCGACCACTTCAGTCCCGACTTCACCTTGAAGGTGTAGGCGGTCGCATCGTTGTTCGCGGTGTACCCCTCGGCGCAGAGGAGATCGAACGAGCCGTCGATCCAGTTCACCCCCAACAGACCGTCGAAGATCTGCGGCATGTTATAGGGGCTGGTCCCGACGCCCGGATCGAAGCTCGGCGGCTCGACATCGCAGTAGCGGAAGACCTGCTTGTCGGCCAGATTCGCGGCGCGCGTCGTGGCGATGGTCGGCGAGACGGCGGCGCGGGCCGTCGCGGTCGAACCGGCAGCGGCTGGTGCCGCCGAGCTGCCGCCGACCGAGCGCGGAACCTCGGTCGCGGTCGGGGCCGGGCCGGCGGCGGTCGGGGCCGTGCTGGGCTGCGCCGGGGCGCTCGTCGGCGTCTCGATCGCACCACCACAGGCGGCCAACGCCGCCGTGCCCGCCCCGGCAGCAGCCAGGGCCAGGAATTTCCGGCGCCCGAGCGCCATCTGCTTGCTCTGCTCCTCTGCCATCCTTGGTATCCCCTCCTGATAAGGCGCCTATACCGCACGCCGTCATGGCGCGGTGAACGATGCGTAAACGTTGCGGCGCGGTCAAAAGTTCCCGCAACGTGTGGACGTGGTGGCTATCGCTTCATCCACGGATCGAGCGCATCGCGCAGTCCGTCGCCGACGAAGTTGAACGCGAGGACCGTCAACGAGAGGGCCAGCGCGGGGAAGATCAGGATGTGGGGGTAGGAGCGCAGCTGCTCGACCCCGTCGGAGATCATCGAACCCCAGGAGGGGGTGGGCGGGTTGACGCCGAGGCCGATGAAGCTGATCCCCGCCTCGGTGAGGATGGCGCTCGGGATGCCGAGGGTCGCGGCGACGATGATCACCGCCAGCGTATTCGGCAACAGGTGGCGCATGATGATCCGGCGATCGGTCGCCCCGAGGCAGTGCGCCGCCTCGATGTACTCTTTTTTCTTCAGCGACAGCGCTTGCCCGCGCACGAGCCGCGCGACCGTCAGCCAGGAGACGAGTCCCAACCCGACGAAGACCCCGATCAGCCCGCCTGTGGCGTCGTTGAAGAGCTTGAGCGGCAGGAAGAACCCGCTCGTGGTGGTCTGAAACTTCGCGCGCAAGAAGGTCATGACGATGATGATGAAGAGCAGGTTCGGCTTGGCATAGAGCACGTCGACGATCCGCATCAGGATCGTGTCGATCTTGCCGCCGAAATAACCCGCGACGAGGCCGATCGGCACGCCGATTACCACGATGATCAACTGCACCACCACCCCGACGAGCAGCGAGACGCGCGCGCCGTAGATCAGGCGGCTGAGGATATCGCGCCCGACCTGATCGGTGCCGAGCGGATAGGCGCTGCTCGGCCCCTTCGTCACCGCCCGGATGTTCTGTTCCTCGAAGCTGTAGGGCGCGACGAGCGGTGCCGCGATGGCGACCGCGAAGAGGAGCACGATGAAGATGAGGCTCAGCAGGGCCGCCTTGTTGCGACGGAAGCGCCGCCAAGCGTCGCGATAGAGCGAATTCGCCGGTTTCGTGGTGCCGATCGCCCCGCTGCCGATCCCGGTGGCGATAGTCTTGTTGGTACTTGCGGTCATCTATCGCGCTCCTTCCCTGGTGCTCTCCGCGCCACTGCCATCCCGTAAGCGCAACTCAGTCATAGGCGATGCGCGGATCGAGGACGCCGTAGAGCAGATCGACCAGCATGTTCATCACCGTGATCACGGTGGCGAAGAGGAGGGTCGTGCCGAGCATCACCGGATAGTCGCGCCCGGTGACACTCTTGACGAAGTAGCTCCCCAGACCCGGCACGCCGCAGACAACTTCGACGAAGAAGGAGCCGGTGATCACATTGGCGAAGGAGATGCCCATCACCGTCGCCACCGGGATCATCGCGTTGCGAAGCGCGTGGCGGACGATCACCACACGATCGCGCAACCCTTTCGCGCGGGCGGTGCGGACATAGTCCTGCCGCAGGATGTCGAGCAGGCTGGAGCGGGTGTAGCGCGCCAGGATCGCCGCTGGCCCGAGAGCCAGGGCGATCGCCGGGATGATCGTGCGCTTATCGAGGATGCCGCCCCACCCGCTGGTGGGGACGAGGTGGAGCGTGTTTGCCAACAAGAGGATCAGCAGGGAGGCGATCACGTAGGAGGGGGAGGAGATGCCGAGGATCGCGCCGAAGGTGGCGAAGTAATCGAGCGGGGTATTCTGTTTCACGGCGCTGACTGTCCCGGCGACGACGCCGACGATCGCCGCGATCACGATCGCGACGAGGCCGAGCTTGATCGAGACCGGGAAGAAATCCTTGATGATGTCGGATACATCGCGGTTGCGCTGCGTGAAGGATGGTCCGAAATTGCCGTGCAGGGCATTGACCAGATAATCGGTGTATTGCCGCCAGAGGGGCTTGTCGAGCCCATATGCCTTGTCGAGCGCGGCCTTGGCCTCGGCGGGCAGCGGCTTATCGCTGTCCCACGGGCCGCCGGGCGTGAGGTGGATCAGCATGAAGGTGATCGTGTAGACGGCCAGGAGTGTCGGGATCAATCCCAGTAGACGGCGGACGGCGTATTGCCCCATCAGGCTCTCCTCTTAACGGTTGGATCGACCTCTCGCGCGACAACGGCGTGCCGGTGCAGCGTTGCGGGCGCGGTGACTACTGCGCTTGCGGTGTGGCGATTACTGTAACGGTTCGTTTGCCCATTGTCCACACATAATCGGCACCGTGATTCGCTGGTTTTTGGGCTAATGGCCCAAATGGGGCGTTAGCCCCAGCTGCGGAACGATACGGCGAGCGTAACGTGGCGGCGGCTCAACACGGCGGGATGCAAAATGGTCCTCTCCAGGGGTGTAGCCAGGCGGAGCTATCCGGAGACGGAATGCGGCGATGACCGCGAGCGGCCTGACGAGGTAGTGATTAACAAGCGGTTTCGAAACCGTGTGAAGGTGTTGGGGAAGGTGCGGGCGGAGAAGGAGGAGCGGCATCCCTCGCCGACCTCACTTCATGCCGAGGGTGATAGCAAAGCACGTGATCGATATGAGGTCACCAAACTTGGTCACTGACGGTCCGCTATGGCAGAATGGAGGCATGAAAACCTTCCTCGTACTCAAGAACGAGCAGCCATACCCGCTCCCGGCCCCGCTGCAGCGGGACGATATCCGCTTTCCTGAGGCCCTCGTTGAGCATTTCCTCACGGCATACACCGCCCCCGGCGCGCTGATCCTGGATCCCTTTGCCGGCTATGGGACCACCTTGCGTGTGGCGGAACGCCTTGGTCGGGTCGCTTATGGCCTCGAGTTCGACGCCCGACGCTACACCTACGCGCGACAGCACTTGCGGCACCCCGGACGACTGCTCCACGGCGACGCGTTACGGCTTGGGCAGTATGGCTTGCCGCCGATCGATTTTTCCCTGACCTCGCCGCCGTACATGCGGCGCGATGATACAGAGAACCCCTTCACCAGCTACCATACGACCGGCCAGAGCTATGCCGTCTATCTGCGCGACATCCGGTCTGTATACGAACAGCTGGCGCGCTTGCTGAGGCCCGGGGCCCGTGTGGTGATCGAAGTGGCGAACCTGAAAGATGCGCGTGGGGTGACCACGCTCGCATGGGATATCGGCACGGCGGTCTCGACAGTCTTGCACTTCGACGGGGAGATTGTCGTCGGCTGGGATACCTATGGCTATGGCTACGACCACAGCTATTGCTTGGTCTTCTCGAAGCCCCCCGTAATCGGCCCAGCGACGCGCTGACGAACAGGCGTCCGTCACCGGATAGAAGATCGGCTGGTGCGCCGACCGTGGCGGGAAAGCGCGGTCGGCGCTCGCGCGGATCAGTCGAACCCCGCCTGACCGACCGGGCGATACAGGGTGACCGTCTCCTCGCTCAGCGCGCGTCCTCGCGCCCGGCGAGGAGCGCCACGATACGGTCGAGGATCGCGTCGGCGACCGCGCGCTTCGGCAGGGTCGGCAACTCCTCCGTCCCGCCGTCCCGTGCGATCAGCGTGACGCGGTTGGTATCGCTGCCGAAGCCGCTCCCTTCCCCGGTGATGTCGTTGGCGACGATCAGGTCGAGATCCTTCTTGATCAGCTTCTGCGCGGCGTTCGCCAGCAGATCCTCGCTCTCGGCGGCGAAGCCGACACGCACGAAGGTGCCGGGCGTCTCCGCCAGGATGTCGGGGTTGGGGACGAGCGCGATCGTCAGGCCGTCCGCCGCCGCGCCGCGCTTCTTGATCTTCTGCGTGGCCGGATTGGCGACGCGATAATCGGAGACGGCGGCGGCCATGATCAGCGCGTCCCCCCCCGCAACCGCCGCGCGCACCGCCGCATGCATCTCGATCACCGTGCCGACGCGCACCACCTCGGTGCCGAAGGGCGGCGACAGCGCGTCGGTGGTGGGGGTGGCGATCAGCGTGACGTGCGCGCCGCGATCGCGCGCCGCCTCGGCGATGGCGAAGCCCATCTTGCCGGACGAGCGATTGGTGATGATCCGCACCGGATCGATCGGCTCCTGGGTGCCGCCCGCCGAGACGACGATCCGGCGTCCCGCTAGGTCGCCGCCGCGCGCGAGCACCTGCCGCAGCGTGCCGAGGATCGTCTCCGGGTCGGCGAGCCGCCCGCGCCCGACCAGGCCGGACGCGAGCCGCCCCTCCTCCGGCTCGGCGAAGGTCGCGCCGCGCGCGCGCAAGCGCCCGATGTGCTCCTGCGTCGTCGGCGCGGCGTACATATCCCCCTCCATCGCGGGGGCGATCACGAGCGGCGCACGGCTGTCGAGCACCGTCGTCTGCAAGGCATCCTCCGCGAAGCCGAGCGAGAGCTTGGCGAGGAGATTGGCGGTCGCCGGGGCGATCAGGATCGCGTCGGCGCGCTTCGCCAGCCCCACGTGCTCGACGGCCAGCTCCGAGGCTGGATCCCAGAGGTCGTCCACAACCGGGCGATGGGTAATCGCGCGGAAGCAGAGGGGCGTGACGAACTTCGTCGCACTCGCGGTCATCACCACATCGACGTGCGCCCCGGCCTTGACCAGCCGACTCGCCAGGTCGACCGCCTTGTAGCAGGCGATCGAGCCGCTGACGCCCAGGACGATCGTGCGGTCGCGCAGCGGATCCATCGGACCTCCATGATGAAGTAGGCGAAGTGGGCGAGTAGGTGGAGTAGGCGAGTACTGATGGGCGAAGGAGGGCAAAGTCCGGTTCTTTGCCACTCCTTTCCCGTATCTTTTCTCTCTACTCGCCTACTACGCCTACTGCGCCTACTGGTTGAGGGCGTAGATCAGGCGTAATCCGTTCAGGGTGAGGTGCGGATCGACGGTGTCGATCGCGCTCGTCTGCGGCGCGATGCGCGGTGCGAGGCCACCGGTGGCGATGACGTGCGCCCCGCCGCCGAGTTCGGCCTGGAGTCGCGCGATCAGCCCCTCGATCAGCCCCACGTAGCCGAGGACGATCCCCGATTGGAGCGCCGCGACCGTGTTGCGCCCGATCGCCTGTGCCGGGGCGACCAGCCCGACGTTGAAGAGCCGCGCGCCGCGCCGGAAGATCGCCTCCGCCGCGACCTCGATGCCGGGCGCGATCGCCCCGCCGATGTACTCGCCCTCCGGCGAGACGATGTCGAAGTTCGTCGCGGTGCCGAAATCGACCACGATCGCCGGGCTACCGTAGCCCTCGCGGGCGGCGATCGCGTTGCAGATGCGATCCGCCCCGGCCTCCGCAGGGTTGTCGATGTTGACGCGGATGCCGGTGTTCATGGTGCCGTTGACGATCAGCGCCGATTGGCCGCAGAAGCGGCGCGCGATCTCGCCGAAGGTGTCTTGCAGGCGCGGCACCCCGCTCCCGATCACCACCCCGTCGAGCGCCGCCAGATCGAGCCCGGCGCGCGGCAGGAGGGTCAGCAAGGTGGCGGCGTACTCGTCGGCGGTACGCTGCGGGTTCGTCTCCAGCCGCCAGGTGCCGACCAACTCCACACCCCGAAAGACGCCGAGCGCGACGTTGGTATTGCCGATGTCCAGCGCCAACAATGTCGGCGCGAGCACCGCCCGATCTACCCCCGTCATGACCATCCCTCGCCCCCGTCTGCCGTTCGCCAGCGCGAGGCGGCCAATCATCAGGGCGGCACTATAGCATACGGCTCGTCGTTGTCACGGGCGCGGGGTATGGTCGAGCGTCGGCGATTGCCGCGAAGCAGCCGCGCACGCGCCTCGCTCGTGCTCCACGAGCCAGTGTTTTGTCGCCAGGCCCGAGCGGTGGCCGCGCAAGGCCCCGTCCGCGCCGATCAGGCGGTGGCAGGGGATGATTGGGGGCAGCGGATTGGCGGCGTTGGCCGCGCCAACCGCGCGCGCCGCCGCCGGGCTGCCGACAGCGGAGGCGATCTCGCCGTAGTTGCGCGTCTCGCCATAGGGGATGGCGTACGACGCCCCCCAGACCGCGCGCTGGAACGAGGTGCCGCGCAGATCGAGCGGGAGATCGAAGTCGCGCCGTTCGCCCGCGAAGTAGGCGACCAGTTGCGCCAGCGCTTCGTCGAGCACGCCCTCCCCCGCGACGAGATCGAGCGCGCCGAGGCGCCGGGCGAGGGCGGCGGTGGCGGTGTCAGCCGTCTCCTCCGGCAGCGCGATCGCCAGCAGCCCCGCCGCCGTGCCGAAGATGTGGGCCGCGCCGAGCGGGATCGTGAGGGCGGCGTGGTAGACGCGCAGCGGCGCGCGCGTTCCCTTCGTTGACATCGCTCTGTTCCTCCAACCATACTCGTCTAGAACAAATCCTTGGTTTGTGCGTTGAGCAGAGTAACATGCATGGCGGCTCGCTGTGGACTGGCGGCGCGTGATCCGCCGGGGGAGGGAGCGCCGCCTTCGATCCGGCGGGGGACGCAGGCCTGGTGCGGGGCGGCGGGGGGCGCGATGGTGGACCGACAATCCGATCCCCGCTTGGGGCAAGCCGACGCCGACGATGGCGCGGCGTCGCTGCGCTGGGTCGATGCGACCGGCACGGCACAGGAGCGCGAACTCGTCGCCGACCTGACCATCGGGCGGCACGCGACCAATACGCTCCCGCTCGTCGGCGACCCGGCGATCTCGCGCCATCATGCCCGCCTCGCCCGTGCCGCCGCAGGGGGCTGGACGATCACCGACCTCGGCAGCGCCAATGGTGCCCTGCTCAACGAGCGGGCGCTCGCGCCGCAGGTGCCCACGCCCCTGCACGATGGCGATCGGATCGCGATCGGGCAGACGCAGCTGACCGTCAGCCTTCCGGCCCCGCGCGACGAATTATTTGCCGCCGCGCCCGCCACGACCAGTTTCACGTCGCTGCATCTGCCGCGCCCGATCGTCGGCTGGCTCGAACTGCCGGGCGGCGATCGGCGGCTGCTCGATCTGGAGACGCGGATCGGGCGCTCGACGCG
>JAABUM010002484.1_pt1 | contig 24599 bp, 24 predicted proteins | sample 5559161 | NCBI WGS metagenome assembly JAABUM01 (sample SAMN10711868, study PRJNA513369) | rock metagenome | isolation source: Antarctica rocks | place: Antarctica: Victoria Land, Siegfried Peak nord
GGTCAGCACCCGCGCGTTGAGCGGGAGCTCGACGAGCGCGGTGATGACCAGGGCGGCGAGCTGGGCGAGGAGGCCGGCCAGCGTGAGGGCGAAGGCGGGCGACCGGCGCGCCCGCGCCCTAAGGGCCACCAGCGCCAGGTTCGCCGCGACCGCCCCCGGCAGGAGCGCCCCCATGACCGGGCGGAGGTTGCGGACGGTGGCCTGCTGCACCTCCACGTAGGTGCGGGGCGTGAAGCCCTTCGTCGAGGGACCCAAGGCGGTCCTGGTCCCGAAGAGGACCCCGGCGGACAGCGCCGCCAGCAGCAGGGCCACGAACTCGGCGATCGTCCTGCTCTTCATGCCGTTGCCCTCCCTGTTGTCCCCCTCACCGCCCGGGCGCCCGCCCGCCATTGCTCAGCCCTCCGCGAAGGGGAAGTGTAGCACCTCGACCGCCCGGCGCTTCGCCGCCTCGCCGCGCCGGTCGTAGCGCGCGGTCGTCGTCGGCGAGGCGTGCCCGGCGAGCCGCTGCACCGTCGCCAGGTCGATCCCCGCGTCGAGGAGGTCGCCGACGAAGGTCCGCCGGAAGTCGTGCGGGCTGAGCTTGGCCACCCCCGCCTGCCCAAGGCGCTTCCTGAGCACCTTGTCGATCGCGTTCGACGACAGCCGCGCCCCCGCGATCCGCCCGCCCTGCGCCACCGGCAGGAAGCGCCGGGCAATCACTCGCAGGCGCTTGGTTATCGCCCCGCAGTCGGCGACAGGCCCGCCAGGTAGGCCCGCGTCGGGTCGGCCAGCGGTGCCCGGTCGTCCCGGTCAGTCACCGCCGTATCGGTCCACGGCGCCGGCAAGGTCGCCTCGCCCATCACCCCTCTCCCCGCCCCCACGCGGGCAGGAAACCCCGCCCGAGGGACCGACGCTGCGCGAAGTTGTCGAGCCGGGCCAGCAGCAGTTCCCCGGTGTCGTCGGCGAGCACCAGCCACCGGCCCTCGGGCGCGAAGGCGTAGCTGCTCCCCTGGGGGACTGATCCGAGGACACGCTGCGTATCGGCGTCCGGATCGATCAGCGTCAGCATCCAGGTCACCGGGTCGCCGACCCCCTGCACCACCGCGATCTCCCGCCCGTCCGCAGTCCAGGCCGGCCCGGCGTAATACGCGCCGCCGAATGGCCGCACGACGCGCAGGTCGCCCCCGTCCAGATCCGCCACGGCGAGCCGCCCGCTGCCCATGTTGGCATCGAGGCCGTTGTCGGTGATCGCCATCCGGCCGTCGGCGGGCGAGAGGTCGAAGTCCGACGTGCTCAGGAAGAAGCCGTTCGTCCCGCACTGCAACTCTTCCGGCGGACCGCCCGCGACGGGGACGCGCATGTAGGCGTTGTGCAGGCGGGCGCCCGAGGCCTTCTTGTAGGCGATCGCCTCGCCCCCCGGGGTCCAGCACATGGCGTGATAGTTGAAGTAGTCGACGGGCGGGTGCAGCGCGTCCCCGAAGCGCACCGCCGGCCGGACAAGGACCCGCGAGCGCCCCGTCGTCGGGTCGAGGGTGGCGATCTGCGACCGGCGGGGGGAGGGGGACAGCTCCTCGCCGTACACCAGTTGCCGACCGTCGGGCGACCAGCGCGGGGCATAGGGTCGGCCGGCGGTGAGGAACGCCGCATCGTCCCCGGTGTCGAGGTCCAGGATGTGGATCCGCCGATCCTGCCCGATGTAGGCGATCCGGCCGCGCGGGCGCGGGGACGCCGCGGGGCGATCGGTCGCCAATCCCGCCGTCACGCGGCGCAGCAACACCCGCACCTCCCCCATGCCTGCGGGGCGGTCGGCCGGCGCTTCGGCCGTCGTCGCCTCGACGAAGCGGCGCCAGCGACCGGTCGGCACCAGCGGGACGTTCGGGCGCGGCACCTCGCCGGTCGCCGCCCAGGCGGCGACGCGCCCGAGGCTGTAGACGTCGGCGCGCCCGTCCATCGCGTGCGCGTCGATCCAGGCCTCGGGCGCGGCGAACCCCTCCGTGCCGAACAGCTCGCCCGCGCGCGTGCGGATGACCGTCGTCATCCCGCGCGGCCGTCGCACAGCGCCCCAGTCCGCGACCACCCACCGCGACCGCCCGTCGACGACGATGCGCATGACGTTGCGCGGCGTGACATCCCGGTGCAAATAACCCGCCGCGTGGGCCGCGGCTAGCCCCTCCGTGCACTGCTCGACGATCGTCGCCAGCTCGTCATCGGCGATGGGACACGGCAACCGATCGAGGACCGCGTCGGCCAGCGGCATGGTGTACCAGGAATAGTCGTCGGCGTGGTCGAGCACCGGCATGATGTGCGGGTGGGCGAGGGCGCGTTGCGCCTCGATCTCGCGCCGCATCCGCGCCAGCGAGGCGGCATCATGGGCGCGGACACGCTTGAAGGCCACCCGCGTACCGGTCTCCTTATGGGTGGCCACAAACACCTCCGCCTGCCCGCCGGTGTCGAGCGGCCGCGGATCGAGACGGTAGGCGCGCTTCTTCGTCGCCGCGTGCGGGCGAGGAGGAGCCTGCCCCGCCGGGGCAGCGCCCGCATCCCCCGATCGCGCCGCCTGGCTCGCCACCCCCGGCAGCCCTCGCGGCGCGGCATTCCCCAGCAGGTGGGGGGCGACCCAGGTGATCGTCCGCGCGCCGTGCGCCCGCACGGCCTCCTGATCCAGGTGACCCGGCCCGCGCAGGAGATCGCGTCCCCAGAGGTCGCCGAAGATCGCCTCCATCGCCCCGGGCACAGGGCGCTCGCCGACAGCGAGCAGCCGATCGCGCACCGCCTCGCTCGCCAGGGCACCATCGGCCTCCGGCCAGAGGTCGGCCACGGCGGCGATCATGGCCTCCCGCAGCCGTTCATCGATCGGTGGTGTCCCGGTCTCGGCGGGATGGGGTGGGCGCTGGAGCACGCGCCGCTCTAGGCCAGTCAGGGGTTCGCTCGCCGCGCCAGATCCTGGCTGGGCGGGCGGTAGTGGGCGCCGCGCCACATACTCCTCGATCGTCCGCACCCCGGAGTAGCGGCCGATGTCGGCGCTGATCGCGTGACGCCAGGTCGGGGTGCCGGGGTCGCCGCCGCCGTTGCCGAGGATATGGGGCTCCTGCCGCAGCAGCAGCGCCGTCTTGCGCGCCATCCCCGCGTCCAGTTGGAGCGGCCCCCGTAGGTCGGCGTCGGCGATCTCGGGCGTGTCCAGGTCGGGGTCGGCATGTCGCTCCAGGCAGAGGCGGAGCGCCGCCAGGAAGGCGGCCAATTCCCCCCCCGCGCCACGGCAGAGTCGGAGGGCAGGGAGGAAGAGCATCACCGAACGGGGATACGCGGTGTTGTTGTACTTGGCCTCCCAGGCGCTATCGGCATTCACGAAGCCGGGCGGCAAGCTCGTGGCGATCGCCTCGACGTCCAGCTCGCGGACCAGTTTGCGGCCGATACCCCAATAGGTCGGCCACCGACCCTCGGCGTGGAAGTGGTCGAAGACAACCTGCAAGAAGCGGCACTGCTCGGGCGTGAGCGCCGCCTCGGTGCCACCCCCCGGTGCCGTCGCCCCGCCCCGGGCTCGCTCGAATTTGTCGGCCTCGTCACCGATGAGCATTACCCTGTCCCCGGTCCGCAGATCGAGGACGAGTTGACGCCGGCCGGCGCCGGTCGTGAGTTCGCGGGTGGCGGCCACCTCACCGAGGTCGATCGCGCGCGACTCGGTCCGCCCGTCGTGCGTCACGGTCGCGTTCACGCGTATGAGCTGTTGCCTATCTGCCCCGGACTCCATAGTTCACCCCCACGCCATTGTCTTGCACCTGCGCGCAGCCGCGTTCAGCGCCACGGGTGGGAGATGGCCTACCTACCCGTCGGCGTGATGCTCACCCGCTTGCCGCGTCGCCGGACGTGGCCCAGATTCTCCAGCTTGTGCAGACCCGACCGGTAGAACTCGCGGGCGTCGGTGGGCCTGTCGGCCTTGTCCCGCCGCTGCAGGGCCTCAGTCGCCTGCCCAGTCGGGACGTGCGTGATCTCATGGTCGTACCGCTCGCCGCTATCCGCCTCGTTCAAGAACCCTGCGATCGCCTCGGACGACGACGGCAGCCGAGCAACCCGGTTAGCAGCGATCGTTGGTCCCCCCATCCCCATCAGGCGCAGCACCAGACCATGCAAGTGTACGAACGAGCACGAGGGGATGCCAGCAGGGGCCGGAGCCTGCGTTCACCGCCCCGCGCCGCGCCGCCGCCGCCAGGCCCGCACCTCGGCGTCGGCCGCGGCGTCGGCCAGCGCGGCGTAGCGCAGCGTCGTCTGGATCCGCTGGTGCCCCAGGCGCTTGCGGATCGTCCCCAGGCTCACCCCGTCGTTGACCAGCTCGGTCGCGTGCGCGTGGCGGAGCTGATGGAGGGTGCAGGCGACGCCCGCCGCAGCGCAGTAGCCCGCCCAGCGCGCCTGGATCGACTGGTAGGCGAGCGGGCCGCCGCGCCCGTTCTTCGCCGCCCGGAAGAGGGGGCCGTGCCGGTGACCCGTCGCCTTCAGGTACGCGCGCAGCTGCCGGACGAGCGTCGGGTCGTCGAGCAGGAGCGTCCGGCGGCGCCCCCCCTTGCCCAGGACCCCGAGCCGCTCGTCGTCCGGCGTCAGGTCCACGTCCTCGACGTGCAGCCCCAGCGCCTCGCCGATCCGCAGCCCCGTCGCGTAGAGCAGGCCGAAGAGGAGGCGGTCGCGCCCCTGGGCACGCGGGATCGCGGCGAGGACGCGCGCGACCGCGGCCCGCTCCAGGCCGCGCGGCGCGGGGTCGGGCGGCCGCACCCGCGCGACCTTCGCCATCGGGTCGGCGGCGAGCCGGTCCTGGCGGACCGCCCACCCGAAGAAACTGGCGAGGGCCGCCTGTTTGCGGGCGCGCGTCGCCGGGCTCAGGTGGGCGAGGCCCCCGAAGTAAGCGCGCAGCGCGGCGGCGTCGACCTCTCCCAGCGCGCCGCAATAATGCGCCTGGAAGTGCGCCAGGTCGCCGGCGTAGGCCCGGCGGGTGTGGGGCGAGCGGCCCGCCTGCTCGAGGTCGGCGAGGAAATCGGTGATGTGGCCGGCCAGATCATCGGGGCGGAAGCGCGGGTAGGGGACGATCGTCATCGCGGTCGCTCCTCCTCCTGGCGGGCCTGCGTACCCGGCCGCGCGCGCTCCACCTCCCCGGCCAGGATATCCTCGATCGCGCCGAACGTCTCGCCGGCGTCCTCGACCAAGTGGTGGAGCGCCCGCAGCAGCGCCCGCGCATTGTCGTCGGTATAGGGCGGGCCGATGTCGAGCAGCGCGGTTGTGCATTGCAGCAGCGCGTCTAGCGTCAGCGCGCCGGGCATGGCGAGGCCGTCGAGCCGCGGCCCGGTCACCATGATGGTGGTCCCGCCGACGAGCAGGTTGTTCGCTGCGAGGCCCGCCGGCCCGGCATGGACGTGCTGGCTCGCCTGGCGATACGCCGGGCGGGCGGCCTGGAGCTCGACGGCCCGCTCGATCCGGGCGAAGTCCGGCCCCCGCTCGTGGTCGGGGGCGAATCCGAGCGCCGCGGCCGCCCAGCCGTAGTCGCCCTTGAAGGACTTCCCATAGTGCGCGATCAGCGCCGCGCTCTCGGCTTGCAGGCGCCCTACTGTGTCCGCGTCGAGTGGCGCGATGCCGTGTTCCCTCGCCACGCCCTGCCACTGGTTCGCCGCCTTGGCCGCCGCGACCTTCCCGTGCTGCAAGTACCGCTCGGCGACATCGCGGCCCTGCTTGCGGATGAGGTGGGCGGTGACGGCGAGTTCGTGCAACGTGCGCCAGCGCGCCCGCGCGCCCGCGGGGTGCCCGGACAGGAGCAGCGCCCGCACCTCCGAGATGGTCAGGCAGCCGCGCGCGTGCAGCTTGACGAGGGCGTCGAACACCAAATCGTTGGCCTCCAGGACGCGCGCCCGATGCCGCTCGTGGAAGGACTTGCCCGCCTGGTAGAGGGCGAGCGCGGCGAGGTCGTACTTGTCGAAGGCCGCGCCCCAGCGCGCGCGCAGCCGCCCCTCGAACCCGGCGCGCTCCTCGCGGAGCTCGGCAATGTCCGCCGGCATGGCCCGCCGGTACTGCTCCACCAGCCCCGCCCTGTCCTCGTCGGATCGATCGTCCATGCCCCCTCCGCCCAGCCCCACGCGGTTGTTCCTGTGATAACGGTAGAATCGTTGGGATCGGCGTCCAGCCGAAAGGTTTGGCCGCATGCGGGGCAATTTAGCAGAATCCTACGATAATGGCTATTATCGCAGGAATCGACCAAGGTGCGGAACTAGGACACCGGCGGTGGGGTGCCCCATCACCACGGCCCGGATCGCGATGAGGCCGCCGGGTCCGAGAGCCCAGCGGCCTCGCTCATTTCTACGCGGGGCCTACGCCGGGCCGGTGGTCGGCGGGATGACCCAACTCCACGGCTGCGCCTTGCGCGCGAGCGGCGGGACGAAGTAGTAACCGCCGCAGAGCACCTGCCGGTCGAACGCCTGGAGCCGGTCGACGCCGGTACCCGGCATCGGGAAGTCAGGGTTGTTCATCCAGGCGCGCACGATGAACTCGAACTGCGTCGCGAGGGTGCGGCCGAAGCAGATGAAGACGAGGCCGCGCCGCAGCTCGCCCGGCCCGGGCTGGATGAGCGCGTAGCCGCGCCGGAAGATCCGCCGCGCCTGGTCCGCCGCCTCGCGCCGCGGGTTGGCCTTGCGGGTGTGTGCCGCGAGCGCGACCCGTGTGTCGCCCTGATTGGCCGCGAAGGCGGGCGGGTTGTCGAGGTGCGCCGGGTCGTCGGCCAGATCGAGGCTCGCCCCCGACCACTTGAAGCGCCCGATCGCCTGCTCTTGCTCCCCGAGCGGCAGGTCGTCCCAGGCGGTGACGTTGTTGACGCTGACCCGCACGGCCATGTAGGTGCCGCCCTTGGTCCACTCCGGCTCGCTGATCGGCACCGGGCGGAGATCGGCCGGGAAGTTCGGCCCCTGGCCCGGGTAGCCGCCCGCCTGCGGGGCCGGGTGGGGCGGGTACTCCCCCACCCGCTTCGGATCCACGAAGACGAGCCCGGCGTCGGCCTCCTCGTGGCGCGGGTGCAGGTTCGAGGTGCCATCGTGGAAGCCGATCAGGGCACGCCCCTCGCGCCGGCTGACGCGCCCGGCGCGACTGGTGAAGCGCTGCACCCCGGCCTGGGTCCAGGCCACGCGCAGGCGGCCGCCGAGATCCTCCTCGACGCGCCGCGCGACGTGCTCGTTAATGTAGATGTTGTCGCTGCAGATCTGGAGGAGCAGATCGCCGTCGTCGGCCAGTTCCGGGTTGTCGCCGAGGGCGGCCCAGGGAATCGGCACCAGGTCGGCGGGCCGCTCCACCGCCGGCACCCCCAGCGCCGCGAAGCCGGCGGACGACACGCCGAGGGTGATCGTCAGGAAGTCGCGGTTGTAGCCGTCGTCGAAGCCGAGCTCGCCGGTCTCGGGACCCGGCACACCTTTCGGAGTGGCCGCCCCCTGGTCGTCGAGGTTGCTGGTCAACTCGCGATGGACAAGGGTGCGCAGATCCTCGAGGGTTGCGCGCGTCGTCGTCGGCGCGCGGTCGCCCTCGAACGCGAGCGCGACGAGGAGGAGGTGCCCCTGCGGGCGATTGGTGATGCCACTCTGCGGATAGGCCATCGCTGGTGACTCCTTCTTGTATCCGGGGCTGGCCCCGCCGTCGGGAGCGCCCATGCAACCCATTCGCCGCTGGTCGTCCCCGTCCGCCCTGCGGCCTAGTGCTCGGTATCACGCGGCGGCAGCGGATCGTTGCCGTAGCTGTCCTTCGAGCGGATACGACCGTCGCGCCCCTGCACGATGACCTCCACACCGTCGCGCTGCCCCATCTCGCGCGCCGCCCGCTCGGCGTCCGCCTGCCGCTCCGTGACCTTGCTGGGACGCCTCGCCCCCTCCCGCTGCACTTCCCAGTCGCCGTCCCCGCGCGGCGATACCCAGATATTGCGCTTCTTACCCATTACTCCGGCTCCTTCCTGGTGGGCGAAACCCTATAACTACGCCGCCCGCGACACCCACTATGTATGCACCTCGGTACTTGCCGCCATCATCGCTCCTTTCCAGCGGCTTAATATTGCTTCACTGCATCAGATGAAGTGCTGGCCCAAAAAAATGGCCCGCTCACACGGGCCAGCGGTACACGTACTGCCCACCCCCGCTGGGGGCGCTGACGCGCATCCGCGCGATCAGCCCGGCGTCGCTCAACTTCTTCAGCCGCTGGTTGACCGCGGTCAGCTGGATCCCCAGCGCGTCGGCCAGTTGCGGTGCCGTCGCCTCCTTCCGCCGCTGCAACGCTTCCAGCGTCTCGCGATCCGTGTCGGCGAATTTGCCGAGCAGTTCCCACTTGCGGGGGCTCGTGTAGGCGAGGGCCATGAAGTTGAGGGCAGCCAGGGCGGCGGCGAGGTTCTCCTTGACGAACTCGTCGGCCAGCCCCGTGAGCAGCAGCACCCGGCCCGGATACTCGCTGCCGATGCGCCCGTAGAGCTTGCCGAACACCTCGTTGGCGAACGAGAAGTCCATCACCTCGACCGATCTCAGGTCCACCGCCAGCGCCTCGCCCGGACCCAGCGAATCGAGCAGACCCTCGATCTCGGCACGCACTTCCCGGCCCCGGTCACGCCCCCAGAGTCGCGCCCGATCCGCACCCAGTTGGAAAACTCGCGGCCCTGTCATAGTTTCATCTTCTTCACTGAATCGGATTATAACGGGCCACAGCCCGGCTGTCAAGCGGCGTCCGGCGGCGGCACCCTGGCCGGGAGCGTGATCACGACCTGGGTGCCGGAGAGCATCGGCACCGACAGCAACCGGCGCTCTCCGCGATCCGCGCGGAGATAAAGCTTGCCGCCGCCGGAGCGGAGATGCACCGTCCCCCCGCTCTGCCCTGCCAGCCGCAGCAGGTGATACAGGCCCGTCCCGTGTGTCGGGTCGTCATGCTCGGACGCGCCCAGCTGGACGCTACGCGCGATGGCCTCGACGTCCGACGACAGGCCGGCATAATCGGGGTGCCGACTGAGCGTGTGCCGGATGCCCCGGCCCCGGTCGCCGACCACCACCTGCACGAACCGGTCCCCGGCCCTGCCGTGGGCTTGCATCGCCACCAGCCCCTCCGCGCGATCGCCGTCGCCGTGGTGATCGAGGATGTTGCGGCACACCTCCGAGAGCATCATGGCGAGCCCGCGGGTCTCGTTGCGCGAGTATCGCAAGCGGTGACGCAGGATGTGCATCGCCTTATCGAGGACGTCGTCGATCGTGCGGTGGGAATCAATTCGGGTGAACTCGATCAGTGCGCGGTTGCCGCCATAGAACAGGCGCATGTAATCGAGTCGCGCGGGCGGCAGATCGCAACGCTCCGTGACGGCGACCGGGAGGATGTCGAAGAAGCCAGCCCGCTCCAGGAACCCGCACGCCGTGCCCTCGCCCAGCTCGAGCCCCACCTCACGCCCGGCACCGTCGCGCAGATCGCCGCAGAGATAGGCCAGGCCGGCCATGCCGAAGAGATCGATGAACTCGAGTCCGCGCAGGTCGATCACCACCGGCTCGCCGGGCGCGAGCCGGTCGAGGGCGGCGCGAGCGAGGAAGTCGTCGAAATTGTAGGCGGTGAGGGCAGGACCAGCCGGGCGTATCCGGCGGGCGCTCGCCGATAGCTCCATCACTTCGGCAATCCATACGCGTAGCCGCCCCTCCCGGCGACATCATCGCGAAAGATTACCGCAGCTTTTGTACGTACACAAGCCACCGTGCGACCTTTACCCACTCGGGGTGGCGCAAGGGCGGTCAAGCATCTCCGCGCCCAGCAATAAAGGGCGGTTCTCACCCCTCGCCCCACGCACAAACCCCAGGTACCACGCCAAATCGTCACCGGGAATCCGGCGCGAAGCACCATCACCACCGGATCGGGCGGCGGGCGTTACCAGGCTGATGGCCCGACCATAAGCGCCGTCAGATTCTCTACCGGCGGTGGGCCCGAGCCGAGCCCCCGGATTGCGGCCGACGGGCCGCACCATTGGCCCCCCGCACGGGCGACCGCGCCGCCCCCGCCGCCCCCTACCGTCCGGAGCCACCGTCGCGTCGCCCTCGCAAGGGGGAAAGCCGCCGGGGCCCCGCGCGGTCAAGGGTGGCACCGCCTCAGGCGGCGCGGAGCGCAGCGGCGCGCCCTTGATGGGGTGGGGTGGCGGCGATGCTGGGGAGGAGGGAGGGCGCGACAGAACGCGGCACGGCCGCACCACCGGAGCGACAGGGGAAGCGCTGGGGCGCGGGGCCTGCCCCCGCTCGCGATGCCCATTCAGCGAGCGGCATCCCGCGCGCGGCACCGCCGCCCCCGCCGTGCGGGCGGACCGGGGGGGAGCGCCACGGCGGGGGCCAGGCGCGGCGCGCACCACTCCAGGGTGGCAGGACGGGGTGCGCTGTGCGGTCTGGCTCCGTGCCGCGCCCCCAGACCGCACAGCGCAGGTGGCGGGCGGGCGGCGAGACGGTCGCCGAGCAAGCCCGCAGTCCGGAAAACCGTCGGAACCGGAGAACCGCTGGGGCCCAGCACCGTTAACATTAGTACGGTATACTTACCATCCTACCGTCGAGGTGCCGCGCCAGCGCCGCCGTAACCGCCGCCGACCGTCGCTGCCGGGGCAACCCCACCGCGAGGCGGGGCACCGCAAAGTCGTGGATCGCGGTCCCGCCGAGACTGCCTGATCGCCAGCAGCCTCCTCACCCCGGACGCCGACGCTGGCGAGATTTGCCGCGCCCGTACCGGGCGCGGGCAGGGGAGGGTTACCGATGGACGAGCTGCACCCGCCGCCGGTGCTCGACGACGACGGAGAGCCGGAGCAGCCGAGCGCCGCGCGCATCTACGACTACCTGCTCGGCGGCAGCGCCAACTTCGCGATCGACCGCGAGGCCGCCGAGCGATTGCGCGCCATCGTCCCCGACGTCCCGCTCATCATGCAGGCGAATCGCGCCTTCCTACGCCGCGCCGTCCAGTTCCTCGTCGCCGAAGGCATCGAGCAGTTCCTCGACCTCGGCTCCGGCATCCCTACCGTGGGTAACGTCCACGAGATCGCGCAGGCATCCACCCCCACCGCCCGCGTCGTCTACGTCGACCTCGATCCCGTGGCGATCGCCCACAGCCATGCCATCCTCCGGGGGAACCCGCATGCCACCGCCATCCGCGCCGATGCCCGCCAAGCGGGGGTGATCCTCGCTCACCCCGAGGTGCGCCGCCTCCTCGACCTCGGCAAGCCCGTGGGCTTGCTGCTGGCCGCCCTGCTGCACTTCGTCACCGACGACGCGGCGGCCACCCACCTCGTCAGCACATTCCGCGACGCGTTGGCACCGGGCAGCTACCTGGTCCTCTCGCACGGCACCGCCGAGGGCGCACCGCCGGAGCTGGCCGAGCGGAGCGGGCAGCTCTACGCGCGCAGCGCGAATCCGACACAGCCCCGCTCGCGCGACCAGGTCGCCCGCTTCTTCGCTGGGTGGGCATTGGTCGCGCCGGGGCTGGTCTACGCCCCGCTGTGGCGGCCAGACAACCCCGGCGACCCGCTCCACAACCGGCCGGCTCGCGCGGGCGTCCTGGCCGGGGTGGGCCGCAAGCCGTGACGCCACCGGGACGCGCGGATGGCGGTGGTGCGCGGGGAGGGAGGGCGGGGAGGGAGGGCGCGGATGGATGGCGATGCCGCCGCACGGGCGGGGCTCCGGGCCGCCCAGCGGGAGCACCGCGACGAGATCGCCGCCCGCTGGCAGGAGGCGCTGATACCCGCCGGGCTCGTCCCGCACAGCGGGGCGACGGTATCCCGGCACCTCCGCGCCCTGACGGAGCGGATGTCCGCCTTGCTGCTGGCCGAGCCGTTCGCGCCCGAGGCGGCGCGGGCGCTCGGCACCGCGCTCGTCCGCCTCGGCTACGGACAGCCGGCGGCCCTCGGCCGTACCCTCGAGGTACTGGGCAACACCCTGATGACGGGACTCTCTGTCACGAACCGTGCCGCCCTCCAACCACGCCTCGTCGCGCTCCTGGGCGAGTTGGCGGCCGGCTTCGCCGAGGAGTCGCGCGCCGCGATCCTCGCTACACAGGGGCATCTCCGCGACGCGCAGTTGACGGCGCTGGCGGAGACGCGGGCGGCGTTGCGGGCGAGCGAAGCCCGGCTGCACAGCGTCGCGACCAACGCCCCCGTCATCCTCTTCGCCCTGGATCGCGCGGGCGTCGTCACCTTCATCGCGGGCCGGGGATTGGTCGCCGTGGGCCGGTCGGCGCGCGAACTCATCGGGCGGACGCTGCTGGTCGGGCTCGGCGCCGCGCCGCAGGTGCCCGGCTACGTGCGGCGCGCGCTCGCCGGGGAAGCCTTCAGCACCCCCGTCGCGGTGAACGATGTCGTCTTCGAGACGCACTACGCCCCGCTGCGGGACGAGGCCGGGGCGATCGCCGGGGTGATCGGGGTGGCGCTCGACATCACCGAGCGCGTGCGCGCCGAGACCGAGCTTGCCGCCGCCCGCCGCGGACTCGCCGCCGGCCGGGAGGTCGAACGGCGGCGGCTGGCGCGGGAGTTACACGACGGGCCGGTCCAGCAACTGGCCGGGCTGCGCTATCAGCTCGCGGCCGGCCGCCACCGCCTTGCCTGCGGGCGGCTCGACCCGGCCTTGCCGTCCACCCTGGAGCGGATCGAGGGCGAGATCGCGGCGGTCGTCGGGCAACTGCGCGGGCTGATCGGCGAGCTTCGCCCCGTCGGGCTGGACGCCCTGGGGCTGCCGGGGGCGCTGGAGAACTACGTGGCGGAAATCCGCCGCGACCTGGACGAGGACGCGCCGCCGACGATCGCGCTCGACCTGCTGCCCGCCGGGCAGCGCCTGCCGGCCCCGGTCGCCCTCACCCTCTTCCGTATTGCGCAGGAGGCGCTCGCGAACGCCCTGCGGCATGCCGCCGCACGCCGCGTGCTCGTCCGCCTGCGCCGGCGCGGGGAGGCGGTGGCCTTGAGCGTGGGCGACGACGGCCGCGGCTTCGTCCCCCCACCGCGACTGAGCACCTTGGCGGGGGAGGAGCATTACGGGCTGATCGGGATGGCCGAGCGGGCCGCTGCGGTCGGCGGGCACCTGCGCCTGCGCGCGCGCCCGGGCCGGGGGACGGTGGTGACGGTGCGAATCCCGGTGCCCGGGCAGGGGGATGGCGATGGCGACGATCCGGGTGTTACTGGCCGATGACCACGCGGTCGTGCGCCGCGGCCTGCGCGCCATCCTGGCCGACGAGCCGGACCTCGCGTTGGTGGGCGAGGCGACCACGGGTGCGGAGGCGCAGCTGCTGTGCGAGGAACTACGCCCCGATGTGCTCCTCCTCGACCTGAGCATGGCCGACGCACCGGCGAGCGTGACGGTGACGGTCGTCCGGGCACGGTCCCCGCAGACCCGCGTGGTGATGCTGACCGCGCACCACGACGAGGCGGCGGTCCGCGAATTGGTCGCCCTGGGGGTGGTCGGGTATGTGCTCAAGGACGACACCCCGGAGGCGGTGGCACAGGCGATCCGCAGCGTGATGCAGGGCGGCACATGGTTCAGCCGCCCGGTCATGGCCACGCTGGTGCGCATGTCGGCCGGTGCGGCAGGGTCGGCACCAGACGCCGCCCCGAGCAGGCTGACCGATCGGGAGCGTCAGCTACTCACCCTGCTGGCACAAGGGTGGGAGGTGCCACGCATGGCCGCCGCGCTCGGCGTGACCGAGCCCACACTGCGCAACTACCTCAGCCGCCCCTATGGCAAGCTCGGCGTACATGGCCGTCCGGAGGCGATGGTCTGGGCGCATGCCCACGGCCTGGGCGACGCCTGAGGGGTGCGATCGCCGGCCCGGCCTCGCGCGTCCCTCCACCCACCCCGAGGCGGGGCGGTGATATCCATCACCTATCCGCCGCTGAGGAACATCACCCCGAATCGGTGATACCTCTGCCTATCCACCCCTTGCCCGATGGGGTGTAATTGTATCTGCCGACCGTCATCTCCAGCACTTGAGGCCGGACACGGGGCTGGGGTCGGGGGAGCGAGGGGCGCACCCTGGGGCGCGGGTTCGCAAGTTTGTCGGAAAGGAGTGCGCGCAGGGAGGAGTCGAAACGCCGTGCGGCGGCACCGTCGATGCATCCGCGAGATGACTTATCGATCGCAGGGGGGAAGCATGGGATACTTCGCTCAACGCCGGAAGGGGTGGCGCGCATGGGCGCTCGCGCTCGCCCTCCTCTCCGCGCTGCTGCTCGTCCCGGCGCATGCCGCGCGCGCCGCGCGCGGCTACCAGTCGAGCACGGGGAACACGGCGGTCTTCACCGACTGCGATATGGGCTACTGCGCGAACCAGTACTTCGCCTGGGATGGCTTCGTCCACACCGACTACGACTTCGTCGACCTCTACAACTACACCGTACACTTCGAGGACCAGTCGACGATCATGCACAACGCGGCCAACAGCACCTGCGGGATCGACCTGGGCATCTACACCGATACCAACGTCGGCACCATCACGGTCCAGCAGGCCGGCTCGTACACCTACTCGGCCGCCGATCGGAACTGGGGCGGCTACGCCTGGCCGGAGTGGACGGTCAACAGCATGACGGCGCGCGCGTGGTCGAGCAGCTACGGGTGCTCGGGCGGCGGCGGCTTCAGCTTCTATGCCGGCCCGTAGCCGATCGCCGATCACGCCGCGACTCGCGCGGGGCGGCGGCAACCCCGGCTACGGTGACCGAGGGCAGCACACGGGAGGTAGATCATGAGCGCGCCGATGGCGCAGCGTTTCCTGCACCGGGCACGAGGGCTCGCCCTGGTGGGCGTCCTGGGCAGCGGCCTGGCGATCGGACTGATCGTCAGGCCGGTCGGGGCGACCATCCCGCCCGAGAAGCAGCAGCTAGTGAACCAAGTCGCGGAACTCGTGCAGCAGGACGGGCACCAATACCCGGCCGTCGTCGCCCGCGTGAACGGGCAGCCCATCACCGGCAAGGAACTGGCGCAGCGCGTCGCCATCGTGCAGCAGTCGCAGGCGCGCGGGCTGGACAAGACGAACCCGACCCGGACCGCGCTCGAGCAGCTGATCGCCGACCAGGTGCTCCTCCAGTCGGCCGGGACCTACGGGATCGCGGTGAGCACCGACGAGGCGCGCGCCTACGCCCAAGCGCAGCAGCAGCTGGCGGCACAGGCCAAGGACATCCCGGCGCAGGAGATGGTGAGCGCGGAGGCGGCGAGTCTCGGGGTCGCGCCGGCGCAGTACTTCACCGACCCCCGCATCGTCGAGGTCTACCGTCGCGGGATGATCCGGGGCCGGATGCGCGCCCAGATCGCCGCGAGCCTCCCCGTGGCGCAGCGGGGCGACGCCGCGGCGGTGCAGGCGGCGGTCCTGAACTTCGCGGCGCAGAGCGACGCACGGATCGAGCGGCTGATCACGCCGTGAGCATGTGCCGACCTGCCCGGCGTTGGCTCCTCTGCCTGATGGCGACCCTGCTCCTGGCCGGTTGCGGCCGGGGGCAGGCCACGCCTACGCCCGCCCCGTCATCCACGCCGCCGCGCCCCACCGCCCCCGCCGACGCGGGCGGCATCGGGTGCTTCCAGCGGCTCAGCGTTGCCCCCGCCACCGGGGTGCCGCCAATCGGCCAGGCGGAGGCGGAGGCGCGGGAGCGCGCGGCGCGCGACACCCCCGGCCAGCGGCAGCAGGGGCAACTCGCCGAGCTGCTGGAGGCCCGCCTCGTGACCGTGCTCGCCAGCGGGCAGCAGGCCAACGGGCAGGACGCCCTGCGGGGGCGGACCATCTGGCTGCTCGCCTTCGCGTTCACCCCGCAAGGCCAGCCGTCGGCCCTCCCGGCCACGGACGGTGCGCAGTTACGGTGGCGGAGCTACGCGCTGATCGATGCCCAGGCCGGGCTGCCCCTGGCCGATTGCACCAGCCCGCTCCCGGTCAGCAACGTGCCGACCAGTCCCGCGCCCTAGTCGGTCCCCTCGTGCTACGGTCACTCCTCGCCGACGGGGCAATTGATCAGGCGGGTGTCCCTACAGCGACGGCGATCGCGACGGCGAGCAGGCCCGCCGGTGCCGTGATTCCGGGACCACTACCCCTGAAGGTCAGGCGGCCTGTGACCTCCTTTCGCCGCTCTCATCCTCGCTCCCACAGTTGATCCTGCATGGGCCGCGTAGGCCCTACAGTGGCACTCGGTGCGAAGGAGTACGGCGATGCGGGACGGCCCTGCGGGGGTGGGCGGACGATGACTGGCTCCAGGCGGCCCTGGGCGGGGCGGCCGGGTTGGTGTGGGCGCTCGCGTCGATCGCCGCGGGAATCCGGTGGTGAGGCACCGCGACCGCACGGTGAGCGCCGACCGGGGCCGCCACGCTCCGGCCCGACGCAGGGAACTGAGGAAGGAAGGAGTAGGCAGAGGAAGGGAGGGGGTGTCGGGGGTTGGTAGCGTACCAGGGCCGGTCGCGCCTGCCCATCCCCCGATAGTCCCCCAGGCCCCCGGATACCCGGCATCGATCCTCGCCGCAGCCCCGGATCGCGGACATTGGTGCAACGTGCCGCCCGACAACCACCGCAGTACGATCGACAATCGCGCGCGAGGGGCGCGTGATCACCCATTTGACCGATGCGTCCACATGTACAGCGGGCTATACTCGGACCCTATCAGCATGCGCTTCCCACGAGCGGCACGCACCACCAGTGTGACGCCCCCATGTCCTTCGCCGCACCTGGGGTGTCATCGCCGCCGAGCGCCGCCGTGACAACCGCCGACCGACGCTGCTGGGGCAACCCCATCGCGAGGTGGGCATCGCAAAGCCGTGGATCTCGGCCCTGCCGAGACTGCCTGGTTGCCAGCCTCCCTCCCCTTGCCCCGCCGCACCAATGTTAAGGTGTCGCTCGCCCTATGCGGGCGATCGTGGGAAGGGGGACCATCATGGGCTGCCAGCACACCGTCCTGCTCCTCAGTTCGGACGCCATCGGCTGGGGCGAGTTGCGCCAGCTCCTCGCCGCGCTGCCCGACGTGCGCGTGGTCGGGGACACCGCCGACCCCGACGCCGCGCGCCGCCTCGCCGCCGCCCACGTCCCCGACGCGATCATCGCTACAGCCACGCTCGGCGGGCGACCGACCCTGCCGCTCCTCGCCGACCTGCGCCGCGCCTGCTGCCCCGCCACCAAGGTGATCCTCGTCGCCGCCGACTACGCGCCCGGGCGGCTCCGCTCGCCCGAGGACACCGGCGTGGTCGGCTACCTGCTCTGGGCCGACCTCTCGCCCGCCGTGCTGCGCCACTGCCTCGCCGCCGCGATCGCGGGCGACATCATCCTCGGCAGCGGCCGGGTTGTCCGCCAGTTCGTCGCCGGGCTGCGCGGGGAGGGGCCGACGCGCCTCGCTGCGGCGGGGATCACTGAGCGCGAACGGGCGGTGCTGGGCCGACTGGCCGATGGGCAGACGCGCGAGGCGATCGCGATGGCGGAGGGGATCAGCCCGACGACGGTGAAACGCCTTATCGCCGACCTGGAGGCGCGACTCGACGCGCCGAACCAGTTCGTGCTCGCGGTGCGGGCGATGCGGCTCGGCATCATCCGGTGAAGGACGCTGGCCCAAAAGGGCCACCGGAATGACCCAAAAGGATCAGAACGATGCCCCGAAGAGGCCATATAACTGGCCCTTTTGCACGTTGGCAGGGCGCTTCCCTTACGACAGAATGGTAGAAGAGGTCACAAGCGAAAACACCACGCGAGGGCCTCTGCGGATAGTCGCTCGGCGGTCGCGCCGGGCACAGGGTTGGCCGCGCTGGGTTTCCCTGGTGGCGAAACATGAGCGGTCAATAGGGGGATAGAGAGGAGGAGAGCTGGGTTGCGGACAACTTAGGGCACCGCGCGGACCTTCGCTATCCCAAGGGATGAACGAGGAGGCATGCATGTGCGAGCACCATAACGCCAACAGTTAGAGTCGCTCGTGTCCCCCCGAGGGGTCATCGTGGATCAGCGAATATCGTTGGGAGGTATGTTATGCGAAAGAGACGTTTGCTCCCTTTACTCATGAGCGTGATCTTACTCCTGTTCGGTGCGGGAACTGCGGGGGCCTGGGACCTCGACCACGGGTACGCCGGAACCTACCCCGACCAGTATTCCGTCGACAGCGGCACCTTCTCGACCGGCTATGACGGCGGGAATAACACGTTCGGCGCGGCCGCACAGTTCCACTGGCGATCGTCGGCCGTGGGGTGGATCCAGTCCAATGCCGCATACTCCGGGTCCTTCCATAACAAGCCGGCGCTCGCGTTTCACGGGGAGGCTGCGCCGGGGAACCCGTGCGTCAGCCTGGATGCTAGCACGTGGTTCTCGTCTGATCTCCCGAACGCCCGCGGTCAATGGGAATTCCACTGCACCTCTGCCTACTACGAGGAGGTTCGCGTCCTCGCCGACGCACCGTGGCAGTTGGGGGGGTATGCAAATTATTATGCCCAGGTGATGTACAACAACGTCGGGACGGGCGGGGGCGACCTCAATGTCTCCTCATACTGGCTCGACTGGTATGACCACCCGAGCGGGACGGGTGGGGCACCGAACTCTGGCCGGGACTACAACACCAAGAACTGCTTCGGCTGGGTCTCGGGCGGCATCGGCTGGTCCTACTGCTAACTTGGTCGACGCGCGGCAGCGTGTCGAGTCGAACGGAGGCGATGATGACGAAGCACCATCTCGCGAGGGCATTTGCCCCCTTCGCACTGACCCTGGTTATCGCCGGTGGCGCGCTGTTCACGGGCCATGCTCGCGCGGCCACGCCCACGCCTGTGGCGCAAACCAGGCCGTCCACTCCGGTGATCGCGCAGAAAGACAATGGCACCTGGCAATACGTCACGACAGCGTCAGAAAGCGGCCAGATCCGGGTGGCGATCGGTCATGACAGCAGCAGCGTGCAGGCGCTCAAAGCATTCGCCCAGGCGAATCGCGACCTCGCGAAGCCGCTGGTCACACCTGGCGCGAAACTCGACGCCCTGATCACGTTCAACCGCCCCTTCACGATCGACGACTTCAAGAAATTCGTCACCGACAACCAACTCAGCGTGTCGGGGTATACGCTCCGCGCCACCGCGCCCGACGGGCACCGCTGGACGATCGGTGGGACACCGCGAGGGGGGGATCTCGTGCCCCAGGACCTACTCGACAAGCAGTTCGCGTATACGGTGGCACACGCGCCGGGCGCCGGGCTCAATGGTGTGGTCGATGTGACCGTGTCGTTCGATGCGGCCCAGTTCGGGAACGTGCAGGCGACGCAGGGGGTCTTCCTGGTCGACATCACGCGCACGGTTGCGGTCGCCGAGAGCCGACTGGTGGCCCCCCAAGTGGTAGGCACGGCGAAGGTCTTGGTCGATGAAGCGCATCCCTACTGGGCACTGGAAGATCTTGGGCCGCAGAACTTCCGCTAACTATCCGTTACTGGTCTGAGTGATGCGGCGGGTGACTCGGTATCGAGTGCCCGCCGCGTCGCGCACGCCGATACCGGCGCGGCGGGCACATCTCGGCATAGCCCTCGACGCAGGGGTACCCATCCGGGGATCAGAACCTTCTGGGCTTGGGTGCGTTGTACAAACAACCAAGTGGCCTCCATTCGCCCCGGATGCATACCGCCGTAGCAAGAGCCATATCTGCTGACGCCTGCGGATCTGCTCCCCGTCGCCGGGCTGCGACACGCACTCGCGGCTGAGGATATGCCAGGGGCCGGGAGGCAGACCCCGCAGTACGACCCGCTCCGACACCTGGCTGCGGCACCGCATATGCCACGATCGAGGGCCTGACCTTAAGGCGTGCGACAGCGCACCAGCACAGGGTAGCGGTACTTTGTGGACTTCGGATGAGAGGGCGAAAACGGGCCGATGAAGGCGACCCATTGCGGAGCGGCGTGCGAGTACGTACTACCTGTGACCCATCCCTGTGACTGCCGATCACGGCTGTTTCGCCGGATTCCACAAAGTACCGGTAGAGCGTTGCTATCTATAGCGTGGCAGAAGTAATGTCGGGGGCAAGGCTTACGGGATACCGACTACTTGCCCGCTGGCGAGGAGGAAGATGTGGCCAGGCAGGATCAGCCCGCGCGTGCACCAGGTGCGCGTCGGCGCGTCGGCATCGTTGCGGTGCTCGTCGGCGCGCTGGTATGCGGTGGTGCGCTCGTGTGGGGCGTACCCCGCGGCGAGCATCACTTCGCGCGCGAGAACCCCACGGTGACGCTGTTGCCGCACGGCGATCTCCTGGTCGCCGGGGGCTTCGCCAGCCCGGTGTGGCTCGGCGCGCTGCGGGAGCCCGGGGGGGCACCCTCCGCCACGGCGGAGCGGTATGACCCGGCGACGGGACGCTGGCACCCGGCAGGGGCGATGGCGACGGCACGGCTGCAACACACCGCGACGCCCCTCCGCGACGGCCGCATCCTCGTGGCGGGCGGCGTGACGACCCTGAGCGACACCACCAAAACGGCGCTCGCGAGCGCCGAGATCTACGATCCCCGGGACGATACCTGGCACACCACCGCCCCGATGGATGCCCCACGCGCCGGGCACGCCGCGACGCTGCTCGCCGATGGCCGCGTCCTCGTGGTCGGCGGGCGCGGGTACGCCACTGGGGCGGACACCGCCGCTGATGTGTACGATCCCACGACCGACCGCTGGCAGCAGACCGGACCCATGGGACGCGATCGCACCGGGCACGCCGCGACGCTGCTCGCCGATGGCCGCGTCCTCGTGGTCGGCGGACACACCGCCGTCAGCTACTTCGACACCGCAGCGGAAATCTACGACCCCGCGACGAATGCATGGGGCGCGGCGGGCGCGCTGAGCATGGGCAGGGGCGACCATACCATCACGCGGCTCTCGGACGGTCGCGTCCTCGTGGCGGGCGGCACTGGCGCGACGGGCGCGCTGGCAACGACCGAGTGGTACGACCCGGCGCGCGACGTGTGGACGTCGGGATCGGGCCTCACCAGACCGCGTGCGGGCCACACCGCCACGTTGCTCGCCGCGGGGGTCGTGCTGCTCATCGGGGGCGACGGAGCGGGGCGGCGCGCGACGACCGAGTGGTACGACCCGGCGTCGGGGGCATGGCGCGCCGGACAGGAACTGCTGCTCCCCTGGGAGCAGCACGCCGCGGTCCTGTTACCCACCGGGGTGGTCGTGGTTGCCGGGGGCGGGATCATGCGGGAGACGGTCGAGCGGTATGCGGGCGCGGGCGCGCTGACGGCACGCCCCTATACAGGCGGCGGACCCTCCACCGGGGTAGCGGTGCTGGCACGGTGACCCCCGCCACTCACCGCGTGCTGGAGGCTGCACCCCGCCGGGAGTCGCGCCGGGGCCGGGGCAGGATGATCGTGGCGGGCCTCCGGGTATTCGGCACGGGGGTCGGTGCACCGGGGCGTAGCAGGAAGGGGTCGCGGGTGGATCGCCATCATCGCGGGCGCCAAGCACCACAAGCGCGCCGAACGGCACGACGATCAGCGTCAGCATCTTCCCGCACGCGGACGATCCCCTGCCACGGGCGACGCTCGACGGCCAGCTGGCCTCCGCGAGCGGCAAGGTCGGGAAGTTGTCCGTCGGCGGGGTCACCACCATGCACGGCTCGGTCCGCGCATCGCGCGTCGCCCGGCTCATGGCCGACAGCCAGGTCTCCCTGGTGGATGTCACCGCGGCGGTCATCCGCGCGGAGTTCGCGAGCGCCGGGATCGTCGCGGCGGACCGGCTCCCGGCGGCGCGGCTGATCGTCATCGCGCAACCGCCCTTCTGGCAGATGGAAGAGCTCGGCTTGCAGAATTTCCGCTGACGCCACAGGAGCTGTCGTGCCACGCACACTCGTCGCCATCGATGCCCCCTTGCCGCGCCGGTGGGCGTGGCTGTGGTGCGGGGCACACCTGACCGTCGGGGCGCTCGGCCCGGTCGCCCTCCTGCTGGCGCAGGCCCCCTTGCGCGACGACGCCGCGACCCCGCTGGATGCGACGCGGTTCGTCGCGGGGCTCGACGCCTGGCTGGCGGTGCTCCTCGCCGGGCTCATCCTCCTGGGTGTCGCCCAGTGGCTCCTCCTGCAACGCGCCTTCACCGGGCTGCGCTGGTGGTGGGTGCTACTCACCGTCGGCGCCGGGATCATCGGGGGCGGGAGCGTGCTCTCCGTCGCCTGGGTCCAGGACTACGGGCGGTCGCTCGGGAACGACATGGCGCTCTACGCGATCATCTTCGCCATCATCGGCGCGGCGCAGTGGCTCGAACTGCGCCGCGCCGCGCCGCGCGCGGGCTGGTGGATCGTCGCCAGCGTCCTCGGCGACGTCGCGCTCTGGCTCGCCTATGCGGCGGTCGCCGCCGTCGGGCCGGTCGGTGCTGCGGTCGTACGGGCGCGCGAGGTGCGCCCGGCGGTCATGCTCGCGCTCGCCGTCCAGGGGGGGAGCGGCTTCCTCGCCTACGCGGCCGTGATGGCGCTGGCGATCTGGTACCTCAAGTCGCGAGCGGCTCAGCGGGTTGGCACGCCGCAACGCCGGTTCTCGCTGCGCCGCTCGGGGACACAGACCCGGTAGCGCGCGGGGGCGCGCTGGGCGCGTCCCCGCAGCACGAGGTGCCAGCCGGGCCGGGTCGCCGCGCCGTCGGCCACTGCCAGCAGCGCCCCTCCGGGCGAGGCGGCCCGCGTCGTGCAACGGTCGCCCGTCGGGATAGTCGCAGGGCGTCACGGCGCGCGGCGTGCCTGGCCCTACTGAGCGGCGTGGTGCCGCCCACACCACGGTCGGGTCGGTGTAGGCGTCGAGGGTGTGCCACAGGCCGGTGTCGCCATCGTCCACGACCACGCGCCACCCGTCCGCGCCACGCACGCTTACCGCCCCCACCAGGCGCCAGCGGTCGGACGCCCGCGCGAGGTCGCGCAGGGTCCGCCGCAGCTCCCACCAGGTCACCTCAGCCCTCCCCCGTCGGGCGCAGGCGGAAGGCGACGACCCGCCCCCCCCACCCCGGCCCCGCCCTCGTCGGCCAGCAGCCCGCGCGCGCAGGCCAGGGCCACCAGCGCCGCCCCGTCCGCGTCCTGCCCCGCGCCCAGCTTCGCGCGCAGCGCGCCGAGGGCCTTGCGGACCGTCCCCGCCGCGATCCCCAGGCCGCCCCCGAGGGCCGCGCTCGACGCCCCCGGATCGGCCGCCAGCGCCGCCAACAACTGTGCCTCGCGGGGGGTCAGCGCCAGGGCCGGCACGATTGGAATCGGCATGGTAGTCGGCGCGGCCTCGGCCTCGAGTGGCACCACCGCTGAAGGTACGATCTTGCGTGTGTGCCTCGTCACGGCTTACTTGACACATATTTGCACCCGCCACCGGCAGGCTAGGCGTCGCCGCAGCCGACGCGTATAATGCGCGACCTGGCGATCGCGACGCAGACGATGGGGGCGGGGGATGTCGGCGCAGCAGCGACAGCGGACCGGGCCGACCGACGACTGGCACCAGCTCGAACTCCTGGCGCGGGCACCGGGGCAACGGGGCTATGAGCTCATCCGCCCCGTCGTCCTCTTCGGGCAGTCCCCCGCCGAGCGCGCGGCGGAGACCGGGGCCGCAGAGCGGACGCTCTACCGCCAGGTGGCTCGCTTCGCGCAACTGGGCATGGCGAGCTTCGTCCCGCCACCGCGGGTGGAGAAGCATCGCACCCTGCCGCCCCAGGTGCGCCAGGCCATCATCGACCTGCGGCGGGAACACCCGCCGCTCAACGTGTACGAGATCACGACCATCTGCTGGGCGCGCTTCGACCACCGTCCGAGCCCGCACACCGTCAAGCGGATCCTCGCCGAGGGACCGCCGGCCCCGCGCGAGCACCGGCGTTTCCCGCCCTTCCACGCCGTCGCGGACCCGGCCGCGCGACGGCTGGCGATCGTGCGGCTGCATATCGAGGGCTGGAACGCGAAATCCATCGCCGCGTACCTGGAGACGAGTCGGCAGACGGTCCACACGACGCTGCAGCGCTGGGTGGCGGAGGGCGTTGCCGGGCTGCCGGACAAGTCGCGCACGCCGCACCGACCGGCGACCAAGGTCACCCTGCGCGCCATCGCGACGGTGAAGGAGCTGCAGGAGAACCCGCTGCTCGGCGAGTGGCGCGTCCACGCCGCCCTGAAGCGGCTCGGCATCCTGCTGAGCCCGCGCACCTGCGGGCGCATCCTGGCGCTCAATCGGAAGCTGTACGGGCTGCCCAAGCCCGAGCGCCGGCCGCGCGCGCCCAAGCCGATGCCCTTCAAGGCGGCGCGGCGCCACCAGTACTGGTCGGCGGAGATCCGGTACATCGACCACGCTCTGGGCGATTTCAAGGTCTACGCGGTGACGATCCTCGACAACTTCTCGCGCGCCGTCGTCGCCAGCGGCCTCTCGCGCACGCAGGATCTCAATGCGTTCCTCCTCGTGCTGTATGTTATCTATAATCAGTCATGCCTCGTTGGCCTCATCACGGAGATACGCGATGGTCAGGATGAAGCTCGCCGTCCTTACCGATGCCCACGCCAATCTCCCGGCGTTGCGGGCGGCGCTGGCGGCGATCCGGCGCGAAGGATGTGACGCCATCTACCACATCGGCGACAGCATCGGCATCGGCCCGTACCCGGCGGAATGCCTGGAGCTGCTGCTGGCCGCGCCCCGGATGCGCCTGCTGATGGGGAACCACGACGCCTGGTTCGCCTATGGCTTGCCG
>JAABUM010002485.1_pt1 | contig 24597 bp, 47 predicted proteins | sample 5559161 | NCBI WGS metagenome assembly JAABUM01 (sample SAMN10711868, study PRJNA513369) | rock metagenome | isolation source: Antarctica rocks | place: Antarctica: Victoria Land, Siegfried Peak nord
CTCGATGTGCTTCTTGGCAACCTCAATGGCGGCACGTCTCGAGTTGAGGAACTGGTCCACGGCGGGTAGGCTGCATCGTACTTGACGAAGCAGTGATGCCGGCGTGACAGGTTCTCGCCCAATGACCATGCACAGTGGCGACATCCTCGTGGAAGCCTGCTTGAGGAGTTGATGGTCTGTACAGACGCCAGATGCTCATCCCAATCATTCTGCAGGTTATTCACGAAGTTGCGTAGAATCTGCTCCACACGGTTGGCTCTCTCCGTCAAGCCATCCGTCTGCCGGTGGTATGCTGTTGACATCGGCAGCGTGGTTCCCATGATGCGCCACAGCGTCTGCCAGAATTTGGCGGCGAAGCGGGTCTCGATCTGAAATGATGGAGGTCGGCATTCCGAAGTGCACAAAGACGTTTTCGTAGAACAGTGCTGCCGCCTCTGCTGCTGACGGAATCAGCGTCGTCAAGCGCGACAGTCGGTCGACCACCACCAGTAAAGCGTCGTGCCCGCGCTGTGTCTCCGGCAGTTCAGTGATAAAATCGAGGCTGACGCTCTCGAATGGGTTGTCTGCTATCGGCAGCGGCGTCAGCAGCCCAGCTTTCTTCAGGTTGCTGGGCTTGTTTTTTTGGCAACGTTCACATGTCTTGATGTAGAGTCGCACGTCGTCCACCATGTTTGGCCAGTAGAACAGTTGCTGCATCGCTGCCAGCGTCTTGTCCACTCCCAGGTGTCCGTGCATTGGTGTGTCGTGAAGTTCAGTGAGTAGCCGCTGACGCAGCTCTCTCCCATCTGGAACATAGAGCCGTATGTGGTGCCGTATGTCCAGAGGTCGTTGTCCTTCTCCATCCGGGCATCTTGGCTGCCCAAATCTTTGGTCTTCTCGTCCTGTTCGTAGCTCGCGATGATGTCTTCTTTGACTTGGGGGTCCATGGTGGCAAACGAAATGCCCGCCAGTGTGATGTACACTAGTGGTTTGAGGCAGATTTTCGGCGCCGAAACGGGGGGATCGGCGCCGGTTCGGCGCGCCGAAGCAAAGTTCGTCGCCGAAACAGCCGGCCGCCGAACCGGCGACCGGTTTCGCTTCGGCGCCCCGAAACAGCGCCGAACTTGCCGTCTTATGGGTTCGGCGCGCCGAAGCACCGCAGTCTTGCCGAAGCAGCGAACAGACTCCCCCAGAGGTACGCGCTGTGTTTCAAGGGTACAATGCATCTTCCGTTATATTTGACAAGGCTGTGAAGCCGAAACGAGACGCCCTCGATGACTGGCGCGTGTCGGCTCCTGCTTGCGATTCTGAAAGTGATCCCGGCACGCACCGAGTAATGAGCATCATAGCTGCACGTGTATGTGTGGTGTGCACGTCACACTGTTCGGTGCTTCTCGCAGGTGTGCCTGTTCTTTTGGGCTGTCGTTGCAACTGCAAATTCGAAGGGGCAGTAATGCCACGTCATGTACTAGGGTTTGACTCGAAAAGCTTTCCACGGTTTGGCGCTGGCGTGCTCACAACATGAGTGCCACTGGTGATAGTACCAGGTAGTCGGTGATAGTACCAGTCACCAGTAAGTGAGTACCACTGGTGTATATCACTGTACACAGTAGCAGTTGGTAGCAAATCAGTCACATGGTCAGCTTCGAGGCACTTGCGCGCACACCTGCCTTTTAGAACTCTGTAGAAACATACAACTATAACGCTTGCCCTTCGTGGTTCATCACTTCGGCTCTGCTGCAGATACTGCAGCATAACACTCGCAAGCATGGTTGATCAGCCGTCATGACGCTGCGCAGTCGATCTCGCAACATTTCTGGAAGGGTGCAACGTGCCAGAAAATTGAGCGGTCAAGCACCGGCAGGTGTCGCCACCGTTGTGGCAGCGTCGCGGCGCACGGCATCAACGACACGTTTCCACGCCCTGAAGTGAATGACCTCCGCGGATTCCATTCTGGTATTCTCATGGAGGGCTTCGAATCCCAGCTACCAGCTGTTGGCGCCCGGCAGCATTTGTGTCTTTGTCTGGCGGTCCCAATGTCGCGCCAGCCCACTCGTGGTGCACACAAGCTGCTGTTGCGCCCGACAGGGCAGCAGCCAAGCGCAGGGCAACAGCTCTGATGAAGGAGGCCATGGCGGCAGCAGCTGCCCTGGAGGCCATGGACTGAGCAGCCAGGGTGACAGTTGAGTGGCTTCCACCATTTGTAGAGGGGGTGCGACAGCACATTCGGGGTGGGCGTGCAAGGAGACTGTGCGACGCAACACGGATATGGCTTATCGCCATCATGTGTTTTGTTTGCTTCCTATCGCAGCTGCAATGCTGTAAGAGACCTAGGTGCCGTCCTCACGATCATGTTCAGCACGCCGAAACATTCCCATGAACCTGTTTCGGCACGCCGAAGCACTCCCACGAGCAGGGTTCGGCACGCCGAAACATCCCCATGAGCCTGTTTCGGCACGCCGAACCGTACCCACGATCATGGTTCGGCACGCCGAAACATTCCCATGCGCCTGTTTCGGTGAGGGTACGGCGCGCCGAACGCCACGCCGAACCGTGCGTTCGGCGCGCCGAAGCAACACACCCTGCTGAAACATCTGCTTCAGCGTGCACCGCCGAAACAGCTTTTCGGCGCCGAACCAGCGCCGAAATTGGTAACGGCGTGCCGAATTCGCGCCGAACAGGCGTTTCGGCGCCGAACAGGCGCCGAAACAGCACCCCTGACCACCGAAAAACAGCGTGTTTCGGCGCCGAAACACCCAAAATGCCCCATTTCAGCGCGCCGAAAATCTGCCTCAAACCACTAGTGGTAAGGCCGCGAGTTGTCTGCTGTCGCCGGCTGGTGGTCTACGCGTCGCGACAGCGCATCTGCCACAACATTTTCTTTGCCCTTCAGGTACTGGATCTCGTAGTCGTACTCCTCCATAAGCTCCAGCCAGCGGGCTTGCCGTGATGTGAGGTGCGGCTGTGTCTTTAGGTAGTTGATGGATTGATGGTCCGTGAATATCAGGTTTTCTTTCCCAGCAGGTATGGCTGCCACTTCTTGAGGGCATGGATGACCGCCAGCGTCTCGCGCTCATGAGTGACATAGCGTGTCTCTGCAGGGTTGAGCTTCCGGCTCACGAATACCACGGGATGCAGTTTGCCTTTGAACTGCTGCTGCAAGACTGCTCCAATTGCGTAGCCCGAAGCATCTGTGGTGACCACGAAATTGTTGTAGGGGTCCGCGTTCTTCAACGCAGGCGCACTGGTCACTGCTGCCTTGAGCTTTTTGAACGCCTCCTGGTGCTCCTCGCTCCACTTGAAGTCGCGTTTCTTCTTGGTAAGGTCGTTGAGCTGGGCGGGTGATGGCGGAGTAGTCCTTGATGTATCGCCGATCGAAATTGGCAAAACCCAGGAATGAGCGGACTTCAGTCATATTTGTCGGTTGCGGCCAATCCACGATAGCCTGGATCTTTCCTGGCTCCACTTTCATGCCGTCGGCGCTGATGATGTGTCCCAAGAAATCGACCTCTGTCCGAAAGAATTCGCACTTGCTTGCCTTGGCGTACAGCTGGTTGTCCTGCAGGGCCTGCAGCACTTCTTCCAGGTGCTGTTCATGCTCCTCCACCGTCTTGCTGAAGATGAGGATATCATCAAGGTACACGATGACGAAGTCGTCCAGAAAGGGCCTCAAAATCCCGTTCATGAGGTGTTGGAAGGTGGCGGGCGCGTTGGTGAGACCGAAGGGCATTTACCAGATACTCGTAATAGCGAGTCCTGAAGGCGGTCTTCTCGACGTCTCTTGGGTAGATTTTCACTTGATTATAAGCTTGACGGATGTCAATTTTGCTGAACACCTTGGCGCCGTGTAGGCGGTCCATCATGTCGTCTGTGCGCGGTAGCGGGTACCGGTTTTTGATGGTCTTGGAGTTGAGGCCTCTGTAGTCGTGCACATGCGCATGGTGCCGTCCTTCTTCTTCACAAACAGCACTGGTGCTGCCCATGGCGACTTGTTTAGGGGTTAGTTTTTGTTTTTAGGGTAGGACCGGGGTTTTTCAGGGCAGCAGGCAGCATGCGGGTACTCACATCTGAGGATGAGCGCTGCCCGCTCAGAACTGTTCATCTGCTCCCTTATTGCGGCATTGGGTGCCCGCCAAGTGTTTGCTCCGCATGTTGTGGAACATGTTAAAGGGAACAGGGCGCGTGGCACCTGGAAGGAGTTGGGGCGGTTGTCGCAGGTGCTCAACTGCCCCAAGCAGTCGACCTTAAAAGTCATCAAGCGGCTCACCGAGGAGGACCTCGGCATTGAGTTGCAATCCAGCAATGCGTTCTGGTGGCACTCCGCGCTGTCGTTCCTGGCAATGTACCACGCTATGCTTGCCCGTGCCCACCGCCTGCAAACACGGTGCAGGGAAGCGAGGTTGAGAAGCGCCGCAGCCCCACCAATCTGCACAGCGTGCCCTCTGTGCAAGGCGCAGGTAGACGACGAGGACCATGCCGTTGCCGGAACCTGCACAGGAGAAAATGTCATAACCCTTATCAGACAAGGGCATGACCACGCCGTGAAATCTACGTGGTCTGCTGTCAGGGCTGGAGACCTCGGTGGCTTCCCAATGTGGACGGGCGTGGAGACACGCTCCAAGACGGCCATTGCAAGGGACGGCGCCAGGACCAGGCGGCTACCAAATTTTCTGCTTCCACACGCTGCCCAGCACAGCATACCAGACATGGCTATTATGGTTATCTCAGATGACTTTGTGTTCAAACACTGCCAGGGGAATGCCGTCACACGGCGCCAGTGGAACCCGCAGGCCCACCCGTGGGAGCGGAACCGCGGTTACTACAGCAAGGTCACCATTCACCTGCTCGAGGTCAAGTACACTTGTGACCTGCGGGTGCATGATATGGTGGAGCCCGCCCTGCAGACGTCTCCGTGTCTGGCTGACTGGCACATGGCGTCAATCGGCTCGGCTCCGTCAGGCGATGGATCTTGAGAACTTGGGCGCCGCAGGGCGGGTGGGTGCGCGGCTGACCAGCGGTGCCGGGCGGCATGCAGGCGGCGGCGCGCCGGGCAACGCACGATGACGGCCTGCCCGGTCGGACGATCGTGGCTGTCACAAGGCGGCGATGCTTCGTGTATGTGACATGATGATCGATTCTCAACGTCGTCAGATGGCACCGCCTGACTCTGACCGCCAACCGCTGTAAATCACACGTGGCCGTCAGTTAACGTCACCTACCAGCTGCATCGGCACAGCGTCATTTACATATCAGGGACGACATTCAACGCCTGAGTTGGACTACGCCACCAGACCTCACATCTGGAACGTCAAGCGACGAAATTCGGCCACTGGCCGTCAACTGGACCGCGGCTGATGTTGCGTCAGCACACGTCTCCTGGCGTTCAGGTTCGTTCTGCCGCCCCCTGCCGATCAGTCAAGTACCGAGACGAGCAGTCGCAGCTGACGCCTTCCGTGCGCTCCCAGCATCAGCCAAAGACACACCTGCACGACAAGCAGGTTATTCTTTCCCGAAAGAAAAGCGCAAGCGAATGACTGTATCATCAGCAACATTCCCAGTAAGGTTCCCAGCAAGCCAGAAAGCACCGCAAGAGAGATCGCAGCACGAGATTGCACGTCACTGGTACAACACTGCACAAGAGGACACCTGGGATGGGGGCCTGGATGTCGAGGCTCGTGTCGGACCACACCAGGTTCAGCAGCCGCCACTCCGCTAGCGCGTCGCCGAAGTTTGCCCACACCACTGGCTTTGCCGCTGCAAACCCGTTGCCGGCGTGCATGTGGCTGACGGCCGCCGTCCATGCTGACCTCGACAGCGGGCTGTGCCGCTGCAGCGCTCTGATCCACTGGAGCAGCCGCTCGTCGAAGAACGTCGTCGGGGCTGACGGCGTGGCCGGGAAGAGCAGCCCAAGCTGACTGGGTGAAGCACGCTGCGGTTGCGGCACTGGCTGCAGTCAAAGTGCGGCAGTGTGACCTGGACATGGCCGTCTAGGGAGACACCGCTGCGCAGCGGTGTCCACGCGCCGCTGCCAGCTATCTTTCAGCGCCTGGCTGATAGCTGCGTGCTGGCGCTGCGACTCCACGGCCTGACACGTGGCATGAAAAGCTGCCTCCGGCCTGCCGGCCGCCCAAGCCTGCTGTCGCCTCCAGACGCGCTGTGCGCGGTTCTGCTCAGCGCGGGGCGCACTCGTATGCCCTGCGTCGGGCTGCGCCCTGTGACCTGCAAGAAACCGAGAGGTGATTGAAACGGGCACATTCTGTGCGTTCGTCTAGCGATTCGGTACAGCAGCGAGTGCCGCGGCAAGCAATAATCCACCTGGCGGATCTGCGTCAACCTGTACGCACCTGTGCCCGGCCCGTTCTGGTAGTCGACGACGTCGTCAGGGGTGATCATCATCCGGGGGATCACGACGTCGTCAGCAGGGGTGATCATCATCCGGGTGATCACCCGGTGATGACTCTGTTGTCAATTGGACTTCTGCCACCGTGAATGACCAGTGATCCGGGTTTACGCTCATATCGCCAGACTGGCGATCTGCCCAAGCAGAACATCGTGCACTCGACACAAGTGCAGGAAAGGTGCAAGCGCTGTGTGGCTGCTTCGTTTGCCAGCCAGCACCGTTTTTGCAGCTTGTCTGACCCTCCAGGCCAGTGTAACACCGGCAGTATGCTCGCAGGCGGCAGCACGAGGTCGCAGTTCGAATGCGCAGTGCACCCTGTCAGCACCAGGCTACGGTTGTGCCAGAGCGCACTTTGGTCTGGCAGCTGCCTTTCAATGTGCAGAGCAGCCTGCCGCAGCGCATCAGAAGGCCAGTGCCACGCCTCTTGCCCCTTCAGTTTCCACGCCGCGCAGCACAATGCCGCTTCAGTCTGCAGCACCACAGGACTCCGATGCCGCCCTCAGCAGCTGTGGCGGCATCAGAAACAGCGGGTTCAGAAGACAGAAGTCCAGACGGCAAATATCCGCCGGACTGGGCGTCTCCTGGCGAGGTGATCACCTACACTTGCTCGTCAGGCGGCAAATATCCTCCCAGCCCGTGTGCATGACACGTGCCCATGTTATGCTTGCAAGACTCTCCTTCTAGGCCCATTCCATTTGCTGGGAGTCTGATCCACCTGGCCGTCACTCATGGCAGCACAGCACGAAGGTGCCGCAGGAGAGCGAGCTCCCAGGAGGAATGGTCGTCACCGCACGCCCAGCAGGTAATTTGCAGACGCCCTGGCGGACGCCGCTGGGCGCCAGCACGGCGCATTGACTGCGCCAAAGCGAACATCTGATGGGCAGCCGCCAAGCGCCGGTGAAGGCCGACCGAAGAAGAGCAGGCACCTCACAGCACAGCTACATCCCTCCATCCCCGAGGGGAGTACCCCAGCAAACCTGCTGCCAGTGTATTACATGTCTTCAGATAGCGGCAGTCCGCACCTGGACCCAAGCATGCATGGCAAAAGGCCTCGGATCACTCCAGCCAGATTCGTGAACACTACCTTTGTGCCGATCACTGGGACGCAGGCAGCCCCCTCGCACGTCGCCACTGCAGCTCGCACTGTGTGCCGCTGCCGCCGACGCCAAAGTCTGCGCAAGACTTCAGCCGCGCCGGCACCGGCGCCGGGACAGCCTGCTGCCCCGTCGCCGATCGCCCGACCCAGAGCTACGCCCCTACCCTCTGCATCTCTTTCGCCTCCTCAGCATGCTGAACTGACTGTGGGAAACCCCGTTTCTCCTGCCCAGACGGATGGCCTGCTTTTGACCGTGGGCAATTTTCCATTTTAAAGCGCAGAGCTACGCAGTAGCGTGGCCTGCAACTCTTTTCTCAGACTTCAGTGGGGCCACAATATCTGTGGCCTCGCGAGGGATGGGAAGCCTGTGCTCTTAGCGAAGTGTCAGACTTGTCTGTCAGCAACTAGGGGCTTGGGAATCCTGTTTGAAGTTTTAATACATCGCTGTCAATATGGTAGCTAGAAGGTTCGTGATTTACTCCAGATTCATGCCTGACTCTAGGCGCAGACGGCGTCAAACTTTCAACTTTCAAGTGCAGTACAGGTGCAAGCGCTGTGTGGCTGTTTCGTTTGCCAGCCAGCACCGTTTTGGCATCTTGTCCGACCCTCCAGGCCAGCGTCACACCGGCAGTATACTCGCAGGCGGCAGCACGAGGTCGCAGTTCGAATGCGCAGTGCACCCTGCCAGCACCATGCTGCGGTTGTGCCAGAGCGCACTTCGGTCCGGCAGCTGCCTTTCAATGTGCATAGCAGCCTGTCGCAGCGCATCAGAAGGCCAGTGCCACGCCTTTCGCCCCTTCAGTTTCCACGCCGCGCAGCACACTGCCGCTTCAGTCTGCAGCACCAGCGGGACTCCGATGCCGCCCTCAACAGCTGGGGCGGCATCAGAAACAGCAGGCTCAGAAGACAGAGGTCCAGACGGCAAGACGCCGGACTGGGCATCTCCTGGCGAGGTGATCACCTACACACGCTCGTCAGGCGGCAGATATCTTCCCAGCCCGTGTGCATGACACGTGCCCATGGCATGCTTGCAAGACTCTCCTTCTAGGCACATTCCATTTGCTGATAGTCTGTTCCACCTGCCCGTCACTCATGCAGGGCGCCAAGCAGTGCGCCGTCTGCGGGCTGCGGTTCCCTGTGCGCTACTTTCAGAAGCTCACGCGCCAGCCTGACGGTCGGCACATCCTGTGCCGTGGGTGCTGCTCAACCCAAAACATGAAGCGCAACCCCGGAGGCCAAAGCGGGTGTGTGTCCTGCTCTGTACAACAGCTGCCCAACTCCTCAGATATATTGTACGTGTTGCTTGGCTGGCGCCCGAGCGTGCACATAACCACTGCGACTATGTGGCTCAGGAAAACCGGCGTCCAAGGCCACGATGCGACGCAGGAGCCGCAGCAGTGCCGCGGCTGGGGCCTGCGGCTGTCGGCAAATCACTTTGCGCTGTCACCCAGCTACAGGACCGGACGACACAGTCTGTGCAGGCAAGGAAAGTTTGCTTTTGCCTCCAAATTTGTGCATGTCGGTGTCCACGTGGTCTGCCGAGCACGCAGTGCTACGCAGTGCGTAGCAGCTATACAGCACCATATGCATGTAGCAACGAAGCATGAGGTTGAATGCACAATGCACACGAGGTCACGTGGCTAGTGCTGCATGCCAACGCAGGACCTGCAAGGCCGAAGCAGACGCTGAGCCTCGCGGTGAGGCGAAGTGCGTAGAGCTGCCGGCAACCAAGCAGTGCGCGGACTGCATGTGCGAGCTGGAGGTGAGCAGCTTCATCAGGAAGCCCCGAACGGCGGACGGCCTGTGTCACATTTGCAGGCGGTGCAATGCGGCTCGCGTTCGCAGGTACGGACTGGCGCGCGGGGCGCCGCAGGTGTTGCCACATTGGCACGTCTGCAGCAAATGCGAGGAGACCAAGCCCGCGGACGAGTTCTGTGCACACAAGGGAACGACGGTGGGCCTGAACGATTGGTGCAAGAAGTGCCTGCAAGCTCATGTCAGCAAGCGTGAGCAGCAGCGAGTAGGTAACGTTTATTGATTCACGAGGGCAATACGTCAGCTCGATAGGGTTTTATAGCGGTGCTCATTAAGAAAACTGCACATTGCCAGTGCAGTTTTTTTTGCGCTTGGAAGGAGTGGTGTGAATCTGCCTATTTCAAAACCATCGTCTCACTTCGTCACAACCCTCTGTCGAGCGAATCTCAAATTGTCATCCACCACTATCATCAGCAGTGCTCTCGAGATGCCTTGAATCGTAGAATTGGCGGAAGTTAGCGGTCTAGGCGTCGTGAGCATCAGCCACGCTGCCATTGCAACGACCCGCGCGATGCCAGGACACCAGCTACCGCAGTACAGGCTGTTCGAGCCTGGCCCGACGGCACCAAGGCCAGCCAGTCTGGAGAAAGAGACTGCCGCCATCGGCGCCACTGGGGGCCCTTGTCGTCTGCACGCATCCGGCCGTTAAAGCAGGGCGTGCACTACGGCTAGCCCTCAGCCCCAGTCGGAGCTCATCCTTCTGCGCAACCACGCAGGGATGTTTGACCCCCGGTGCCAGCCTCAACGAGCGCATTGGGCGCTCAGTAGGAGTAGAATGGTCCTGCAGCAGATTCGACACATATTCAGCCGCAGCACAACAGCATCAGTCTGCATGCGCACACTGTACGCCTCCCGGACACGCACCTGGTGCGCTCCCTGCCAAATTCTGGTTAGACACAGCCGGTTGACACGCATGCCCTAGCAGCCTGTTCCCAGCCTTCAACAACACCAAACGGAATGGGTGAGCAAAGAAGGGCTAGGGGAAGCACCGAGCCCCTTGACGCCGAGGCCGGGAATGCCGGCGGGCTTAGAGTCTGCCTCGGGGTCGCCGCACTCCGCCGGCGCGTACACCGCCACTGTCCTCGACGGCGCGTACACCTGCAGCGGTTGCAAAGGTTTAGGGTTTAGGGTTTAGTTTCTGGTTCTTAGAGTAGGACCAGGGGATAGTGCAGCAACATGTTAGAGGGAACAGGGCGCGTGGCACCTGGAAGGAGTTGGGGCGGTTGTCGTAGGTGCCCTTGCTGGTGGCGTACTCGGTGTTGTACTTCTTGCTGGCATTCTCGTAGCCGCCAAACACGCCCTCGTCCGACGACAGCACCATCTGCGGTTGCAGCAGGGAGCGAGAGTGAGCTGAGTGATGTGCTGTGCTGGCAGGAGCTCCCATTGCTCGTCGACGGCTGATATAGGGGGGGGCCTCACACAATGCCTCTGCACCAATGACAGAGAAGCAATCTTACAGACAACAGCAGGAGGAGCGGCTCCGTTTCCCTTTGAAAACACGCGGCACCTTGTAGGGACCCGGCAGCAGGCAGCCGACGCGGTAGTCCTGGTACGAGTTGGAGGGGTGGAAGTTGAAGACCATGACCAGGTCGCCCCGCTCCAGCACGATCATCTTGTCGCCCTCGTCCTTGCGGCTCACGTATGTGTGCGGCGACGACACAAAGCCGAAGGCCTGTGGGGGAGGGACTTTGTATTTGTATCCACTGTGGCTTGTTTCTTCAGATGCGTTGGCTGCAGGTGCTACCAGGGCTGCGTCAGAGACGGCATCGGATGCCGCAAAGGCCATGCTGTCGGGTCGCGAGCAGACAGGGCAGCCGGCTGTCTCACCTTCCTTGGCCGGTCAAACATCTGCCGCCACCATCTGGCTTGGGGCAGAGAGATGGTCTCGCCCACACCAATGCTTGGAGATTGAACCCAAAAAACGAGAGCAAGAAGAATACCTTGTCCAGGTGGTTCATGGCGCGGTCGAAGGCATACATGAACTTATAGCGCAGGCTCTCGTCCTCTGCGAGATCCCACCGCCGCCTGCACTTGTCCAGGCTGCCGCCGTTGCCTGCACAGTTACGAGATAGGCTCTAATTGGCTCTTGCAGCTCATACAAGACCTGCTGACCGACACACACAGGATGTACATGGCCTGCCATTGTGTGGCAGCAGCAGCGCATGTCACACCCAGGAAGGTGTGCAGGTGCGGCAATAGAGCCTCAGCGATGCAGCCAGGCAGAAATCAGCGCGTGCCTGGCACAAAGGCGCCAGTGGAGGTGTCATAGGTGTCGTCCCGTGGGAAGTCGATCCACTCCGGGTGCCTGCAAACAGGGAATGGTTAGGGGTGATGATTAGGGATGATGGCAATTGTTAGGGATGATGTTTAGGGCTGGAATTCGGCAATCGAGGGGACAGTCTGACATCCTCCAGCGTCCGTCAGGCGCAGATCCGTAAACAGAACATGCACGCATCAGGCGGGCCAGTCCTCCTGGAGGCTCACCCAAACTCGTTGCCCATGAAGTTGAGGTAGGACTCGCCACCCAGCACCATCGTGATGAGCCGGATCTGCACGTATTTAGGGTTTAGCTGCCATCGGCACACCAAACAAGCTATGACAGCTACATCACGCACAGGTCACTACGTGCGCCAGGTTAAGGGACAGCGGAAGTGAGCAGGTGGCAGGGTGATAGTGAACCGCACACCATCTTGTGCAGGGCGATGCCGCGCTCGACACGTGGGCTGCTGTTGCCATCCAGGCTCATGTGGTCGTACATATCCGCGTCCATCAGCCAGAAGGCGATGGTCTGTTCACACAACAGAACCGGCGATCAGGAGGCGGTTCTTGCATCGTTTCTTCTCTCCTCTCTTCACCACCCGGCGTCAGCGCGACAGCATGCGGATTGGTGCGTGTAGGATTTTTGGCGAAAGCATGGACGCAGCCGTGCCGTACAGGACGAGGCGGGCGCAGGAATTGAGCATCAAAAGTCGTCACATCAAGGAGGCCATACCTTGTCGCCGACGAGAGCCTGCAGGAGAGGACGTTACCAGGTCAGCAACAAGCTTCTTTGGGTTTAGGGTTTAGGGGTTAGAAACCCTAAACCCTAAACCACTCGTTGTGTGCCAGCACCTCTCCTGAACGGGCAGCAGAGCGTGACGCGGATGCAGTGCAGGCTCCTCCTCCAATCACGTGCTTGTTCTGCTCCATGATGCCAGTTTACTGTGCAGGCCTCGAGCGCCGGCGCGCACCTGGTCGTGGGATTCTGCATAGCCAACACAGTTCTCGGCGTACCGCCGGTTGGTCAGCGTGTGGATGATGTTGCCCATGTCCCAGTCGTAGTCACTCGGCGTCTTCTCCAGCACCTGTGCGCGTGGCAATCCTGGGTCTAAAAGGACAGCAAACCTGACGCAGGGTTGCAGCAGTGCAGCACCAGTTGAGCCGAGGCATGGCGCCTGTGCGGCTATTTAGGGTTTTGGAAACTTCCCAGGCCCGCATCGCATGAAGTGCAGCACTGACTAGTCTGCCATAGCAGAGCTGTGGGGGTGGTGCAGGCGCTGTGCCCTGCATGCGCAAGGGCACTCTGCTGCTGATAGATGAATACGAGGCTGACCTCGATCCACTTGTCGGCGATGGCCATCTGCAGGCGGTAGTCGAAGCCGACGCCGCCCTCCTCCACCGGCCTGCAATTCCGTCAATCACAGCTCATCAGCTGCAGTCGTCGCATGTGCGGATCTCAAATACCAGCACAGCCGCTGGCCGCCTCGAAAGCTGCCACCACACCTGGCGGCGGCAGGCGCGACGTGCAGTGTGGCAGAGACAATGCCAGCCCAGTCCCCCTGGTGGTCAGCCCCAGACATCATTAGGAGGTGAAGTAGCGATTAGGTAAACCCTAAACCCTAAAACCTAAACCCTACAACCGCAAAACAGTTTGTGTACAGTGCTCACCGGCAGAAGGTGGGCATGCCGGACACGTCCTCGCCGACGGTGATGACCGACGGGAACAGGTCATGCAGCATCTGGTTCATCAGCATGAGGTACGTCACTGCCTCGATGTCCGTCGCCATGCCGAAGTACTCCTCGTAGTTGCCTGCAAGCAGCACAACACGCTTCGGAATGCACAGGCAAAGCAGGAGGCAGACATCAGCGTCACGTTGACGATTGGAGCTGTTTTCAGCCAGACACTTGGGCCTGATTGCAGCACGTCACGTTGCCGCTGCCTTGAGCTGGGTAGCAAGCCCACTCTAGCACGTGCCCAAGAGCCTGCTGCATGTTGACGGGTGCAGGCAGCAGGTGCAGCTCACCGGTGAAGGCCATCTGCAGGCCGTGGTGGTGGTACATCATGGAGGTGACGCCATCAAAGCGGTAGCCGTCAAACTTGTACTCGTCCACCCACCACCGCGCGTTGGACACCAGGAAGCGCAGCGTCTCCCAGTTGCCTGCGCAGCGGGGTGGACGCGTTGCACTCAGCTTTGATACTGGATGAGTGATTCAGTCTCATATTGTGTCACCCAAGGCGTCTGCAGCTTGCGCCTCCTGCAGTACCTGCGTCATGACGAGCCAGATGGACTGCGCAGCACCCTCCCCCAGCTGTGCTGCTTGCACAGTGCGGTCTTCCCTTGAGCGCTGACGGAGCCCAAAACCGACTGTATCTCGGCGCCCTGAACACTCGAGACGGCAGCATCAGGCTCACGCACCGTAGTTGAAGCAGCGGGAGTCCCACATCCAGTGGTAGCCGCGGCCGCCGCCGTGGAAGTACATGGACTCGGTGCCGTCGAACATGTTGATGCCGTCGTTGGTGTTCTTGGAGGCGTGCGAGTGCACGATGTCCATGAGTACAACCATGCCCAGCCGGTGTGCCTCGTCGATCATCGCCTTCAGCTCGTCCGGCGTGCCGCAGCGGCTGCTGGCCTGCAAGTTGAGGTGATGTGCCAATTACCGTGGGTTATGTGACAAGCAGGGAGTTGGCAAGAGTATCTGTAGAGGAGTCCGCCGCGCTGCTCATCGTCTTCAGTTTGTCTGACGTGTCGCACAGGCTGCTTGCCTGGCCTGCGCAAGGAGGGGTGGAGGCGCTGGCAGTGAGGAGGTGTCAGGTGCACAGGCGGGTGGTGGGTGGATGCAGATCTGTTTACCACCTAAAGGGCAGTGCTTTGTGCTGGCTGCCACCTGCCTCGGCGCTGGCAGTTGGCTGATCTCCATCGAAGCGTGTAGAACAGGCTGTAAAGCAGTCTTTCCAACAGTGTCCACAGCACACCAAGTGCAGCAAGAGCGACACTGACGCCGCTCGCGTGGCGCAGAGTGGCGCCGTGCCCACAGATGTGTGCCACAACAGAGCGCTCCCAAGCTGTGGTGGGCACAGCTACAGGCCAAGCCAAACCTCGAATGAACTTGACTGGCAGCGCACCGCAAAGAAGTTGGTCACATGGTAGCCGAAGGAGCCGTAGTAGGCGTGCTCCTGCACCGCCATGATCTGGATCGTGTTGTAGCCCAGCATGCGGATGCGAGGCAGCATGTCCGTCTTGAACTCGTTGTACGTGTTTATCTTGGGCTCCGCGCTGCTCATGCCCACGTGGCACTCGTAGATGCGCAGCGCCCGCGGCCTGCTCGTGGGAGTAGGGGCAACAGGGTCAAACAACGACACCGGAGGGTATGGAGCTGTAGCGATGCAGTGGAAAGGTGCACTGCCGTGAGGACAAGAAGGATGCAGCTCAGGTCTCCAGGCACAACAAGCCTTGCAGTTCAAGTGCTGACTGGCATCCTGGAGTTCTGGGGGCGCAATGCACTCGGAGCATGCGCAGAATTGTTGGCAACATTGCGAGGCGGTGGTTCAAGCCTGCAAACCATGGACTACATGGAATGCTGGTCCTTCTCAGTAACCACACCAGAATGCTGGTTCTTCTCAGTAACCACACCAGACATTTCAGGAGGCACAGCATCACACACCGCTCGGGCCGCGGCCACTTGAAGGTGTAGTTGGTGTCGGGCGTGAGCTGCCCCGGCTCGCCGGCGCCGGCAGGCGGCTCGTAGTAGACGCCGTTGAACTGCACCTCGTTCCACTCCTGGGTGGCCCACTTGATCCAGGCGGGGATGCGCTCCACCCACTCCCCGTATGCCGTCTCCAGCCGGCACTTGATCTTGGACCTGTGTGCGGCGGAGAGCGCGCAGCAGTCAGTTGTGGTGAATGCTCATGTGCAAATCGTGATGGCACGACCAGCTGGCCATGCCGCAAGCTGTTGCAGCTGTGAGCGAAAATGCTCGACCATTTTACCCCATCTCCTCCTGCTTCAAGTATATTTCGAAAAGCTGCTCTGTGTGCGCGGAATCTGGAAGAAACAGTACACAGGCTGCCAGCCTCTTCTCGAGGCACGTGAGCTGCTAATTTAGGCAGCCTTGCACCTGGTTCCCCAGCCTGGCGATCAACCAACTATGACTGAACTGCACTGGGTGCAATTTCGAAGGTTTCTACAGGTGCAAGGCTTCGCACACGCGCGCCAGACAATCGACCCGGCCCCAATCCGCGTCGCGTTCCTAGGAGGGCCCTGATCGACTCACTTGTGCTGGATGGCCTGGCTGCCGTCGGCGTTGTCAGGCAGGAACAGCTCCCACACGCCAAAATCGTTGCGCACCGCCCAGTGCTCGTCCTTCGGCTGCCAGGCGTTGAACTCGCCCACCAGCGCGATCGCCTGCATATGCCAGAGACTGAAATTCAGAAGGCTGGCTGCTGCTCAGATAAGGCCGCGGATGTGTGTCGCTTGATGTTGCGTGGCGGGCTGGCAGAGCCGTGTGACAGGCTAGCAGAGGCAGTCAGCGGGGTTGGTGCGCCACAGCCACAGACAGAGCTCGCCGACAGGTGGTGCTCATGATGGAAGCAGAGCCACAGCTACTGGTACCCTGTGCGAACGAGCAGAGTTAAAAACGGGATGCAGGCATGCAGGGCGGTGCTTTGTGCATATGCAGCCTGTGCGATAGATAGCCACGGCTCTGCTGAGCTGCACAGGCGGGGTCAACCTAAACCCTAAACCCTAAACCCTCACCCGGGCGCCGGGGGCCCACTCGCGGTACCAGATGCCGGCCGCGCCCTCCTTCTCGCCGCGGTTGAAGCCGTAGTACTTGTAGCCCTGTGAAAACTGCGCCACCCCGCCCTCGTTCTTGTCGATCGCCTCGCGTATGCTCTTGTATGCGTGCCAGCGGTACTGCGAGGCAGGCATGGAAACACAAAGTCAGGCGGCGCCGACTGGAGAACATTACACGGCGCTCCTCCTGCGCCTGTGGGTTCCTTTGCTCCAGGTGGTTCATAAATGGAGCAGCGTGCAGCCGCCGGCATGGACCCTCATCAGCACCCTAGGCCCCTGAGCGTTCCACTGCCTTGACAAAGGTTGCTCCCCTACTTGTGTGCCATGACGCAAGTGCGCAGGAGCGGACACCAGTTAAGAACATGTTGTCACAACTCTTGCAGCAATTGTCAGCGCACACAGGACCTGATCATCAGCTGCAGACTGGGACAGCGCCTGGGAATCACCATGATACGTGGACTAGAGAGGGTGCCAGCACAGGTGTAGGATCCGAGTGCTCCAGTATTGGTACTCCTCCCGACCTGCGCGCACCTTGAAGTGGTCGGCGTGCGCCCACAGAGTGTCATCCCACTTGAGGCACTCTGTGCCATCATGCGCCGGCACCGGCTGGATCGGGCCGTACTGCTCGATGAACGCCGCTCCCGGGTCCGCCTGCTGCGGCGACCAGTAGTCCTCGGGGCAGGTCGGCGCCGGCCGCGACTCCGCCGCGTGCGCCGCGGCCAGCTCCTCCGCCGTCGCCAGCCCGCCATGCGGCGCCACGCCTGCGTGAGACAGTATTGGCATTGGACAATGGATTCGAAACCATTGACGATAGTAGTGAGTGCTTTGGCAACGGCGCCCGATTGGGCTTTCCCACGCTCTCAGGCCCGTGCGAGGCGCCACGCCTGCAGGGTGACTGTTGCTCACACGCGGTATGATTCATGCAAAACGTGAGATGAGGCCAGATATGCGGCACAGGCTGCGAAAGGGGTTGTGCAGCAGCATCTTGCGATTTCGTCTTTTGCGCCGCAATGAGCATCCTGCACACGCGCCGCACCTGCATGTTCATTTGACGTGGACGGCTTGCCCGCCGGGTGGTCCTCGCTGGGCCCGCTGCTGGGCAGCGCCGCCGTGGCAGACGTTTTGTTGCCGCTGGCGCTGCCGTTGTCCTGCGCTGCGAGCACCGCCTCCGGCGAGTTCGCGCCGCCCGCACCGCCGGCACCAGAGTCGCTCAGCTGCCCCACAGCGGCCTCGGCCTCGCTGATGGAGTTGCGCAGCGCCTCGTTCTCGCTGCGCAGCGACTCCAGCGACTGCCGCGAGGATTCGCCGCCGCCGCCCTTTGCCGCTGCTGCCTGTACGCCGCGGAGGGACGCATCTGCGCGAATCACTTGAGGCAGTGAGCTGGGGCTGCACCAATGGCCGTGACAGGTAGCGTTGTGGGCGCCCGATCCGGATGCAGGAGCTCCAGGCTGCCAATGCAGCCAGTGAGGCGATGGTCTCAAACCACCAGCAGCGGGGGCCCAAACCGGTCTATGGAGTGAGCCGATCTGCGGGTGCGTTACGACAGTGGCGCAGGCCATACGCCGAGGCAACATGTGGGTTGCACACGAGCAGCTGATACGATCTGGGCTTGCAAAACTACTATCTGACACAACAGCCGGCCTGCTGCGCCGGTGGTGGTGCACCTCTTGTTGTGGCACATGCTAACATTCCGCATGTGCGTATTCAACAGACCACGCACGCAGTGTATACAATTCGATTCTGCACCGCTGATCAGGGCTGCACTGTGACTTTGCAGGTGCCAGCCACCCTAAAGCTCGTCGCGGATTGAAGTGTGAGTCTGGAATGTCGCAGGAAGTCATGTGCAGTCGGCACGACTGGCGCCTCTGCGAATCGACCTTCGCACCAACTTGTGCATTCCTTTGTCCTGGCGTACACAAGACACAGCACAGAGGCCTGATCCCCTGCCTGCTTGAAGCTTGGCTCCATAGAACTCCCTTGATGCAGACTGATAGAGGCCTACCTCTGCTGTGCTGTTGTCGGGAGACGCCGGAGCTGAAGGCGTTGACTAAACGGCAGCACCGGCTGGATGTGAGCCCTTTGTCCGCAACGCCCAGCGCAGGCGCCGGCGCGGTGCGCCCCGAGAGCATGCCTGCTAGGAGGCTCATCTCGTCAATCAACAGTGGCGCAGTCGTTGCCCTCCGACACTTCTGGTGGGTTTAGGTCCGCGAGACGGTCACCATTGATTCGGATGTTTTTTGCATGTTTTTCGCGCGCAGATCCTTCCCGCGGTTCGGCTTCACGTAGCGAGCTTCACGCGCTCTCAGCTGTGAAAGCATTCAGATTCTTCGAGTTCTGGTCGTGCAGTGAGCACACTCTGTCCCTTAACAGAAATCGCGCTCCTCGGGTCTCCGGTGCCGACGCCCCTTGGGATCCTCGCCGAAAGCCAGCCAAGACTGCAGGTGGAGCTGGATAACACGCATGGAAGGATACAAGCTGCTCCAGATTCAGCGTTATAATGTGTTGTCATTGCATCTTCGCGGCCTGCTGCGGCCTTCCGCTGACTTCCCCCGGCGCGCCGCTGAACGCCGGAACAAACTGAAATTGAGATGCCGACCTCTGTTCGCTGTTCCGCACCAACGCATTGCACACAATGTGTAATCATATACAAATCACTTCATATCTTGTTGGATATCTGACAGCATCACTTTCCATGCCCGATCCGACGCTCGGCCGTGTCTACGATGTCGTCGGCCGAGCCTCGTGAACGAGGTGCAGGTGCCAGCCTTGGCCCGAAGCAGGGAGCATACTAGCTAGACCATGTTGATTGTGTGTGTATCAGCTCGTGACTGCCTGCGGCTTACAGTGTCGTTGCGGTTGCAGCTGCCAGCGGCGCACAACGCCATGGTGTCATCTGCTGCGGAGGCGGCGCTGCACCCCAAGCCGGAGGGCGGCGTCGATGCTCGTCACGCGGCTGAGGTAGAGAGCATGTCGCACAGCCTCAGCGCCTCCCGCAACGTCATGGCGGCCCTGGCACCGCTGGCGTCGCCCGCCGATTTCGGCGACGGCGCTGCCGCCCTGAACGGCGAGCACGCCGCTGGCAAAACCAGCAGCGGCTTGCAAAAGGTTACAACTCAAATTCTCAGTGCGAAGACAACTGCACCATGAAGTGCACCCTGGATCAGAAGAGTAAAGCCTCTGCGCCGGCATGCTCACATGCACATTGATGGGATGCGCACCAATAGATGCACACCCATCTCAAGAAGAGGGGCGCAAGCAGCTACATGTTCCGTGTGCAGAGCGTCCTAGGAAGTGCGGACGTGGGCGTGCAATTCCGGCTCTACAAGAACGGCAGCGCCGACCAGCCGCTGCAGCGTGTGGGCTTGTCTCAGGACGCCCTCGAGAAGGCAATTTCGCTGTTACTTGCCTTGCTGATTCTGGCTGCATGACCACGGCCTGCTTCGGCTGGGGATCGTAACGTCCCGGACCTCCCATGTACCAAAGTTGAGAAGCAGTCAGATGCCAACAGGCCCGCCTGCCGGCCGTCAAAGCTGGCACGAACGAGTTTGCGCATCTGCAGGCGTTTTCGGCGGAGAACGAGGGCGTGTGGGAGCGGGTGCTGACGCCCGCGAAGAGCGTCCTGGAGAAGGACCTGGTGCTGGCGTCGCTGCTGGAGCAGCCGCTGACGGGCCCCGCCGACGACTCAGCCTGCCCCGCGGAGCAGGTAGTGTGATGCTGCGTCAAATGTAGGACAGGTGCCTGAAGTGAGCATGCAGGGACTGCGGTTTCGCACCTGATGTGCAGAAGCTTCGTCGACGCAAAGCAGTCTGTCAGGCGTTGAGCGACCCGAGGTCATCTCAGGAAGGCAGATGCGGCAAGCATGCAACATCCACAGCAATGCGCATCTCTCCTGCAGGCGGACCTCATCCCGCAGCTGTCGGGCGTGCTGATGATGCAGCCGCTGGCGCGAACCGCCACGAATGTTGCGTACGGCCTCGCCACTTCCGGGGAGGCGGCGTCTGAGGCGTTTCGCGTGTTCATGCACAAAGACGGTGCGGCTGCAGCGTTTCATGCTCCTGGGGATCGATCTCCGCTGCAGCGTTTGAAGCCTGCTGCTGCCGCCCTGCTGACGGCAGCCCAGGTGCCAGCCGCACAGCATTCGTCACCCTGGCCAGCCAGCGCTGCACTGCACATCGGATTTCAATTGCTCTGCCATGACGCTGCAGGCGAGCCGGTCAGCGCTTGGCACGATGTGCCCCTCCACAATCCCGAGGACGGGTCGGTCAACTTCATCTGCGAGATCCCCAAGAACAGCTCCGCAAAGATGGAGGTTGCCACGGTGCGCATGTGCCGACCCCGTTCTCTGCTGCCTGCGTCTGTGCTCCTCAACAAGACTCGTGACCAGCTGGGTTGAAGGCACATGTCGCAAATCACATGTCGTCGGTACTCACTGTTGCACCGGCGCCTCCGCACTGGTCTGCCCTACTGTCGGTTGTTGCAGAAATACACCGATCGCGCCATGTTGCAGGGGGAGGAGGGCACGCCCATCAAGCAGGACATCAAGAAGGGCAAGCTGCGCTTCTACCACGAGGTTCGCACTGGTCACCTGCACCGTCTCGGAATGGGCAGGCAATCTGCTGCGCACGACCATGCCATGTGAGTTCAGTCAGGTCCACTACAGCACACGCTGCAGAACGACCACGATGAACCTGATGCCGTGTGCTGTTGCGCAGGCCATTCCATGGAACTACGGCATGCTGCCGCAGACGTGGGAGGTGCGCTGGCGCTGACACTGTCGGTTTGACAGTCTGCAGCCATCTGACGATTGTGCAGGAGTTGAGGAAATTGGATCGTCTCATCTGCTGTCCTTTGCGCCTCACAGGATCCTGACCACATGAACAACGACTGCGGCGGTGTCAAGGTGCGTCATTCTGCTGTCAATTGCTTCCCATTATCAGTCACAAGTGTGCAACCTGACTGAGAATGCTGCAAAAGTTGATTGAGCAACCTAGTGAACACATGGGACACTGCTCAATGCGCCTTGTTATCATTACGGCGCTGAATCGCAAACGCGGGTCATTACTCTAATCAGGGCGACAACGACCCAGTGGACGTGGTGGAGATCGGTTGCCGCACGCTGAAGATGGGCGGCGTGTACCGCGTCAAGCCTCTGGGAGCATACGCCATGATCGACGAGGGTGAGCTACGGAGCCTGCTTTATGCGCCTCTTGATATGGCAATTGTCATATAGCATGCTCGACAGCATTGCTCGGCATTGCTGGTACCTATTGTCCCAGCTTTTCTCGCGCGCTCTGAGCAGCTCCTTCTGCCCTGCTCGCAGGCGAGCTGGACTGGAAGGTGAGGCGTCTGCGCCTCCCATGCACTGTGCACAGTTCAAGACTGCAGACTACAGAGCACAGCAGAGACGAGCTCGTGGAGATGCCTGATGCATGTATTGTGTGATGGTGCACGTTTCAACTGCTGCGACCAAGGACAGCTACTGCCGCCCTGTTCGCAGGTGATTGCCATCCGTGTGGATGATCCCCTTGCGCCCCTGCTGAATGATGTGGCCGACATTGACAGGTGCACTCTCTCATCTTGCCTAGCAAGAGTAACGCCTTCTTTCGGCAGCCGTCAGCAACCAACCATATATATATCAACGCACAACTTTGAGATATTGGCGGTACAATATGCTCTCACGCAATGTCTGTGTGCCACAGGGAGCTGCCCGGTGAGCTTGAGCGGATCATGACTTGGTTCAGGGACTACAAGGTGTGGTTTTGGGTTTAGGGTTTGGTGCAAGCATCCATGCCTGTGTTCGGCAGGGAGCTGCGCAGCAAACTCGAGCGCATCCTGACGTTGTTCATGTTTTGCAGATTCCTGATGGCAAAGCTGCAAACTCCTACGGATTTGGAGCCAAGGCGCTGGACGCGGCATTTGCACGAGGCGTTGTCGCCGAGACGTCGGCGTTTTACCAGCGGCTGCGCGCCAGCACCTGCCAGGCCGCGGTCGCAATGGCATAGACCGTTTTGCACAGTTCAAACAAGACATTTTATCTCTTCTGGGGATTGGACATCTCATGGCCCCGGTCCATTGCTTCGGCGACCATTGCCAGTGTTACCTAGGTATGGCTGTCGCGTGCTCCACCACCATCTTTTGCGAATAGGATCCGTTCAGGCAGAATGCCTGTCGGCGACTTTGATTTTCCTGATTCAACCGGGGTCTAGGATTGTAGTGCTAGTCCCAATTTGACAAAAGACCCTAAAATCACCAAAGAAGGGGACGTCCTTGCTTCATGCCGAGACCTTCCTTCGTTCCAGAGAACACTAGCGCCGTGTGTTCCGACTACGGCGCGAAGTTCGATCCGCGCATCACCTAAGTGCATGTTCGTGCCAAAACAGAGCAGCCGCTGCGGCTGCGCTGCTGCCGGTGATTAGGTGCGCACAAGGTTCGAGTTCAAATACATCCGCGCGACATAGATCAAGTCTGACGGCAGCCCGCCTAGCGGTTGCAGCCAATTGTCAGGACGCGCAACCACAGGCACCACGGCTCAGTCGCTGTCCTCGGACACGCCGTCCTCCTCGAAGTCCAGGTCGTCCAGCGGCGCTGCGCCTGTGAGGTTCGCCCGCCACGCAGTGCTGTTCACTGAGCTGCGCCGCCAGCCGAGGCTGCTGCGACGGCTACCCTTGCCCTTGGACGGCGCCGCGCCCGAGTTGCTGCCGCCGTTGCCGCCAGCAGAGAGGCTGCTGGGCGAGGGCAGGTCGACGGCGTGGCAGTGGGCGGGGCTGACGGCGAGCGTACCCTGCGGGTTGCCGGTGCGGTGCTGCGCCAGGCGCTGCAGCACCCGCAGCAGCCGGTCTGGCATGTGCTCCGCCATCATTCGCGACGAGATCTGTGCAGAGAGGCGCCACGTCAGGCTGCCTTCATCGTCAGCTCAAACTCAAAACCTCGGTGCTCTGCTAGGTGCACTGGCAGGAGGCGTGCCACCAGAATATGCTCATACAAAGGTGACGCCGATACAAGGATGGTTTCAACAAGACACACGCCTGCAGAAAGGCCGAAAGGCCGGCATGATCCCGAATCCTGAATCCTGAGGAGCGCACCAGAATGCCCTCGGAGGCGAGGTCGTCGCAGGTCACCCACACGGGCTCGTACTTGAGTGCTGCCGCTTTGCGCCGCTGCTGCCCGCTCGACTTGACTGGCCGCATGAACATGACACTGCATCCGAGAGGAGCACGCATATCGGTTGACCGCTGAACGAGCTGCATTGGGGGCAGATATCCCTGGATCGACACGATGTCTGCCGCACCGCAGCCCGTTATCGACGCCCAACAAGGGCTGCCCTTGACATGCAGTAGGAGTGCTGGCTCACAGGCCTGTACCGGCCAAGTCACCGGCCAAGTCAGCTGCGCTCGAGGAGCTGAACGTGCTGCATTGCGGACGCGCATGCCAAACAGGCTTCGGCATCACTTTTGTGCTCGAGGTCCACGGCAGCACAGCCTCAGACTACCGGCTGTGGCTGAAGAGTCCAGGTATGCACGGCAATCACAGGCGGCTGCTACAGAAGCAGCACGATGGCCTGCAGAAACTCTCCGCGTGTCTCCAGCTGCTAGGATCATCAGCCACAGACAACCGAGTCACAGAGGCACACCGGCCAGGCAGCACGAACTGGCGGGCGAGCGCCAGGTCACGCGGGTCGCCCGGCCGCGCCGCCGCCACCGCATCCCGGTACTGCGCCAGCACCGCCGCCGGCCCTGGGTGCACCTGTCGGGTTTAGGGTTTAGGGTTTCGGGGCAGCAGAGCCGCCGTTTGTGACTCGTCTGGGCAATGGTGTACGATTCTTTTCTGGCACCAGGCCGTTGCGCAGGTCAGCAGCATGGTGATGGAACGAGCATGTATGCAGCTCCTGGGGATGTTGCCCAGACGCATCACCTCGAAAGCAGTCTCAAGCTGGACGCCAACAGCACAGCGATGAATAGCTTATCTGCATGTGCATGTGCATGTGCAGGCCTCGAGGAGCCCACCTCCTCGGCAGAGTGGAAGAGCTCGTCCTCGTCCCAGTGCTTGCCCAGCAGTGTGCCCAGGATGAACAGCCATTTGCTCTTCTTGCACCGCACCGCCGCCATCATCTGCAGCAGGACGGGCATGAACTCTTACCAAGTCCCTCGTCTGCATCGGCCCAATCATGTTGGAGTCGTCCAGAGCTGCAAAGTGGAGCCAGAAGCAGCTGTCAGTCTCGTCAAATCTGATTGGGCATGGATCTGTACAGGGGAGCT
>JAABUM010002486.1_pt1 | contig 24576 bp, 26 predicted proteins | sample 5559161 | NCBI WGS metagenome assembly JAABUM01 (sample SAMN10711868, study PRJNA513369) | rock metagenome | isolation source: Antarctica rocks | place: Antarctica: Victoria Land, Siegfried Peak nord
GCCTCATGAGGTCCTCCCTGGGTGTGTTGGTCGATGGTGGTACACCGACCATACGCGCCAGGGAGGTTTTATGCAATACGCGTCTGGACTGTCAAGCTCAGTCGCTCAAGTTTGAACCATGTCTAAGGAGGAGACACATGGCCGAGACCCTATCGCCCGGTTTCCAGAAGCTGCTGCGCGAGCCGGCCCACTGCCAGCTCGCGACGGTGATGCCCGACGGGTCGCCGCAGGTGACGCAGACGTGGGTGGACACGGACGGGCAATACATCCTGATCAACACCGCGGATGGCCGCCAGAAGGTGCGCAACGTGCGGCGTGACCCGCGCGTCGCCGTGAACGTCGTCGATCCGGGCAATGCGTTCCGCTTGGCCAGCGTGCGCGGACGTGTCGTCGAGGTGACGACCGAGGGCGCCGACGCGCACATCGACCGGCTGGCGCAGCGGTATCTAGGGCAAGAAACATATCCGCTCCGCACTCCCAGTGAGCAGCGTGTAATCCTCAAGATTGAGCCAGCGAAGATCAACGCGTCGGGACTGGACGACTAGACGGCGACACAGGGGGACAGAACCATGCCTGACGCAGCGCCCCGCCACCCGCGCTTCGGAGTGCAATTGCAGGCGCAGCGCGCCACCTGGCCCGACTACCAGGCCGCGGTGGGCGCGGTCGAGGATCTGGGCTTCGACGCGGTGTGGACCTTCGACCACATGCTGCCCTTCTCGGGGCCGGACGACGGGGCGTGCTTCGAGACCTGGACCACTCTGACGGCGATGGCCTGCCAGACGCGTCGCGTCCGCGTCGGCGCGCTGGTCAACGGGGTGCTCTACCGCGACCCGGCCACGCTTGCCAAGAGCGCGGCGATGGTTGACCTGATCAGCGGCGGCCGCCTCGAGTTCACGCTGGGGGCGGCCTGGGCCGAGCGCGAGTTCCGCGCCTACGGGTTGCCGTTCCCGCCGGCGGCCGAGCGGCTGGCGCGCCTCGATGAGGCGCTCACGATCGTGAAGCTGCTGTGGACGCAGCCGCGTACGACCTACGAGGGGCGCTACTACACGGTCCACGACGCGCCGTGCGAGCCCAAGCCGCTGCAGCAGCCCCACCCGCCGATCATGGTCGGCGGCAACGGGCGCGGGACGCTGCGCATCGCGGCCAAGCACGCCGATGTGTGGAACGGCATAGGCTCGCCCGACGACTGCGCCGGCCGCATCGCGCTCCTACGCGAGGCGTGCGCGGAGATCGGGCGCGATCCCAGCGAGATCGAGTTGACCGTGCATCCGCAAATGGCCATCGCGCGCACGCACGCCGAGGCGGAGGCGATGGCCACGGCGATCGCGCGGGGCCATGGGAAGAACCTGGAGGACGAACGCGAGGGCTGGCTGCTGGGCACGCCAGAGGAGGTTCGCGCGCAGGTGCGGCGCTACGCCGACATCGGCGTCACGCAGTGGATGATTGCCATGGGCGCGCCCTTCGACCTGGACGCGCTGCGGCTGTTCGCCGAGGAGGTGGCGCCGGTTTTCCGTTGAGCGCCGCATACGCAAAATATATATGCTATAGTTACCCTACTATGACATCTATGACCGTACACACACGACGCCTTGGGCGCGTCACCGCGATGCAAGTGCTCTACGAGATCGACGCTGTGGGCAGCGACCCATCCGTCAGCATCGACGGGCTGATCGAGGAGTACGAGGCGTCGAACGAGGTCAAGACGTTCGCGTCAACCCTCGTCCAGGGGGTCCTGAGGCGCCTCCCTGAGATTGACGCGCTCATCGAGGAGGCCGCGCCGCAGTGGCCGCTCGCGCAGGTCGCGGGGGTGGACAGGGCGGTGTTGCGCCTAGCTGTGTACGAGTTGCGCTTTGGCGAAGGCGTGCCCGTCAAGGTTGTCATCAACGAAGCTATCGAGATCGCCAAGGAGTACGGCGGCGAAGGCTCGGGCCGCTTCGTCAACGGCGTGCTCGGCGCTATCGCGAGTCGGAAGTCGTGAGTTGCCAGGAGGTTGTTCGGGAGCGCAAGGGTCGTTCATCATACGTCAACCGCAACGTAACGCGCCATTCTTTATTCTGGCGACTTCCGACTTCCGACTCACGACTTCCGACTCACACATGGTATACTCCACCCTGATACTCGCACAGACACAGGAAACGTTCAGTAAGGGAGAATAAGGACAGTGGCAGACGCGGACACAATCGAGCAGCGCATTAGGCCGTTGATCGCCGAGCAACTCGGCGTGGAAGAGAACAAGGTGATCCGTAGCGCGAGTTTCGTGGACGACCTCAACGCCGACTCGCTGGACCTGGTTGAGATGATTATGTCGCTCGAGGAGGAGTTCAAGATCGAGATTCCCGATGATGATGTCGAGAAGATCAGCACCGTCGGGGACGCCATCGACTACATCCAGGAGCACACCGAATAACCGCCTCCAGCACGGATACCTCCCCCAACACACCCGGCGCCCCTGTCTTGGTGGCCTGCCGTGACCTTATGTTCCGTAGCAAAGTCGAAGCGACGCTACGGCATATGCGGCTGGCGCCGCTAATCCTGCGTCCCTCCGATGATCCCGCCGCCGTCCTCGCGGCGGGACAGCCCTTCCTCATCATCGTCGACCTTAGCCTGGCGGTGGAGCGCTGGCGCGCGATCGTCGCCGCAGCCCACGGCGCCTCTTCACCCGTGCCGGTCCTCGCATTTGGCCCCCATGTCGACCACGACACACATGCCGCGGCGCGCGCCGCCGGTTGTGATCTCGTCGTCGCTAATTCTCGCCTTGCCCGCGAGTTACCGCAGTTGGTGGAGCGCTTACTGGGACGAGTGACTAGTGATTAGCTGACCAGGCCTTTAGGCGCCGCTCCATCCATATCTTGCTAGTAGGAGGAACATTCAGCCCAATGCGCCACTCCTATCCACGATTCCGTGCGGCCCGCGCGCTCCTGGCCTGCGCCGCTCTGGCCGCTGTGTCCGCCCATCCCGCTCACGCGTCCGTACGGCCCCACCTCTACTCAGTGTCAGTTGACCCACCGGCCGTCACCGCGCAACTCGCCGGTGAGATGCTGCGGCTCCTCAACGAGGATCGGGTGTCAGCGGGGCGCGCCCCGCTGACGCTGGACCCACGCCTGGCGACGCTCGCGGCGAACCACAGTCGCGATATGGCCGTGCGGCGCTACTTCGCCCACATCGCGCCGGGGGACAGCGATGCGTTCGACCGCTTTGCGCGCGCCGGTATACGGTTCGACGCCGCCGCGGAAAACATCGGACGTATAGACAACCGTCCGCTGGAGGTGGAAGTCGCCGCACTAAACGCGGCGATGATGGCCGAGCCGCTCGACGGAGCCTCACACCACGACAACATCGTGGATACGCGGCTGCATCGTGTCGGCATCGGCCTATGCATCGGAGCGGACGACTCAATGTATCTTACTGAGGACTTCACGAATTAGTCGATGGTCGATGGTCGATGGTCGATGGTCGATAGTAGGATAGTACGCCTGGCAAGCGCATCCAGTGGACAAATGGTTGGCCAAACGCCAACTCGTCGCAAACACTTCACCATCGACTATCGACTATCGACTATCGACCATCGCCCATCGCCCATCGACTATCGCACCGTGATAAACGATTGCGTCTGCGTCTCTCGCGCACCGTAGGCGCGCGACACGACGACGACGTTGCGGAACGGCGCGATCAGCGGCTCGGCGTCCTGCTGGTACATTGTGATCGCCGATGCGCCTACCGCTTTGCTGATTTGTGGATAGGCGAGCAGCTTATCGACCAGCGCGAGCAGGCGCGAGACGCTGGTGTAGTTGACGTAGGTGGGCGCCCCTGTGCCGGGCACGTTGGCCAGCGCCGCCTGGTAGTCGGGGCTGGCGGCCAGCGGTTTAGACGAGGCGCGCACATCCGCCGCCAGGTTGCTGGAGATCACCAGGAACGTATGCCCGGCGGCGCGGCGGAAGGTGTAGCCGAACGACGGCAGCGCCGTCACGACGTGGCCCGTGCTGCCGTCGGGCAAAGTCACCGGACTGAAGAGCGCGCCACTCGCCGCCCCGCTTCCACCAGCAGCATGCGTGAGAGCGCCGACGATGTTGTTCACCGATGCTTGGGCCGACGCCTGATCGGATACTTCGGTCGCCAGTTCGAGTGATCCCGGCAACTGTGGGATAGAACCCAGGCTTAAGTTGCTACCGTTGTTCGACGACGCGGCCAACCCCGCGGTGAGCAGCGGGCTTGACTCATTGTTGATGTCCACCACGACCTCGCGGCTGATCAGCGGCAGCACGTCGCGTCCGATGTCGATGCCCGTCTGGGCTTTGGCCTGAGCCAGCGTCCCCGCCGGCAGCACGCCCGACGCCTGAAGCAGTCCGGCCAGGTTAGCCAGTGACACGTAGACGATGGCGCTGTCTCCGACCAGGTTAGCGCCCGCGTTAGGGGTTGTGTAGAGCGGCGACGTGCGCGGAATCGCCGACGAGACGACCGAGATACCCGTCGGGTAGGCTGTGACGCCGACGGCGTAGGGCCGCTGTAGGGCGCGCAGGGCGGCTAACCCCGCCGTCATACCAGGCATAGTACCGGGCGCGGCGCTCCGTGCGGCTTGCGCGGCGCGCCAGTAAATGCCGGCCTACGTAGAGTGTCATGGTGCGGAAAGCGGGGATCTGAGCTAGAGTCGTGTTGAAGTCCGCGTCCGTGGACAGCGACGGGGCATGGAAAGTCCCCGCGTCGATCACGCTACGCACACTCGCCATGTCGCCCGCCACCACGCCGTCGCCCGCGACGATCGCGCCGTAGCCGCTACCGCCGCCACTGAAGGTGACGCGATAGATCGACGTCCCGCGATACGACGTGCTGGGCGAGAAGGTAGCCAGACCCGCGAGGGGATTGCCACCGTTCATGTAACTGGAGGGACGGAGCTGCGCGATGACGGCGGCCTGAGGCGGCGCGGAGGCGTTGGTCGGGAGCGTCGCGAAAACACCGACCCGATCGGTGAAGGATGCGAGCACAGAAGTGAACTGCCCCATTGCCTGCGGCCCCATCATCATCCGCAGGCGATGCAGGGCGGCGGACGTGCCAGGATGGCTCTGATAGGTCCGCACAAGGGCGTTGAGGTCGTCGCCCAGCGCGCCGGTGCGATTCAACTCAGCGTAGACATCGGCCGAGGCCGGGACCAGGGACGCGGGCGGGGCGGCGCCAAACGCGCCGCCCCGCAGGCCCGCGGCCAGGATATTGGACGGGAAACCGGTGATAACGAGCGCGATCAACGCGGGGAAAGCCAACTTACGCTTCAGCATACGGTCGTCTCTCTCTTCTCCATACTGGATTTGGCGATAATGGATTTGGCGCAAAAAAGTTTGCCCGGACGCGGCTGCCGCAAAAGCCCCCTCTCTTCGTCACTGCTCCGTACCAACCACTCATCGTGCTCGCTGGCGCTTACGCGCGTTCTATGGAGCCGCCGCCCGCGTCCATAGTATCCAACGTTGGTCGCCGAAATGCAAAAATAACAGGGGATGCGCACCTTAAACGCTCCGTAGCGCCATCCTACTCAATGTGTGACGGACGGTAGTCGCCGCCACGAGCCGCGGCGCGGGAAGCGACGCGCCGCCCCCGCACCTCCAGGGCCACGGCGCCGGCGGCCGCCAGCACGGCCACGACCGCGAAGGCGATGACTTTATCGCCCTTATAAAGCTTCAGATCGATCAGCCCCAGCACGATGCACAGTCCGTAGAACAGCAGGACGACGGCGCGGCGTGAGAGACCGAGTTCGAGCATGCGGTGATAGATATGGTGCTTGTCACCGCTGGCGAAGGAGCGACGGCCCAGCAGACGCCGCACAATGGCCCACGCCACATCGATGATGGGCACGATCAAGATGAGCAAAGCCGTGCCGATACGCGGAGCCGTGCCAAACAACGACAGCGCGCCAAGGGTAAAGCCGATGAACATGGCCCCCGAGTCACCCATGAAGATGCGCGCGGGCGCCCAATTGTACACCAGGAAGCCTAGGATAGCGCCGCACAGCATCAGGGGCAGAATCACATTCTGGTCCTGGTGCGACGGCAGGTAGAAATTCGACACGACGACTTCCCACAATCCGAGGAAGAGCGCGGCGATAGCCGTGACACCCCCGGCCAGCCCGTCGAGCCCGTCTAGAAAATTGACGGTGTTCATCATACCGACGATCCAGAAAATCGTAAACACTATGCCAATAATCGGTAGCACTGGCAGACTAGCGTGACCCGCGCCAATTTTCCCTAGCGGATTACTCACGCTGCTGATAATCGGGAAGTTGAGGCAGAGAGTCAGCACGACGACGCCTATTTGCCCCAGGAAATGCACGCGGGGCGGCAGCGTACGCAGTTCGTCCCAGATACCGAGCGCCGCCGCCAGCGCGCAGCCGATCAGCAGTCCGGTCAGCGCTGTATTGGGCGCCGTGTGTTTGGCGGCGTGAAGGTCGGTCCAGACGTGCCATACGCCCGCCGTGATGAGAAAAGCGACGGCGATAGCCGTCCCACCCATCAGCGGTGTCGGACGTAGGTGGATCTTATCACCGACAGGGCGATCAATCACGCCGAGACGGCGCGCCAACCGCATACTGACCGGCACGAATAGGACAGAGAGCGCGAACGCAACGCCCAACCCGATGAGCCCCGTATGCAGCCCCCGGTCCAATGAGCTTTGCGCTGCCTCATGCGTTACTAACAGCTGATAGCTGATGGCTGATAGCTGATAGCTCATCTACCCCGCGCCGACCTCATAGTAGCGCACGCCGTCGGGGAAGCGGCGGTCACGCCAGGCCCCAAAGTTGTCGACGATCACGGCGTTGGGGGCCACATGGCGCTCGATGTCATCCTGCACATAGGGCGTGTGCGCGGTGACGAGCACGATGGCGTCGTAGTCCTTGAGGTCGTCGGGGAAGGCCAGCGGCTCGACCCCCGCGAGGTCGCGGATCTCCGTGTCGCTGTAGTAGGGGTCGTGCAGGCGCACCTCGCGGCCATCGTGGCGCAGCGTGCGCAGCACGCTAAAGGCCGGCGAGAGCTTCTCCATGCGCGCATCAGGCGTGTAGGCCAGGCCCAGCACGGCGACGCGCTCACGCCCATCGAGCATCCGCGCCAGCGTCGTGGTGTACAGCCGCTCAAAGTAGCCCGCGTTGAAGTCGACCGTCTGCTCGATCAGCGGCATAGCGCCCGCACCGGCCTCGGTCACGAGGTATTGTGGGGCCAGCGGGATGCAATGGCCGCCGATGCCGAGCGAAGGGTGATAGTAGGGGATGTTCCACTTGGAGGACGCCAGCGCCAGCACATGCGCGGTGTCGTAGCGCGGCAGGCCCACGGCAAGGGCGTTGGCGAACGAGATGCCGTGGTAGCGCAGCGCGTTCTCCACCACCTTGGTCAGCGCGGCGTGGTGGGCGTCTTTAGCCGGTTTGATCGTCTGGCACACCAGCGAGTAGAACGCGGCCATCAGCGCGGTCGCCTCCGGCGTGGTCCCGCCGACGACGCGCGGCAGCGTGCGCAGGGTATGCTCCTCGCCCGAGAACCAATCGCGACGCGGCGCGGCCCCGACGTAGACGTCGCGGTTGATCTCCAGCCCGTGTTGGGCAATAATCGGCAGCACGAACTCGTCGAGCCATGAGGGCACAATGGTGCTCTCGATGATGATCAGGCGCGGCCAGCGACTGGGCGCGCTCGCGCGGATAACCTCGCAGATGGACGGCAGCACGTTCTCCAACGCGGTCGAGGAGGGGTCACGCCCATGGTCGGTCGGCACGCAGACCAGGTGGACGCCGATATTCTGATCGATCATGTCACGCCAGTCCGTCGAGGCGCGGATACGCAGGGGGGCCATCGCGGTATCGGGAGTCGCCGCGGCCGGGGCCGGATGCGTCACAGCCGTAGAGAGGAAGCGCCCAGCCTCGATATCGCGTACGCGCGCCGCCGAGAGATCGTACCCGGCGCAGCGCACGCCGGCTACGGCGAGGTGAAAGAGCGCGCTGGCTCCAATATGGCCGCAGCCCCACACTCCGGCGCCGACATCCCCGCTCCGTACCGCCGCCAGAAACTCACGCGTCGCGCTCGCCACCCACACCTCCCCAATCGTAGGGGCGTATCGCCATACGCCCGCCAGCAGTCAGCCTCTCCTGGGCCAACATCTCTACATTGCATGGTACTGCACGGCTGGGTATACCGCACCGCGCGTGAAAAAGTGGCGCGCGCCTGATACCATGCAAGTGTGTTCAAGAAAGTACTGATCGCCAACCGCGGCGAGATCGCCCTACGCATTATGCGCGCGTGCCATGAGTTGGGCGTACGCGCCGTCGTGGCGCACTCTGAGGAGGACCGCGACTCGCTGCCCGTACGCCTGGCCGACGAGAGCTTTTGCATCGGGCCGGCCGCGACGGCTAAGAGCTACCTCAACATCCCCAATATCGTGACGGCCGCTCTCGTCACGGGGGCCGACGCCATCCATCCAGGCTACGGCTTCCTCTCCGAGAACATCTACTTCGCTGAGATCTGCGAGAAGTGCCATGTGCGCTTCATCGGGCCGCGCCCTGAGGTTATCGCCGCGATGAGCGACAAGTCGGTCGCCCGCGAACGCATGGCCGAGGCCGGTCTCCCCGTCTTACCGGGCACGAACCGCCCGCTGCGTTCACTTGAAGAGGCGCAGGACCTAGCGCAGGAGATCGGTTATCCAGTCATCCTCAAAGCGTCGGCCGGCGGGGGCGGGCGCGGCATGCGCGTGGTGACGAGCGAAACCGAACTGGCGCAGGCGTTCCCCACCGCTCAGGCCGAGGCGCAGAGCGCCTTCGGCAGCAACCAGCTCTATCTCGAGAAGTATCTCGAGCGCTGTCGCCACATCGAAGTGCAGGTCATGGGCGACGCGCATGGCAACGTGATCCACCTGGGTGAGCGCGATTGCTCCTTGCAGCGCCGCCATCAGAAAATCGTCGAGGAAGGACCCTCACCCGCCCTGGGGCCCGAGGAGCGCGCGCGCCTCGGCGCGCTGGCGGTGCAAGGCACGCGCTCCATCGGCTACTCTAACGCCGGGACGCTCGAGTTCCTGCGCGATGAGTCCGGCGCCCTCTACTTCCTGGAGATGAACACGCGCATCCAGGTTGAGCACGGCGTCACCGAGACCATCACCGGCGTCGACCTCGTCAAAGAGCAGTTGCGCGTCGCCGCGGGCGAGCCGCTCAGCGTCCGGCAGGAGGACATCGTGTCGCGCGGGCACGCCATCGAGTGCCGCGTCAACGCCGAGGACCCCACCGCCGACTTCTCGCCGCGCTTTGGCGTGATCGACGCCTACGTGCCGCCGGGGGGACCAGGCATCCGCGTCGACTCGCACCTCTTTACTGGCTATCGTGTGCCCATCCACTACGATTCCCTGCTGGCCAAGATAATCGCCTGGGGCCGGGACCGCGACGAAGCGGTGGCGCGCATGGCCCGCGCGCTCGGCGAGTTCGTCATCGTCGGCGTCCCCACCACCATCCCTTTCCTGCAAGATGTCATGGCCGACCCTGTGTTCAGGGCGGGCGAGGTGTACACGGACTACCTGGAGAAAGTCGGACGTCGGAAGTCGGACGTCGGAAGTATGCTGTAATGAGGTAACGCGTAGTAAGAGCAGGAGCAGCAGTCATGACGACTATTCAGAGCCGGAACGTACTAGCGTACGTTCTACTTCCGACTTCCGACTTCCGACTTCCGACTGCGAAGCGCGCATGGCCGCTGTAACCGGCTCGGTACGCATCGCGCCGGAAGTGCTGGCGACGATCGTCAACTTGACGGCGGTCGGAGTGCCTGGTGTCGTGGCGATGGGCGTGGTGCCGGGTCACGGCCTATTCTCGTGGCGCCATGACACCACGCGCGGCGTGCGCCTGACCGTGCGCCAAAATACGGTGAGCGTTGAACTCTACGTCGTCGTCGCACAGGGCATCAACATGGTCAGCGCCGGGACCGCCATCCAGGACGCCATCACCGCCGCTGTGCGGGACATGGTCGGCATGGAAGTCAAGGATGTCAACATCTATATCCAGAACATCGAGTGAGGATTGAACGTTTTTCCCTCCATCCGCCCTCATGCTATGCGGGCCAGGCGTGCCGGGCAAGGCTCCGCGCAACTCTAGGGCATCAGGATAGACCACAATATCGGTGAGCAGTGTCTGGATCAGTAAACGGCGCCGCGCGAATGCCTCGGGTGCATCGAGGGCGTCTAGCTTGGCCGCAATGCGTTGACAGAACGCGCGGGCATCGCCCCAGTTCACCTCAGAGTCCGCCATTCTCCGCAGGCGCGTTTCTAGTTCCACGACCTGTGCCCCCGCCACGGTGCGCTCGGCCACAAGGGCACCCTGCCGGCGTGTGTAAGTATCGGCGTCGAGCACGCCGTCGAGGTGCAGGTCGAGCAGGCGGTCGAGTTTGCTCTGTGTCGCTTCGATGCTAGCGCGGGCCGTCGCGAGGTCGGCCTGGACACGGGTCGTCACCCCGTCGTCCCCGGTATTCATCTCCCGCATCCGCTCTTCGAGCACGTCGGGGTGTTGCATAACCTCTTTCAACGCATCCCAGACCAGTGGCTCCGCCACATGCGCCTTGATGCGGTTTGTGCAGTGCCCACGCTCACCGTCGGGCAGGTCGAGGTGGCGCGTGCAGCGGTGTATGCGGGCGATCTCCGGGCGGTGGCGACGCGGCGCCGTGCTATTAAACGCGCGGAAGCACAGGTCACCCGTTTCGGGGTTGACGTTCCCGCAACGAAGGAGGCCCGCGAGTAGGTAGGCATGCTTGGTATTGCCCGTTGAAGTTTTCTTGCCGCGCGCTAGCGTCGCCTGGGCTGCGGCCTGCACCGCCGGCTCAACGATCTTGGGGGCCGCGACGCGTTCCCACTCGTCTTCCGGGCGCTGGCGGTAGCTCGACTTGCGGAGTTGGCGGTAGTGCTTGCGGGGATTGGCCGGCTCGCAGGTACGCACGCGGAACCACGCCGCCTCACCGCCGAAAATGGGATTGTGCAGGAGCGCGCGGACCACACCGTCGCGCCAGGGTGAGCGCCCGGTCGGACTGGGAATGCCGCGCCGGTTCAACTCATTGGCGACCCAATAAGAAGAGCGACCAGAGGCGACCCAGGCGAACACGTCGCGCATAACGGTAGCCTGGTGCTCGACGATTTCGATGTGGCCGTGCTTCTGATCGCCAGTAGGCTTGACGTAACGATAGCCATAGGGGCAGCGCCACATGTGCCCCTGCTCGATCTTGTGTCGCTTGCCGCGACGCATGCGCTCGATAATCTTTGCGCGCTCGTACTCGTTGATAAGGCCCTGCATGCCGTCGAATAGCTTGTCCTCGGCGGTCTCGATCTGTGCCGGCTGCGTGACGTAGATAATGGTAACACCAGCCTTGCGCAAATCGTCCTCGACCAGCTCACGATACAGGTAGCGGCGCGCGGTGCGGCTCTTCTCGTGCACGAGCAGGATCGTCCATGGACGACCAGGCGCACGGGCGTCGTCCCGCAAGCGGTCGAGATCGGGGCGGATGAGGGTGTCGCCGCTGTAGCCATTGTCCATGTACCGCTCCACGATCTCGTAGCCTTGCGAGCGGGCGTACTTCTCAATCTCGGCGATCTGGCTCTCGATTGTAGCCTCCTGCTCCTGACGATGCGTGGAGACGCGTCCGTATAGCGAGACACGCAGGGTGGATTGGGCAACCGTGGGTTGAGAGGCAATCTTAGCATCTCCCGCGAACATTGTGTCACACTCCTTACATGGGAATTTCGTGCCGCCCATAGCCGCACGTTATGTACTCGGCTCTATCCTACAGGTGACTCGGCCTGCTCCTGTTGCTTCTTCTTGCGCTCGCGGTAGGCTCGCGCGTACTCAGCCCCCTTGCTCGGCGTGTACGTCGGGCTACGACGCTGGTCCCAGCCCTTGCCACCCTGGTTCTCGTGCGCGTATCGGGCAATCTCGGCGGCGCTAATGCCGTTGAGCCGGCCGTGGACCTTCTCGGCCTTGATCGCTCCACGCCTCACGGCGTCGCGCACGGTCGCCGGCGATAGGCCCAGTTCAGCCGCAGCCTCGCTGGTTGTGTACCAGTCGCGCGCCATCTTCGGTTTCTCCTTTGTGTCGGTCGTGTCGTCGTGTGTCTCGCTCACCGTGTCTATCACCCCCTATATCGACAGTGTAAGGGGAAGGGCGTGGGCGCTGCATGGACCTATCCACCGTGGCGCTCAGGCTGTCCGACCCGGCGCGCGGGCAGCCACGTAGCGCGGCACGTCCTGGGGACGGTCACACGCCGCGGCGGCGTCCGCGATGAGGCCGCACAGGTCGCGTGCCCCCAGCCGGCGCAAGGCGTGATAGTCGTCGGCATGCAATCTGCCGGTTTCCAGCGCCCATAACAAGCCATACGCGGCCACCCATGCGCCGTGAGGTAGGCGCATGTTCCAGGGGCCTGCGGCCGTTACAATGCGCCCCAGTGTGCCGGCCACGCTGATACAGGTGTCGGCGTCGGCAGCTGCCACGCCCAGGTAGGTCGTGAGGTCGGCGGCATCGACACGGCGGGTGAGCCATTGCGTGCGGGTGAGTTCAGGCAAGCGGATGCGGCGTGTGGTGATCATGTCCTATACCTCCAGTCACAAGCGCCGGTCAGCTCCTGACCGGCGCTTGCACCGTGTTAGGCGGCGTACCAGCCGCTATCGGTGAGGTCGAGCAAGTCGCTCTCGTAGGCCATCTCCTCGATGTAGGGCAGCGCCTTATCACGCTCGGCGGCGTGATAGGCGACCAGTGTGCGGGCGGCGTCGATGTCGGCAAAGATCACGGCCCGCGCATCCTCGATGGCGTCGTCGCGATCCTCATCGGTCATGGGCTCGTCGTCGTACACGTCGGCGTGGTCGGTAGCGATATAGCGGGCGTACTCGGTGGTTGCGGTCGTCATCTCTCTGTGCCCTCTGGTACTGGGCTCGTGCGGGTGATCCCCCTCACACCATCTATTATAGCAGTCTACGTAGATTGTGTCAACAGGTGGGCGGTACAGCATCGTCGGTTGTGAGGGGGCTACACCGGACGGCGGTTAGTAGTCCTCGGGGAGTAGTAGCGTCGTCGAACTCCGGTCGGCCTCGGTGATGACCCACACACGGCCAGGGCCGATGTCGTAGACGGAGAACACGCGGTCGCCGTCGCACAGGGCACGCTCGTTCAGGCCGCGATCCTCGGGGTCGATCTGGCCCCAATCGCCGATGGCGTGGCGGTCGAGCAGGGTTGCCAGGCTCATACCTGTGTCGTGGAGCAGGGCTAAGGCGCGGGGCGTGGCGGTCGTGTACCCAAGGGGGAATAGTGTCGTCATGGGTTATGCTCCTCTGACGTCATTTTGTACATGTAATTTTGTACGAGTTGGGCGCGGTTACATCGGGGAGGCAATACAGGGCGGGCGTTGGCTGTGTTACCAGCGCCCGCGCGACTACTATTCGGTAGAGCCAGGTAACGCGCCACAGGCACGTCGTCGCCGACGACCTCCACGACGGCCACGTCGATGGGGTCGGATGGCATGAAGGTGATGATTACCGCTACGTCGAGGGTCTCACGATGAGATACACTATGGGTAGCGGGTGTGAGCATAGTTTGTGTCATCTCTCTATCCTCATACTCGTGGCCGGTGGAGCTGGTACCTCCGCCGGCCATTGTTTTTCAGATGCCTGATCTAGGCGATCAACGCGGGCTGGAAGGCCGGTACGGCGGACGGCGTGGCGACCCGCTCGACGCGGATTGTCCATCGCAGCAACTCGGCGCGGAACGCCTCGCAAGCGCGCACATGCCAGCACACGCTATCGCGTTTGCAGCCTCGGAAGTTGTTTTGCCCCGCGAAGCAGTCGCAGGTCGGGTGCGCCCGGTCGCGCACGTCGGTCGTGTAGAACTCGCCCGCGTAAGTCTTGCTGGCGATGCGGTAGACGCCGTCGGTGTCGGTCAGCCGAATGGTGGGTCGGAACGCCGCTTTCGTGGTTGCCATCTCTCGCCCCCTGGTACTGGGCTGGTGTCGCGGGTGTCAATCACACCTCACATCTCTATTATAACAGTCTACATAGATTGTGTCAAATAGGTGCTGAGTGGTAGCGCGTGTTTGTGAAACGATACATAGCGATACAGATCCGGCCATCGCACGCGCCTTCCGTGCCTGCTAAATCGTCAGGGGCTCCTCCAAGGTCAACGCCCATCGCAGCGAAGTGTGGGTTGCGCATTGCCGTGTTCGCCTTAGACGTACACTTCTCTGTAAACATTGCCCCGTATGTTTGCTCTTTGCCCCTAAGGCTTCCATCGAACGCGGCTACCAAGGACGGCAAAAACGGCCCCTGCTCGCGGCATGGGGCGACGATTGTGGTAGACGAGGACGCGCCGAAATCCGCATCAATATGCAAGAACGCGTATAGCCATGCAGGTGTCCAAGAAAGCATCGGTCTGCGCCCGATCACGCCTGTAGCGATTCTCGGCGGTCGATGAGCAGCGCGACACGGGAGGGATGCGCCGATAGCTTGCGTCACGGAGCATCGGCTGGACGTACTGCGGCCGATACACCAGCATATAGCGTGCATAGACCCGGCGGTTTTGCGATACAGGCACGTCTCTACACCGAACGGGTACGCGTGCGGGGACGCCACGCTTGCCCCCGCACGCGCCCCACGTGCGGCGCGGGGGTACAGGTGGCTTGGACGCTGTGGTCTGTGTTCCTGTCGTCATGACCGATACGCATGCACAGCCGATGTGCCGATATAGACTGTGGAGCGTGTGAGCGTCGGCGAAGGAGGGTGCGGTGAGCGTGCACGCAAATCATACCACGCGCAGGAGCGCGCCGCCCATGTGGGGCCGCACGCGCGCACGCGTGGGGCGCTGCGGGGTGTCTGACGCCGGCGCATCATCTGTCGCCGCGCCAGACACAGGACTCAGCGAGGCGACGGGAACGAGGACCGGATGCTGGAACCGTCCCTCGCAGGTGTGCCGCTGGCGCGTCGGCGTCGGCATGATCAGGGCGGGACCAGCGCCGCCTAACGCCTCCCATAGGCCGCATGCGTGCCGTATGCTGACGCGTCCGGTCGCGTGAGCACGTTGTGGCGCCGCACAGAGATCCTGTGCGGCCACGCTTATGGCGCACTGGTGCAACGATACGCGTAACATCGATACACCTTTGTTGCCAACCATTGTGTAACCCTGTATAATGTATACTAACAGCCTTTTCTCAGCCTATCGCGTTCTAGCCCCACGCAACCATTTCTCGTTGTGGGCGTAGCTGGCCCATGCTATCTATCACGCATTAGCTGGAAGGAAAGACTGTTATGCCGCGCGCCCGCCTCCGCTCCGTGAGTGTCGCCCTCCTCTGTGGCGTCGCCCTCACCCTCAGCCTCGCGGGTGGTCCCGCGTCGGCTCACGTCCATTCCGCGCCTCCACGGAGCGCGCCCACCTTCGGCACGGTCTATGGGCGCTTCTTTCCCAATCCCACGGATAGTGGACCGTTTACCGTCACGCCAAGTACGCCGGTCTCCTTCACGCAGCAATTCCCCGTTATCCTTTTCAATCCCCCGTCCGACGCCAACGTCCACTGCACGCCGCCGCCCGCGCCGCCCGTGACCGAGGCGACGCGGCCCATGGTCGATGTGATCCCGCAGTCCGATGGGACTTGTGCGACCGAGGTAGTCGCGGGCAACGGCTACCAGGCCGGCGTCGGCCCCCTCTTCCAGTTTGAGGCTGTGTTCCTCTCGACCGTCACCGTGGCGGCGGCGGGTGACGCCACCTTCGGCCTGCTCGCCGACGACGGTTGGACCCTGGCCATGGGGCCGGACGCGGCGGGGCGCCAGCCCACCTATGCCGCCGGCAGCCGCTACAACGCGCCGGCCACCGGTCCCTTCACGGGCTATCCGGTGGTCGGGGCCTACAACGACCATGAAGATGTGACTCGGCACACCCTCACGGTCCATTTCCCGGCGGCAGGCTCCTACCCGTTCGAGATGGACTACACCGAGCGCAACGGGGGCAACCTGGCGCTTACCTTCGAGTTGACGGTGCCACCCGAGGTGCAGGCGACGGCGGTCGCACAGGTGCAGGCCAGCGCGACCAGCGCCGCGCACGCGACCGCCACGACCGCCGCCGTGACACGGGCCATCGCCACAAGCGAGGCGCGCGCGACCGCGACGGCGGCGAGCGCCCGACAGGCGACCGCGACGGCGGCGAGCGCCCGACAGGCGACCGCGACGGCGATGACCGCGGCGCGGGCCGCCGTCGCGGTCGCGTCGTCTCAGGCGACCACGGTCGCCGTGGCGCACCCCAGCGCCACGGCGACCGTCGCGCCGCGGGCGAGCGCCACGGCGGCGCGTACGCCGGTGGGTCCCATGGCGGTGGCCGCCACCGCCACGGCGCGGGCATCAACTCAGGCGACGGTCACGGCGCGGGCGCGGCCCCCCGCGCGGCCCCGCACGCTCGCCCGTGTGCCGTCATCCCCCACCCTCACCCTCGCCCCCACCACCGCCCAACCAGGGACCCTGACGCGGGCGCGTGGCTGCGGCTTCGCCCCCGGCGAGCCGATCGCGCTGGCGCTTGACGGCGCGGCGCTGGCGACCACGCCGCCCGCCCTCGCGGCCGGCCCCACGGGCTGCGTCGTCACGTCCTTTGTCGCGCCGGAGACGCTGCTCCGCGACGCCAACGCGGTCAGCGCGTTCGGCGCACGCTCGCAGCGCGTCGCCCTCGCCACCCTGACGGGGCACCTGCCGGTGGCGGCGCGGTTCTACTTCGCCGGCGCGCCCAACACCGCGCCCGCGCGCTCCACGCTCGCGCTGCTCAATCCGCAGCGGCAGCTAGCGCGCGTCCGGCTGACCTTCTTCCTCACGAACGGCGCGACGGTCGTGCACACCCTCGATGTGGCGCCCGCCGCGCGGCGCACCATCGCGATCGCCCCCCTCCTTCCGGCCACGAGCGTGTTTGGCCTGTCCCTCACCGCCGACCGCCAGATCGCGGCGCAGCTCATCGTGCGGCGCGACAATCAGGATGGCGACGCCCTGCTGGGGGCGACCGGGCTGAGCACGATCTGGTACCTGGCGGAGGGCTATACCGGCTTGACCTTCCATGAGGACGTGTCCCTCCTAAATCCGGACGCCCGCGTGGCCGCGCGCGTCCGCCTGCGCCTGTTGCCCGTCGGTGGACGGGGTGGCCGCACGGTCACCGTGGGCGTGCCCGCGCACACGACGCGCCTGGTGGATCTCACCCACCTGCTGCCCGGCCGCGCGCTCGGCGTCATCGCCACGGCGGATCACCCTATCGTGGTGGAGCGCACGCTCACGTTCGGTCCGGGGGGCTATGGCCTGACCATGCGCGCCGGGGTGACCGTCGCCGCGACGAGTTGGCTCTTCGCCGAGGGCACGACCGTCAATCGCTTCCAGACCTTCCTGACGGTGCTTAACCCCAATGCGACGCCGGCGCGGGTGACGGCCCGCTTCGTCGGGGCGACGGGTCGCCGCCTGGCCGTCCGCACCTTGCGTGTCGCGCCGTGGAGCCGCGCCACGCTGCGCGTAAATGATATCCTCGCAGCCAGTGGGGTCGCCAGCGTGGTCAGCAGTGACACGCCGGTAGTGGTCGAACGGCCAGAGTACTTTGGCTCACCGAACGCCGCGCGGATCGCCGGCTCCGATGTGTTTGGGCGCAACGGGCCGGCTCCGCGCTGGAGCTTCGCCGACGGGGACACGGAGGACAGCAGCGAGTTCCTGCTCCTCTACAACCCCGAGCCGCAGGCCGTGCCTGTCGACGTGACCGTGTACGGGGACCGCGGCGCGCCGACGACGCGGCGGATCGTCGTGCCGGCGGGCGCGCGCTCCACGCTCGACATGCGGCGGCTTTTCCCCGGCCGCGCGCGGATCCACGGCATCGTGCTGCAGGCGCGCGACGGGCTAGGTGTCGTGGCCGAACAGACAATCTTTACCCCCACCCACAGCGCGTTGCGCGGCACACAAGGGCTGGCGCAATAGCTCCCCGTGGAGGCGCGCCCCTGGAGGGGCGCGCCTGAGGGCGACGATAGAAGGGAAGAGCCCCTCGCCATGTCCATATCTGACCACACGCCTGCTCCTGTGCCTGAGGCCGTGCCGCCGCACATCTCAGTCGTGATCCCGACCGCCGGCCGGCCCGCCGACATCGCGCGCTGTCTCGTCAGCCTCACGGCCGTCGCCTACCCCTGCTGGGACGTCCTCCTCGTCGACCAGAGCGAGGACACACGGACAGCGGCGGTCGCGCGGCGTCTAGCACCGCAGCTCCCGCGCCTGACGTACCACCACCTGATGACGCGGGGCGCGGCGCGGGCGCGGAACTGGGCGCTCGCCCGCGTCACGGGCGAAATCGTCGCGTTCCTCGACGATGACTGCACCGTCCCTGCGGACTGGCTGGAGCGGGTGTGGGCCGCGTTCCGCCGCCACCCCACCGCCGCCCTGATCTTCGGGGCCGTCGTCGCCGCGCCGCACGACCCCACGACCCACTACATCCCGGCCTTTAGGCCACGGGGGGAACACTGCCTGCGCGGGCGGCTGGCGTTCCTGAGCCACGAGGCGATGAGCGCGAGCCTGGCCGTGCGGCGCGTGGCGATCGGGGCCATTGGTCCCATTGACGAGCAGACGGGGGCGGGGGCGCGCCTGGCGGGCGAGGATCGCGACTACACCTACCGCGCGCTCCGGGTGGGGCGCCTGGTCGTGGAGACAGACGCGATCGCGGTCACGCACTACGGAGCGCGCGCCTACACCACAGGGGCAGCGTCGCGCTTGGTACGGCGGGCGGCGTTCGCACAGGGGGCGCTTGACATGAAGGCGCTGCGCTGCGGCGACCCGGCGGCGCTCGTCTTCGTCCTGGCGCACCTCGGGCAGTGTCTCGGCCGCATCAAGGTCCGCTACCTCGTCACGCGGCGGCGGCCCAGCAACGCGGCCTGGATCATCCTGTACGTCCGGGGGGCGCTCGCGAGTCTCGCCTATGGCGTGCGGCGCGACACCTGTCTCTGGACGGACCCATGAGACCGGCGGGAGGAGCGCGCGCTCAAGCCCCTGACACGCGGGAGGCGGGCGTCCGACGCGCGACCCGCGAGAGGCGGGCGCCCACGCTCCAAGCGACCAGACCGGCATTCAGCGGCGTAGGCGAGACCCACGCGGCCATCGCCGTAGACCGTCCCTGGCTGAAACGTCTATCTGGACAATCTGCATCGCTCCCCAAAGGCGGCACGATGATAGCTATGCCCGCCTACCACGCGCCCTGACGGTTCGCCCACACGCTCTGGCCGCCGTCCTCGACGCTAGCCTTACAGGTAAGCATGCGCGCCGCCATCCTGCATAACCATACAATCCCGGTGTCGTCAGGGTTTCACTCCATTATCCGAGCTTGCTCATGTAGAAGTGGACGGCGCTCCTGCGCTGACCCTAACGACGAACTGCCAGCGACGGATCATGCGCACGCCGCCGGCTCCACCTGTGCGGACGCGGGCCACGTCGAGCAATTTTGGTAGCCCGTCCACTTCTATATGAGCAGGCAGGTCGCGTGGCGTGAATCCCTGGTCGTCGACGAGGAGCCTGTGCGGCAGGTTCATCGGCAGCCAGGCCACTCAATGCAGGTCGCCGATGCAATACTTGGAGCCAAAATCTCCATGTAAACATCGGGCACGATGCATACACGAGTTGAATTTTCCCCTGCCTTACTGGGAACGTCGCGTTCGGATGTCGAGGGTCGTGGCAAGGCGATGGGACACGCTCCTATTGATGCCGACCGCAGAGTGGACAGGGCTCGCCCTTGTGCACCATGGCAAGGAGGGTGCGCACGCCGCGGGTGATCGTCGAACGGTGGACACCTAGAGCCATCGCCGCCTCTGCCTGCCACCCGTGCCGGTCGCGGCTCTCCCTCCAATAGTTGATTACTTTCCGTTGACGTAGCAGGGCCATCGTCTGACGCCAACTATTGTAGTGACGCCGACCACCGGTGCGTCGGCATAGTTGATCCCAGGTCATGCCCATGCTGTTGCACACTCCTGACAAGCGATTAATTGCGCGCTAATGACAAGTTGACTGCCGCGCACCTCGGCGATCTACTGTACTTTTGCCTAACCCTTGCCCCACTTTCCGGCTCTCCCGCAGTCTCGATGATCTAGGATTGTGGGGGAATGGGCCAACATAGGCCCAATACCCTGAGTTTTGTGGTGCCGCAGATAGGTCTTGGAATCTGAACCCTTTTGCAAGGGTAATTGACGCTCAACGGCGTCATCGAGACTGCGGGAGAACCGGAGCAATGGACAAACCGAGGCGCACATCGGACGCCTCAAAATGCTCAAGCGCCACATGTGCGGCCGTGCCGGTTTCGATTTGCTCAAGCAGCGCGTCTTGCGGTGTGCCTAACCAGCCCACTCGTCGCGCGCGAGGGCGAGGGGATGATACCGCGTGGACACAGCCACGTCACTCCCGCCCCTCCGCCAGACCGTACCGCACGGTGTCGGCTCACCAGCACGCGCCACGCGCTAGACTGAGCTAAGACAAACGGCAGGCCAATACGAGAGGAGACCAGCCATCTTTTCCTTCAGCAACTCGACCAAAGAGCTGTCCGACGCGCGCCTCGACACCGCCATCCTGAGCGTCGGCGCCACCGAGCAGTGCGGGCCGCACCTCCCGCTGCACCTCGATACACTCCTCGCGGAGTATTACGCCCAGGCCTATGGCGAGGCGCTCGGCGCGTACGTGACGCCGACGCTGCCCTTCAACACGTCCGAGGAACACGCGTCTTTCACGGGGACGATCTCGTTGCGGCCAGGCACGGTGATGCTGGTGCTGGGGGAGATCGTCGCCCGGCTGCGGGCGCAGGGCTTCCGCAAACAGGTGCTCGCGTCTGGGCACGGTGGGGCCTACTGGGTCGGCCCGTTCATCAAGGAGGTCAACGCGCGCTACGCGGACATCATTGTGATCCCCGCGCATCACGCGGGGGACACTATCTGGCGGGAGGAAGTCGAGCGGGCGGGCTTGGGCGGGCGCGACGAGATCCACGGGGGCGCACTCTCCCGGGCGGTGGCGCTCTTCCTCGCCCCCGACGCTGTGACGGAGGGCGATTACGGCGTGGCGGTGCCCGAGGACATGAAGGCGTACATGGATTACTGCGCGTGGGATCGCTTCACGCCGGACGGGAGTTGGGGGCGCTACACGAGCGCGGATGCCGCCGTGGCGACGGCCGAGGCGGGACGGCAACTTCTCACGTCCTTCGTGCGTCGGCAAGGGGAGCACCTGAAGAAGCACCTCGACGAGGCGTGCCGCATCAAAGGTTTGACGCCCTAATTGCCCCGTATCATCGGGAGTGCGGGAGAGCCCACTTTCCTTACACTTTCGCACTACCCTCGTACCACCCTCGATTAGGCGGTGGGGACAACGCGGGCTGTTGAGAGTAGACCAAGGGTGTACCAAACGTACACCGTAAACATGAGCAAGTTGTGCGAGGTGTTGTGGTTGTCCTACGACGACCTTATGGTGTCGCGTGACACGACGCCGCTATGGCGTCGCGGGCGCGCTGTCGGGAGGGGCGTCGTCGGCGTCGTGCTCCTCGGTAGCCTTATTGAGGTTGGCAACCATTGCCCCGACCATCCCTTTAGCCAGTCGCGTTAGCACGGGGTCTTTCTTGCCCTGATTGCAAGCGCGCATAGAACCAGGAGGCGGCGGAATCATGTACGAGGGCCGGTCAGTGCCCCGCCGCGCTTGTTCCGTTGTAGACGCATTCTGAGACGAATCCTGCATTATAGATATCCTCCAACGCGTTCGATAACGTTTTGCCTAGCTCATCTTTATGGTACGACATATGTTCGAGGGAACTCAGCGACCCTCACGCCTTGACGGCCGGATCGTGCCCATGAGAATAGTGAATGACCCTGATGCCCGTGGTGTTAGGATTCGCTGTTAGTCGTTTCTTCGCCGGTAGCGCCGCCTCCAACAACGTTGACCTGTTGACCGCCGATGTTGACCTGTAGGGCGCCTGGTCCCGGCCGGGTGAGCCGACGCACGCGGGCCAGGCCCTCGCACGCGCGCAGGTAGCGCACCTGTGCCGCGGTCAGCCGACGTTCCCACCAGTCGGCTTGCGATAGGACGACGGACGCCTGGGCCATGAACTGGGTGTAGCCATGCTCGATCTTTTGCACACGGAGCCAGCACAGGACGACGTGCTCAATCAGTCCGCGCTCTAGTTCAGGCGCGTCCTGGTAGCCCAAGCCGTCACGCATGACGCGCGTATGGGTTGTTAGGGCTTCACGCCCTACCGTGCCGGATACCAACGTTCCGATGATCTTCTCGGCGTTGATCGCGGCGATATCGCACAGCACCCGTGCTAGCGATGGCGCCTCGCGCAACGTCGCCCGCAGTTCGTTGAGGGCTTGGGGGTCCGGCTTCTCGCGGTCCACTTTCGCCATGACCGACCATAGATGATTCAGCGTCCCGTCGCGGTCCACGAGTCGCGCGTCGGCCCTTTCAATCTTGCCCACGTCTACGCCTCCACTGTCCTCGATGCGTATGACAACCGGCAACCAGCAAGGTTGCCGCCGTTAGCGTCGTCGCCATCTCCGTCACCGCGTCGAGCGCGTCGTCCATCTCCTTCTCGTGGCGCCGTGTCTCGCGCTCATACACGCGTGCCATGTTCCGCTCGGCCCGGTCAGCCTGTTCGAGGTCGGCCAGCATCATGGCGAGCGCGTTTCCGCCGACATACTCCGACACGACGCGTCCGCCCGCTCGCTTCTTGCGGTAGTAATAGCGGGCGCCGCGCCTCTCTTCCCAGCCCATGGTGTGCTCCACCCTTTCGCTGTTGTGCTACACCGTTCGATCACCCCCGCTTGCCACGCGTCCCTAACGGCACCGCGCAGATGGCCGCAGGCTCCTCGGGCCAGCGGCACACACCCCCGCCAGGGCGATGCGGCCATCGGTAGGCCATGCAGCGGCAGACCGGGACGCCGACGACCGCGGCGAGTTCGCCCAGCGTCGAGGTCATAACACGGCGGTAGGCCCTGCCGTGCCCGCGCCTGTCCGAGTGCATCCGACAACGCCGCTGTGGGTCGTTCCAGGGCGCCCACGCGCGGCAGTGGGCGCCGTCCCTCCGTGTTGCCACACAACGCCGTCGCGCCTCCGCCAACGTGCTATAGACCATCTCACCTCCCTTTTCTGTTCCGATATGTTTCGATTGTGTTTCGATTGCTGGTCGTGTCGGGGCGTTTTTGGAAACCTCACAATGCAGCGTGCGGGTGGAATGGCGCTTCCCCGATGAGCACCCCCGCCGCCCTCCAAAGCTATTTCGTGCCCGACCTACCCCGTGTTGTTCATGGATCACCCCTGGCTGTTCACGACCCATCGCGCCGGGTGTAACGCTCGGGACGAAGGCGCGATCAGCCGATGTCAAGTTGTTACGTGTCAACTATGCGTCCACCGAGTAGAGGCAGTGGGGCGGGGGCACGTCCCGCGAGATGGCTTAGGAACATGCGCGCAAGGATGGGACGATTGCCCACGGGGGCAGTTCGACCTCTCTCCCGCATAGAGCATCCTTCACGGGGATGCCCAGCGGGTATGCGCTCGACGCGCGTACAAGACGCGGGCGGGTTGCCGCGATGTCAACGCCATAGTGCAGCAGCGCGCGGCGGTACCGATAGAACGTAGGCCGCGAATACAACGCCCGCACGTCGCGGCCCGCATACCACGAGTCATAGACGGGCACCAATCTCGTCGGCAATGCGGCGAGCACCTCGTCGTTCAGGTGCATCCTATCCTCCATCTCTACCAGGGAGAGACGCTCGTCGAGGATGCGCCGCGCCACGGCCGGGTCGCCCCACGCGGCGGAGCGGGCCAGTCCTCGGTCCTTGAGGGCGCGCCTGCGCAGCACAACTTCGACGCGCAGCAGCCCCGCCGCGTACCCCTCGATGTCCGCTCGGCGGTGCAGCATTCGTGGTAGCGGGTTCGCTCGCAACTCACCCCCTTTGCCGTAGTACTTGTGCCCGATGCGGCGGGACTTCTTCCCCACGTACACCGTCGCGCCGTGCGTGCTACGGCTCATATCGACCGCTTGATGCCGCGTATGAGCTACAGCGCCCGCGACCTGTAACCACTGCTGCACGCGCTCGTGGGAGCCTAAATCGTAGAGCCGCACCACATCGACACGCTCTAGATCGACCTGTCCCGCGTCCCACGCGCGAAGGTCCCTCTCGTGTACGTCCACACGGAGGGCGTCGGCTACTCTCTCAAAGACCGCGCGACAGAGCCCCACGAGGTTGTCGCCGCTCCACACGTTATGCCCCTGCACGAAGCGCGGATAGCTGCCGGTCACAGAGAGGGTCCTGCCGCGCCGTCGAACAGAGAGTGTCGCCCCATAGGCGCCCGCCACGCGTTCATCGCAATGCCATTCATCATCATCCCGCAGCATGGTCAAGGGCATGCGGGCTGTGATCGTGTCAAACATTCGCCCTCTCCCTGATGTGTCAAATAGTGAGACACGCGCGCGGTATTACTAGCGAGGCTCCGCCTCAGACCGACGAGTCATGTGTGGTGTGCATAGAGAAAGCCCCTGGTTGCGGGCACAAGCGAAGTACGGTACACCGTCTTCATGAGGACCGTCGAGCGGTCAAGTAGCTC
>JAABUM010002488.1_pt1 | contig 24566 bp, 24 predicted proteins | sample 5559161 | NCBI WGS metagenome assembly JAABUM01 (sample SAMN10711868, study PRJNA513369) | rock metagenome | isolation source: Antarctica rocks | place: Antarctica: Victoria Land, Siegfried Peak nord
GATGGCTTTTTGCTTGTCCACCGACGCCGCCGAGTTCGTGAAAGTCCCCCGTGCGCTGGTCGATCGCTTGGTCGATGCGCTCTGCTACGCCGCTTGACGTAGCCCGAAGGGCCAAAGTCGAGCTAAGTAGAGGCGCTGCACGCTGTCCGCCTCGCAGTTGCTGCCGCCCGCCTTGCGGCAGTCGTCCGCCCAGCGCGCCACCCGGTCCCCGGCGGACTCGGGGTGGCCGTTCGGCCCGCAGTCGCCGCACCCCTTGTCGCGCGTGGGATCGTACGCGGGGTGCGATCCGGCGGGCGCGGGGGCCGGGGTGGCGGTCGCGGCCCCGCCCGCGCGACTCGTGGGCGTCGGTCCGGCGGTCGGTGGGCGGGTCGTGGCGGTGGGGCCGGGGGGTGGGGCCTTGGGCGCGGCGGTCGGCGCGGGCGTCCCCGGCGCGACCGCCAGCGCCACGGTGGGCGCGATCAGCGCTGCGAGCGCCAGGGCGACGAGGACGACGAGTCGGACGAGTGAACGGCGCGTGCTCCTCATGGCGATGCTCCTTCCCTCGCGCCGCTCAGCGGCGCGTGCAGCAGGCGTAGACGGCGCGCAGCAGGCCCACCGCATCGTAGTCGTCGCTCCCCGCACCCCCGGTCAGCCCGCTCCCGGTGAGGATCTGCGGCCCGATCCCGATGTGGAGGTGAGGCGTCCCGCCGTCGGCGTTGCCGCTCCCCCCCAGGACGCCGAGCGGCTGCCCCGTCGCGACGGCCTGCCCGGCGGCGACGAGCGGGCGGTCGCGCAGGTGGGCGTACCAGTAGCGCAGCCCGTCGTCCCCCGCGATGAGGACCGCCCAGCCGCCGAGGGTGTCGTAGTCGGCGTACTCGACCCGCCCCCCGCGCATCACCAGCAGCGGCGTCCCGAGCGGCGCGAAGAGGTCGCTCGCGCCGGGATAGGTGCCCCAGTGCAGGTCGATCGGCCCGGTATAGCCGACGACCGGGAAGACATACGCCCCCGTGCCCGCGCCGGGGGTCACCGCCACCAGGGCTGGTGGGCCGGCGTGGTCCCGCAGCAGGCCGAGCAGGATCGCGGCGTAGGCGGGTCCGCAGGGAAAGCCATTCTTCGCGTTCTCCGGGTCGGCGCAGGGGTTGTAGATGGCGGCGAAGGCCACGAAGTCGTCGCCGCCGCGCGGGGGGTAGTAGTCGGCGACGTAGGCGAACCAGATGCCCAGCCCCGCCACGATCGAGGGGCAGGCCCCCCAGTGGTGCCCCAGGCTCGACGGGCCGGGGCCGCAGCCCCACGTCACCGCGTAGGGGGCCATCGCTTCCCAGATGAGATTCCCGCCGTTGCCGGGGACGTTGAGGCCCACCGTGTCCATCTGACTCTCCACCTTCCAGACGACGATCAGCAGCGGGTCGATGCCGAAGCGTCGGCCGAGAGCCAGGATCGTCCCCGCCTCGGCGACAAGCGGGCTGTCGGGCTGGAGCGCGGCGATGAAGCGGGCGATGCGGGCGGCGTCGCTCGGCCCGACCCCGAGATCGTGGATCGTCGGGCGGCCGCCGGTTGTCGCCGAGTAGGTCGTCCCGTTGGTCGGAGCGGGGACGCCGCCACGGGTGGGATTGCCGCCGAGGATCGCGCCGAGGAGCGACCCGATCAGGATGACGACGAGGAGCGCAGCGAGGAGCGGCGTCCCCGCCAGGAGGGCGCAGCCGCCGAGACATCCACCGCCCGCCGCCACCTTCATCGCCCATTCCTCAGTCGTCCGCGTCGGCGACGAGGGCGAGCCGCGCCCTTTGCTGCGGGGTCGCCGTCACCTGCCCCTCCGTGTGGCTGGGTAGTAGCGCCGCGCGCGCCTCCGGTGTCAGAGCCGCCAATTCGCGCACCGCCGCCCAGACCGCCGCCGCCGTCGTCGGCCCCCCGCCCGCGTGATGGGCGATCCGCGCGCGCCGCAACGCCAGTTCAGGTTTGTACGAGGTGAAGAGCCAGTATTCCTCCGGCGTCACCGTCAGGTCGAGGAGCCCCGCGTCGGCCCCACCCCGCGCGAGCAGGTAGGCCCCCGCGCGCCGCTCGCGCTCCGCACCCTCCTTGACCGTCGCCAGCGTCCCGACCAGCGCCTCTTCGTCGGCGGTCAGGTCGAAGACTTCGCCGAGGCGGCGGCGGTTCTCTGGCGACTGGCGCAGGAAGAGCTGCACCGAGGCGTTGTCGCGCACCACGCGACCGAGCGGCCCGTCGTAATCGCCGATCAGCTGCGAGAGATTGAGGAGGGCGAGGCCCGCGTGGCGACCGGTGCGGTTCTTGTCGCCGACGAAGCGCGCGGTGGCGGGGTGGTCGAACCAGCTCCACCCCTCGTCCATCACGAGCGCCAGGGGCAAGGGATCGCGCCGCGCGATCTGCGTCTCCATGTGCTCCAGGAGGGGCAGCATCGCCACCGCGAAGAGTTCGGGACGCCGGGTGAAGCCCTGGAAGTTGAAGACGACGAGCGGGGCGTCGGCGCGCACCGTCGTCGGGCCGTCGAGGAGTCCGGCGTAGGTGCCGCGCCCGACCCAGCGGGCGAGGCGACCGGCGAGCCGCCGCGCCCGCGCCGCCGCTTCCGTATCCCCGGCTGAGGAATCCGGGTCGAGGAGTTGGGCATGGAGATGGCGCATGTACGGGCCGGGCTCGTGGACCGGATGTGCCCGGTAGACGGCGCGACAGGCCGCCTCGAGGGTCGCCCGCTCGTCCTGATCGAGCGTCCGCCCCGCCTCGCCGAGCATCAGGTCGAGGAGGTCGAGGAGGAAATCGAGCTTGTCCGGCCCCGGCGCGGTCGCCCCATCCGGCAGCGCCCAGGGGTCGATCCGGTAGCCAGTGCCGAGGCCGAGGCGGTGGACCGCGCCGCCGACGGCGATCGCCAGGTCGTCCCAGTGCCCCGGCTCGTCGGTGGTCCCCGAATGGTCGAAGACGATCGCCCGCCCTGGCCACGCCAGATGTTTCAGCACCAGGGCCTGGGCTGCCAGCGTCTTGCCGCTGCCGCTCTTGCCGAGCACCAGGAGCGCGTGGTTATCAAGGCCGGGATGGAAGAGATCGAGCGTCACCGCTTCCCGTCCGGGCCGCGCGAAGCCGACCAGATGGCCGCCGGGCGTCCCAGCGCGTCCCTGGAGGAAGGGCAACGTGTCGGCGAGGTTGGTGGTGGTGACGCGATAGGTCAGCCCCGCCGGATTCTGTCCGAGCGGCAGGGTCGCCTGCCAGGCGCGATCCTGCCAGCCCTGGCAGCGGTCGATGCTGGTCCCCCCGGCGTCGCCGAGCGCCTTGGCGACGGCGTGCGCCGCCGGTCGCAGCCCCTCCGCCGTCGATGCCCGCACGGCGATGAAGGCGGCAAAGCGGAAGGTGCGGAGATCACCGGCGGCCATCTCTCGCAGCACCTCGCTCGCCTCCTCGAACGCTTCCCGCTCGTCGAAGTCGCCCAGGCGTTGCCGATCAGCTTGCCCGACGAGGACCGCGTGTCGCTGGCGTAGTGTCCGCGTCAGCGCCCCACGCTCGCGGGCCTTGGCGAGCGGGGTGATGTGCAGCGCCAGGCGGAACGGGATCGCCGCAGCGGTCAGGTCCGCCAGCCAGCCCGCCACCGTCGCCTCGGGGAGGGCGGTGAGGGCGAGGACTTGCTCGTAGCCGCCATCGAGGCGGAGCCACTCGCGGCGGCGCAGTAGCCGACTCTGGCCCAGGCGCTCCCGGAGCGAGCGGGACTCCGCCGGTGGGGCCTCGGCGCGCGGGGCGGCCACATCGCGCCCCCATGCGGGGTTGGCGCACTCCCAGAGGAGGTCGATCGTCGCCTGCCGCCCGAGGGGCGTCGCGCGGATGTCGAGTTCGGCCAGGCCGTGCGCCAGGGAGTCGGCGAGTTGGCCGAGTTCGCGCACCGCCTGGGAATGCGCCTCACGCCCCCGCGCCAGCGTCCGCGCCCGCCGGAAGCGGCGGGCCAGCCGCCCGGTCGGGGCGTGCGGTCCAGGGGCGGTGACGATCGCGTAGAAGCGGAGTTCGGGAACGTGCGTCCCGGCGAGTTCGCGGCGGTAGGCGGCGTCGAGGTCGCGCACGTAGTCGGCGAGGGGGCCGACGGGCGGGTGGTATTGCGCCAGGTGTCGCGGTGCCCACTCCTCGCCACGCAACGGCCGATTGACGACGACGAGTTGGAGCTGCGCGCCGGGGGGCAGGACGCCGAGGGCCGCCCCGAAGCGCGCGGCGGTCGCCGCCGCCGCCGTCGCCCCTTGGATGCGCGGGTTGATCCCGGTGCAGGCGAGCGCCCGACCATACCGCCCGTCGTCCGTGACGAAGTGGGTTTCCTCGACCGCGAGCACGGGGAGGAGCGCGCCGAGCGGGGTGTGGCGCGGCAGTGCGGGACGCGCGTGGTCGGCGTGGCGATGTGGGCGCTCAGGCATCGGGCGGATCCTCCTCGTGCGGGGCATCGTCGTAGAGGCGGAAGCGCAGGGGGCCGCGTCGCGGTGCGCCCGGCAGGTGCTCGCTCGGCGTCGTGAGGGTGTGCCAGGCGCGGCGCGGGAGGGTTGCCAGGGCGCGGCCCCCGCCCTCGCCCACGCCGCCGAAGCCGAGTGCCAGGCCGACGACCGTGGCCCCGACGACCACGCGCGGCATCAGGGGCAGGAAATCGAGCCAGGCCAGGGCGAGCCAGACGGTGGTCACCGCCGTGATCGCGAGCGCCCATTGCGCCAGCGTCAGCGGGCCGAGCTTCAGGGGATCGTCCAGGTGGCGCGGCGTGCGATGGGGGTGCGCGGCATCGGATCCGCCCCTACTTGGCGACGCCGCCGCCCGCCGCCATGAGGGCCGACCAGGCGGTGGTGATGATGAGGGGGGCGAACGCGACGAGGAAGAGCCCGACACCGACGCGCGCCAGCTTCTCCGCCCCCTCGCGGTGGCCGAGGAAGAACTGGACGGCGGCGGCGACGAAAAGGACGATACCGAGGCCGACCATCGGCGGGACCAGCAGTTGGTTGTAGACGCCGAGGAAGAAGTCGTTCATGACCAGGGGGGTGACATGGACCATCGGTGACCTCCTCGCCCTCGCGGGCTCACATCTCGGCCAGCCGCGACAGGACCGCGACCAGCAGTCGCTTGATGGCCCGCCGGGACGAGACCGGCAGCGCCTCGATCGTCAGCGTCCCGTCGGCGAGCAGCCGCCGGAGCGCGGGGCTGTGCGGCAATTCGGCGACGGCGTTCAGCCCGCCCGTGGCCGCGCGGATCTTCGCGGGGTCCACCGGGTCCGTGCGGCCCGCGTGGCCGACGCCGTTGAGCGCCAGGGTGATGTCGTCGAGGGCGCGGGCGCGCACCTCGGCGCGCGCGCTCTCGGCCAGCACCCCCCGGTAGTCGTGTTCGTAGCGGCTCGACGCCAGGTATTCGACCGCGCCGAGGGTCATCCGCATCGTCGCTTGCTCGGGCCAGCCGACGACGACCAGGTGATCGGCGTTGCGGATCGCGTACTGATTCAGCACCTGGGTGAAACCGGTCCCGCAATCGAGGAGCAGCAGGCCGTAGTGGACCGACAGGAGTTGGAGCACGCGGTCGTAGTCGCGTGGGGCGAGCCGCGCCATCACCTCGGGATCCTTGGGGACGGTCAGCACCGGCAGCCGCCCGAACATCGTCTGGTAGCCCTGCAACATCCCAATCCCGGCGCGGTCGATCGCAGTGTAGTCGCGCAGGACATCCACGATCGTGCGAGTGATCGGCTGTCCCAGGAGTTCGCTGAGGGTGCCCCAGTCGGGGTTGACCTCGCAGAGAACCGGGCGCGCGGAGGGGTACTGCGCGAGCACCAGGCCGAGGAGGAGCGCCGTGGTTGATTTCCCCGCCCCACCCTTCGGTCCGATGACGCCGATGATGTGCGGGCGGGTGGCGATCTGTCGGAGCAGCGCCTCGATCCGCGCGTCGTGCTCGGCCTCGATCCGACCCGGCTGGGTCGCCTCGCGCACGAGGCGCTGAGCGCGCAGGTGCCAGGGGACGACCGGCGCGGGCGTCCGGCGGCGCAGGTCGGGGAAGGTGACGATCGGCGCGGGCTCGATCGGCGCTGCCGTCGCGTCGGGCCTGCACGGGTCGCTCGCCGGCTGCCGGTCGGGCAGCGCCTCTTCCCTCGCCGCGCGCTCAGGGGATTGTTGCGGCACGCTATCCGACCCGATCGGCGCGAGTGGCTGCCTGGCTCGAAGGATATCGGTGCGCCCCGGTGTATCCTCCGCGCTCGGCTTTGCCGCGCTTTCCCGATGGCGTTTGTGATCGGCAACGTCAGTGCTCGTCGCTCGCGCGGGGGTGAAACGTCCAGCACTGGTGCGCGTACGGGCTGGAGTGTTCGGTCCGGTCTCCGCCGCTCGCCGTGTGGGCGTTGCCGCGAAGCCAGCGGTCGCCTCATCGTGCGCCTCAGCCATCGCGTGCCCCTTTCAGCATTTGCTGCGAAGAATCGAAACAGAACAATAAAACCTTGTTTAAGGATGATACGACCGATAGTGTGTTCTTGTCTAGGGGTGAGATAGCATTCAGGTATACTTGATTGGGGAATAGACCTGTTGCGCGCGGTAGAGTATATTTGGGGGGCGGATCGAAATCGGGCCGGGAGGGGAGCGAATGGTCGAGGAAGCATCCGGTGAGCAGTCCCCGGCATCGCCATTGACCCTGGCACAAAAGATCGATCAACTCTTCCGTACCCGACACGCGGCGGGCCGCGAATACACCTATGAGGAGGTGGCCGAGGGGATCCGCAATCTCGGTGGCCCGACGATCGCGGCCACCCAGTTGTGGGAGCTGCGAACCGGGAAGAAGACGAACCCGCGCAAGACGCAACTCGAAGCGCTCGCCGCCTTCTTCCGGGTGCCGGTCGGCTATTTCTTCGAGGATGACGAGGAGACCGCGCGCGTCCAGGCGCAACTGGAACTCCTCGCCGCGATGCGGAACAGCGCCGTCGAGCGGATCGCCCTCCGCGCCGCCGACCTCTCGCCCGAGAGCCTGCGGGCGATCGCCCAGATTATCGAGCAGGCACGGCACATCGAGGGGTTGCCCAATGGGGGGGCGACCACCCCGCAATCTTCCCAGGAACCGACATCGCGTATCGGTGAGCCTACACAAGAGCAGTAGCCATGATCCCGGCGATGCGTCAGTTCATACCGCTGACACGATTGGCGACGAAGCGTCGAGCACGCGCGGCGGCGCGGTCCCTGCGCGAGCGCTGCGAGGCGATCCTGTGCGACCTCCCCATCCCCGCCCCATTCGATGAGCACGACTTCTGCGCGGCGCTCGCCGCTCAGCGTGGCCGACCGCTTGTCTTACAGTCGGCGCCACTTCGCGCGATGACCGTGCGCTCGGTGATCTACGGCCTGGTGTTCAGCATGCCCGGCTGCGACATCGTCATCTATGAGCGAGATACCAGCCGCGCCCACCAGCGCCAGATCATCGTTCACGAGTTTTGCCACCTGATCCTCGACCATCGCGCGATTCCCGCCCCGGAGTATGGGTTGGATGAGCCATTCGCGACCGTCGAGGATACGGGCGGATCGTGGCCGGTACTCGGACAGTCCGGCCATTCGGCGGCGGAGGAGTACGAAGCGGAGGTGCTCGCCTCGCTGATTCTCGAGCACGTCGCGATCAGCGCCCCGGCGGGGCTGCGCGATGTCGACGGCGAGGCCACGGCGACACTGGTGCGGCTCGCCTCGTTCTACCGCCTGAAGGGGGACGTATGAGCTGGCAATTCGTCGGTGTCGCCCTGGCCCTGCTGCTCTGGGCCGCGTCATTCGACCGGATCTGCGCGCTGGCGGGCCGGGCACGCGACGCGCTCCATCGCGCCGAGTGCGTCACTTTCTGCGGCGCGGCTCTCTGCCTCACGTTGCAGATGCCACCGCTCCAGGCGGGGATCGGCGCGGCGCTCGGCGTCCCCGGCAGCGGTCGCCTCCTCGCCAACCTCGCCGGGATTTATGCCGCCTGGTCTTTCTACCCGTGTATGCTCGATCTATGGGACCACGGGACGCCCCGGCGTGGGTTCCTGGTCGGCATCTGGCCGATGCTCGCCACAGGCGCGGCCCTGATCACCCTCGTCCTATTGGCCGTACCCGTAGGCTCGCCGCCGCCACAGCGCGCCGCCGCCGATCCATTCACGATCTACGAGTTGCCTGCGGCGTATACGCTCGTGTACATGGCGTATCTCGGCGGGCTGGTCCTCCAGATGTTCCGCCTCTCGCTGCGTTGCGGTCGGCGTGTCTGTCGCTCGCCGCTCGCGCCGCGACGACTCTGCCTCCAGCTGCACGCCCAGACCATCGGTTGGGCGGCGGGGTTGGGGTTCGCCGCGTATCAATGCCTTTTTGCGCTCCTCCGCCAGTGGGAGCAACCCTACCCGCTCCTGTCGCCCGCCCTGGTGTCGAACGGCCTGCTGGTGTTCGCCGTCGTCGGCGTGACGAGCGGGGAACTCCATGCGCCGTGGTGCTGGTTCGGGCGCTACCGTGCCTGTCGTCGCCTCTATCCGCTCTGGCGGTTGCTCCGCGCGGCGACGCCCGCCATCGCCCTCCCCGCGCTCTTCCCGCCACCCGACTCGGCCCTCGTCGATGCCCTCGGATTCAACGACACCGGCCTGCGGCTGCGCCGTCGCGTCGTCGAGATCCAGGATGGGATCGTCGCCCTGCGACCGTATCGAGACCCGGCGATCGCCGCCATCGCCGCCGAACGCTGCCGCTGCGCCGGGATCGGCGGGTCGGAGCGGGAGGCTATCGTCGAGGCCGTCACGCTCGTCGCCGCCGCGCGCGCCAAGTCGTGGCAACTGCCACCGGACCCGTCAAGGTCGAGCGCCGAAGCGTTACGACACGATGATCCGGGCGGTCCCGAGGCGGAGACAGTCTACTTGCAGCGCATCGCCGCCGCCCTGACCCGCTCCCCGATCGTGGCGGTGAGCGGCAAGATGGATGCGACGGCGCGCGATCTGGTGATCACGCACGATACGGTCTGAGGAGAACGAGCGATGGAGCGAGCGATCGTGCATGATGAGCGAGCGAGCGAGGGCGACGGCGCGCGCCACGCCGTTGTTATCGGCGCGGGCATGGCGGGGCTATGGGCGGCCCGCGTCCTGACCGAGCACTTCGCGCGTGTCACGGTGATTGAGCGCGATCGCCTGCCTGAGCGGCCCGACCACCGGCGTGGCGTCCCGCAGTCGTACCACGCGCACACCCTCCTCGCGCGCGGGCAACGTGAACTCGAGCGGCTCTTCCCCGAACTCGATGCCGAGTTGGCCGCCGCCGGTGCCCCCCGCGTCGACTGGACCTGGGACTGTCGCTCGTTCTTCCGCACCGGCTGGGTCGGACACTATCGCTCGGGGCTGACCACGCGGACGTGCAGCCGCGATCTGCTCGAATGGAGCGTCCGCCGCGCGCTGATGCGACGCGGCGTGGCGTTTCGCGAGGGCTGCGATGTCCTCGGCTTTTGTCACGACGCGGGTGCGAATCGCGTGACGGGTGTCCAGGTTGGTGCCTGGGGTGAGCAGGGCGGAGATTCGGGAGCGCCGGAGGTGCTGCTGGCCGATCTGGTCGTCGATGCCAGCGGTCGTAACTCGCGCACGCCAGAATGGTTGGCGGCGCTCGGGTACGGTCGCGTGCGCGAGACGGTCGTCGATCCGTCCCTCGGTTACGCCAGCCGCATCTATTGCCGTCCCCCCGACCTGTGCGCCGACTGGCAAGCGATGGTCGTCTCCAACGTGCCGACCCATCAGCCGCGCGGCGGGGTGATCTACCCGATCGAGGGCGAGCGCTGGCTCGTCACCCTCGCCGGGATCGGCGGTGACTACCCGCCGAGCGATGAAGACGGGTTCCTGGCGTTCGCCCGCAGCCTCGCCACGCCCGCACTCCACGCGGCCATCGCGGACGCGGAGCCGCTTTCGCCGATCCGAGGTTATCGCCGCACCGAGAATCGGCTCCGGCACTACGAGCGGCTGCGTCGCTGGCCGGAGGGTTTTGTGGTGCTCGGTGACGCCGCCTGCACCTTCGATCCAGTCTACGGCCAGGGGATGACGGCGAGCGCGCTGGGCGCATTGGTACTCGATCGGTGCCTCCGCGCGCAGCGACGACGGCACCCCGACGGCGACCTGTGCGGCCTCGGTCGCCGTTTCCAGCGCCGCCTCGCCCTGAGCAACGCGACGCCGTGGCTGCTCGCGACCGGCGAAGATTTCCGCTGGCCGACGACCGTAGATGGACGACCGGGCCTGCCCACCCGCCTCGCGCACCGCTACATGGACCGGGTGCTGGCCCGCCTCGTCGAGGATGCGACGGTGGCCCAGGCATTTTTCACGGTCTTGCACCTGCTGAAGTCGCCGACGACGCTGCTCCGACCATCAGTGCTGCGGCGAGTGTTGGCGGGGGCGATTGGGTTCCCGGAGGGTAGATGCCGAGGAAGGGATACAACGCGCGGCTGCTGAGGCGAGGCACGCTCCTACGCGACCGCGCCGCCGATGCGCCGCGCCACCGAGTCGATGGCGGCGCGGTCGCGTAAAGCGGTGATTTCCGTGCGGAAGGTCGCCGCTTCACCGGGAGCAAAGATGCGCAGCCTGCCCGCCTCGCGGGTCGCGTGCCGTCCCGCTTCGAGGCCGTTCCCCGGCTCTAGCCCCATGACGTACTCACCCTCCAGGAGGTTCCGCCATTGCCAGAGGAACGGGAACGACGCCTGCGTGTACCGGATCTCGACGCCGATCCCCTGCCCATTGGCAAACGACCGATTCACCAGAGCCACGTCGGCCAGTCCGTCCGGGCCGGGCGGTACCTCGTGGATCACCACCTGTGTTCCGACACCGGGCGCGTCACCCCGTTGCCACGTCGGATCGTCGGGCGATGAGCGCGTGCCCGATGGCAGCAGCAATTCGCTCGTCGCCGCCAGGACCGGGAACCCCAGGTTGATGTGGTGGAGAAGGAGGACCGGTTCGGGCCGATAGCCCTCGTTCGTTACGGTGTCAGTCACGGTTATGGTATCGGATCCCAGAGCGGTCACGATGCGCCGCACCAGTAGCAGATTCTCCCCGAAGAGGGTCACTTGCCGGATTCGCCCCTCGATCGTGAGCAGATATTCGTCTCCCTGCCAGGTACCGTCGTAGCGCACATGGGTCGCTGGGATGTGGTTGATCCGCCCGTGCTGCGGATAGAGGATTTCCTCATCGGTGCTCGCCATGCCGATATTGTCCAGCCCGCAGGTGGCGAGTAATCCTCCGGCGAATGAGCGCTCCCAACCGCGCCCTTCCCGCTCGTATCGCGAGGGATGGACGGTTCCCATCGCCGAGTGCCAGGCGAGCGGCACGCCGTTCAGCCGCGCCTCGCCAATGTCCATCCCGCGTTCCGGTAGGACGGTGAACGAGAGGCCGCTGCCGGTCTGTACGTTAAGGGTCCGCACGCCGCGCGCCGGGCCGTCGGTCCGCTCCCCAACGACGATCCCCGCGAGTTGGTCGATCGTTCCGACATAGCGGCGCAGCTCCGCCGCTGTCCAGCCCCGCCCATAGAGCCTGACCATCGCCCGCACCTCCCCCGCTAACTGTCGCCGGACGGGTTCGTGCCGTCCGACGTGCCACCGCTGGGGCATCATCACCCCCGGCACACCACTGTCCGCCTACCGGCCTGCGGCGACCGCGACACGACTGGGGGTGGCGATACGCGAGCGTGACACCACCCAGATATCTATACGATGCCGCTCGGCGGGTCACCGAAATCGGGGATCGGCAACCGCTCGCCGTCGCGTCGCGCCGATTCGTGGGCGACGATACCGGGGGCACAATAGCGCGCCGCCGCCCAGATGTGGTTCGGCGGCAACATTTGCCGGGCACAGGCTGTCACGAAGTCGTCGACTAGGAATTGGTGTGATCCTTCGTGCCCGTTTGACAGGCCAGCGAACTCGCGAGGTAATCGCTTGACCGGGTGGACCGCCGATACTCCGGCGAAGAAGTCGCCGCGCAGAGCCTCGTGGACCACACTGTGCTCCTCCCGGTCTGGTTTAGCGGGGTGGCAGCGCAACAGGTCAGCCAGGTCGGTTTGCTCCCGAGGGTCCAAGGTGTTCCAGACCCGCGCGTTGGTCTGTTCCTCGTAGCTCCCCGTCGTACCATACAGGCTCATGCGCACCGAGGACCCGCCCGACAGCCCAACCCGCCGGAACTCGTTGATCCGACAACTCCCGCCGTCCGAGGTGCGGAACAAGGCCGTTTCGTTGCTGAAGGTGTTGCCCCACTGGCTGATGTCCGCCTGGAAGACGCCGTCATCGTGGTCGTCAACCCAGCCGAGGCAGGAAACGTCGGTCAGCCGTGCGCCGGTCACCGAGAGGATCATACTGACCGAGTGGCTGGGGTAAAGCATCGGCGGGAAGCTAGCGGTCGCCTTCCACTCCGCCCCACCGCTGTGCTGATAGGCCTCGTAGAAGCCGTGCGACATGTCGTGCAGGTATTCGCCCTCGCCGTAGATGAAGCGACCGAAGTCGCCCTTTGCGAACCGCTCGCGGCAGTAGAGCGTGGCAGGGTAGTAATAGCTGGTCTCGCCCAGCATGTAGGTTAGGCCGGCCGCGGTAACGGTCGCGATCAACTCGGCCAGCTCTTCCAGTGTCACGGCGGCTGGCACGGCGGAGTAGACGTGTTTACCCGCCTTGAGCGCCTGGATCGCCTGCGGGCCATGGGTCCAGCGCTGCGTGAAGAGCGCGATGGCGTCCACATCGCTGCGGCAAAGATCGTCGAGCGAGGCGAAGGTACGCGTGATACCGAAGCGACCAGCCTGGGTCGCGCGCCGTTCGGGCAGCACTTCGGCGAGGTAGACCTCGTCCACCAGCGGGTGCGCCCGGAAGAGGGGGATGAAGCTGGTCGCGAACTGCCCCGCGCCGCAAACCCCGATCGTCAGCCCCATTGCCTTCCCTTTCACTGAGCCGCTTGGCAAAGATTGGTACCCGGTAGCAGGATGGGCGTGCTGCTGACGGCACTGCTGCCAGGATGGTTGGGCCTTCGACCTTCTCCTGTGGGTACAGCAGCTATTCTTCCTGCTACTCGACACCATGCCTACGCTTTGCGCCGAATCTGGTTGATCGGGGGCTGAAGAGCAAATCTCTCTTCGAGATGTTGACGGGACGCTATGGTGTCTACTTGGCACCACCGATGACGCCGTGATCGCGCGATGCCAACCCGAGCGAGTCGCGTCTGCTCGACCTGGTCGAGAGCATCCCTATGCATCTACGTCACTCGGCTGACGTAGATGCGCCGAGCAACGAACCACTTGTTATCGTCACAGCCCGCTCACCGGCCGAGGGAGACTCTATCCGCTCAGCCGCTCGATCAGATCGTGCGCTCACCCGCCGCACACAATGTACTATCGACCGTATGGAGGAAGGCAGCGCGCCGAGCCGCCGGATCAGCCCTTGACGCCCGTGATCGTCAGGCCCTGGATGAATTTCTTCTGCGCGATAACGAAGACGAGCACCATCGGGATCACCGATATGAGCGTCATCGCCATCGTTTGCTGCACCGCGGTGGCATAGCGGGAGTTGAGCAACGCCAAGCCGAGCGGCACCGTGAATTGATCGGACGTATTCAAGTAGATGAGCGGGTTGAAGAAGTCGCTCCAGTGTGCCTGGAAGCTGAAGATGGCGACAACGCCCAGCGCAGGCCTGGAGAGGGGCAGGACGATCCGCCAGTAGATATCGAACCAGCCACAGCCGTCGATCCGCGCCGCGTCGTCCATCTCGTGGGGGATCGTCATCATGTACTGCCGCAGCAGGAAGATGCTGAAGGCGTGGCCGAAGAACGAGGGGACGATCAGCGGCCACAGCGTATTGATCATGCCGAACTTGGTGAAGAGCAGATAGAGCGGCACGAGGGTCACTTGCGGCGGTAGCATCAGCGTGCTGATGACCAGCGTGAAGAGGAGACCGCGCCCCCGGAAACGGACACGGGCGAAGCCGAATGCGACGAGGGAACTGCTGATCAACGTCGCGACGATGCTAACACCGGTGACGATCATGGTGTTCTTGTAGAAGGTCAGGAACGGGAGATTCCGCCACGGTTCCACATAGTTGGACCAATTGAAGGATGACGGGATCCAACGCGGCGGTATGACATAGACCTCTGGTCCTGGCTTCACCGAGGTCGAGATCATCCAGAGGAAGGGCAACGCGAAAATCAACGCGCCAGCCGCGATCACCGCGTAAAGGAACGTGCGGGCGGCGATGGAACGCCAATTCACCACGGTTGGCTGAGGGCGCGCTATCGAGCGCGGTAGTACATCCGTCACTTGCGCAACCCCCCTTCGTAATGGACCCACAAGCTGGAACTCTTCATTATGAGCAGGGTGAACACCAGGATGATCGCGAAGAGCGCCCAGGCGATCGCGGAGGCATACCCGAACTTGAAGAGCTGGAAGGCCTGACGGTAGAGGTAGAGTACCAGGGTCAGGGTGGCATTGTTCGGCCCGCCGTTGGTCAGGATGTAGGCGTTATTGAAGACTTGAAAGGAGGCGATCACGTTGATGATGACGTTGAAGAAGACCGTCGGGGTGAGTAGGGGCAGAGTGACGTGACGGAAGACCCCCCATGCTCCGGCACCATCGAGCTTGGCCGCTTCCTGGAGCTCGGTGGGGATGCTCTGGAGTCCGGCGAGGTAGAGGAGCATATTGGTGCCGGTGCCCCAGAGCGCGATCAGCACCAGCCCGATGATCGCCCAGTCCTCGGAGAGGAACCAGCGCGGCCCCGCGATACCGAACCCGCGCAAGAAGTTGTTCAAGAGACCATACTCCGGCTGGAGCACCCAGCCCCAGATCAGCGCCACCGCGACCCCCGAAACGACGGCGGGCAGGTAATAGGTGGTGCGCCAGAAACCGAGCGCCCGCACCTTCTGATTGAGCAGCATCGCGATCGCCAGTGCCAAGATCGTCCCGAAGGGCACGGTCAGGCCGGTGTAGATCACGGTGATCAGCAGGGATTTCCCGAACAGCGGATCCTCGCTGAGCAGTTGGTAGTTCCCGAGCCCGACGAACGTCGTGCTGGAGAGGAGATCGCTGCGGAAGAAGCTGAGCCCGAGGGAGTAGATCATCGCCCCGGCGGTGAAGATCAGGAAGCCGATCACCCAGGGGAGGATGAACAGGTAGCCGATCAACTCTTCGCGTCGGCGCTCGGAGAGTAGCTGGCGCCGGGCACCGCCAAGGCGCCCGGGCCAGGTCGCGGTACGATGGGCCATGGCTTTTCCTCCTGTGCGGCGTGGCACGGCGGGACGCTGGCCGCGCCACCGAGCGGCCAGCGTCCCGCGATAGCGTTAGCCTGCGCGCTGCCCCTTCGTCACCTGATCGGCGATCTCCTTGAAGTAGGACACCGGCGTATTGCCGCTGGTGAACACCTTCTCCAGCGCCGGCTGGATGATCTGCCGCGCCTCCGCATCCTTCTTGAAGAGGATACGGTTGCCCGGATAGCCCTCCTTCATCGCGTCCGGCCCGACGTCGATATTGGCGGCCTCCAGATCGGGATAGGCCTTGAGGACCGTCTGCTTCCAACCATCCAGCGCCGACGCGCGCACCGGAAGGAGACCGGACCAACCGGCCTGAGCGATCTGGTAATCCTTCCCCGAAAGGAACTTGAGCAGCTCCCAGGCGGCATCCTGGTTCTTGCTCTTGCTGGAGATGACGTAGCCGTCGGTCGTGCCGAGCACTTTGCGCGCCACCGGCCCCTTCGGCACCGGGGCATACTGTAACTTGAAGGCACCGTTAATCTCGCGCATCATGCGGAAGGGGTAGAACCCGTCCTCCGCCATGGCGAAGCGTTGCGCGGCATACTGCGGGATCGGGTTCGCGGTCAGTGTCCCGAGCGACAGCGGATTCGCCAGCGCCTTGCTATCCCAGAGGAGTTCGCGCGCCCATTCCAGCCCCGCCAGCGCCTCGGGAGTGCCCAGGAGGCACTCGGTGGTGTCGCTAGGGTTGACGACTTTACCGCCGAACATCTCGACCTGATACCAGAAACGGTCCCAGCTCCAGATCGGAATCCGCGCACCGTAGACATCGGTGGGACTACCGGTGACCTTGCTCAGCTTGCGCGCCGCGTCGGCGTATTCCTTGTGGGTCCAATCCTTGGTCGGCAAGGCCTGCCCGGCTTTCTCGAACAGGTCCTTGTTGGACCACAGTGTCATCACATTGACGTATTTGGGCAGGCCGAAACGGATGCCGCTCGGCAACACGAAATCGTGCCACTGCCACGCATGGAAGTCCTTGATGTCGTCGTCCTTGAGGTCGCGCTTGACCAGCGGCTCAACGTCCAGCACCTGGCCACGGTCGGCGAACTGCGTCACGTTGTCGGTCCAGGACTCGAAGACGTCCGGCGCGGTTCCGGCGACCATGGCCGCGACCAGCTTCTCGTCGCGCTGATCGTCCGGCGCGGCCTCGATCGTCACGCTGATATTCGGATTGCTCGCCTTGAAGAACGTATCGAGCGCTGCCTGTCCGCCCTTGATGTCGACGTCTTGTCCGCGGAATTGCCAGCGGATTTGCGCCGGTGCGCTGCTCTTCGGTGCCCCCGATGCAACGGTGGAGGCGTTGGCAGCCCCACCGCCCGCCGCTGCGGGGGTGTCGGCGGCGCTCCCGCCGCAAGCGGCGAGTAATGATGCGCCGGTGATCCCGGCAAGGCCCAGGGCGGACCACCGGAGCAGTTGACGTCGCGAAAGTTGGCGTGTCGATCCCGCGTCCATACTTCGCCTCCCTACCGGCAGGATGGTTGCTTCCTGCCTCATCCCAGCGTCGCCGACCCACCAAAGACGATGGATTAAATAATCGATAATGATAATTCTAGGGCGGCACCTTTTGTCTGTCAAGTGGTATTGTTTTTGTATGATCAAAAATCAGTTGATTGCGATCCAGTGCCGGGATAGAGTGTTCATGCGAGAAACACGCACCGTCGCGGGGCTACTTGACAAAGAACAGATAGCAGTCTAAATTGATAATCAATAATCTCAGGGTGTTTCTCTGTTGTCCGCGATACCAGGCCGCGATAGCATCCGACGATTCAGCATTCGGAGAGGCGAGATAGGCCATGAGTCCCGAACAACCCCTACGTCTCGGACATCGCGTCTTGCGCGAGGACATTAAGGAGTACCTGATCGACGCGATCCTGCGGGGTGAACTTCGGGCGGGAGAGCAAATCGTGGAACTGCGCCTTGCACAGCGGCTCGGCGTGAGCCAGGGTCCGGTGCGCGAGGCGCTCCGCGACCTCGAACTCTTCGGTTTCGTCGTCCGCTCGCCGTTCCGGGGCACCCAGGTCCGTCAGGTTTCCGCCGAAGATCTCGCGCAGATCTATCCCATACGGGCCGCGATCGAGGGCGTCGCTATGCGAGCGGCGATCGCACGCCTCGACGACACGACATTGCAGGAACTCGATGTGCTCGTCGAGCGGATGTACGAGGCGGCGCGACAGGGCGACGCCCACATGCACGCCGAGGCGGATGTCGCCTTCCACCGCACGATCGTCGATGCCTCCGGGAACAACCTGATCCGTCAGTTCTGGCAGAGTATGCGCCTGGCGACCACCACGTTCATTACCTCGGTCCTGATCCACCGCTCCCTGGAAGAACTCACCGATCGCCACAGGCCGATCCTTGCCGCGCTCCGCGCCGGTGATCCGCACGCCGCCGAAGCGGCGATGCGCTGGCATATCGAGGAACTCGGCAACTGGATCCTGGCGGAAGCCGAGGCGGAGCGCCGAGCCAACGAGGCGGCGAGCGACAAGCGTCTGGACGCCCACAAAGGGTGATCCGCCGCACCCCGATAGCCCGATTGGCATGTTCGCTGTATGGGCCGCGATAATGCCCATCATCTGGGCACTGGTGGTGCCGCCGCGATATCGGATAGCAGAAAGGGCGATGGTGATGGCACGTATCCGCGTCGGCGTACTCGGCCTGACCCACGATCACGTCTGGGGTAATCTCGACCGCTTATCGCAGCTCGACACCGCCGAACTCGTCGGCGTGGCCGAGCCGGATGACGGACTCCGGGCGACGTTCCGGGAGCGGTACGGCGACAAGATTAGTGTCACCGAATACGACGCTCTGCTCGATGGCGACCATGACCTCCAGGCGGTCTTCGTCTTCGCGGACAATCGGACGACGGCGGAAGTGGGCGCGCGCGCCGCCGAGCGCGGCCTGCACGTCATGATCGAGAAGCCGATGGCCCCGAATCTGGCGCTGGCTGACCAGCTGGCAACCGCCGGACGCCGTGCCGGTGTGCAGGTGATGGTCAACTTCCCTCACTACTGGAACCCGAAATTGCGCGAGGCGTACCGTCTGGTCGAAACCGGGGCCATCGGCGAGGTCTTCAAGCTGCGCTACGCCGGTGGGCACGCCGGCCCGCGCGAGATCGGTTGCTCGCCGATCTTCTGCGATTGGCTCTACGATGCGACGATGAACGGGGCCGGGGCACTTGCGGACCAAGGTGGCTACGGCGCGACCGTCTGCCGCTGGTTCCTAGGTCGTCCGGCGCGCGTGTTGGCGATGGGCGGGCGGCTGGCGAAGGATGACATCGGCGATCTCGACAACGCGGTGGTCTTGCTGCGCTACCCGCGCGCGATCGGCGTCGTCGAGACGAGCTGGTCCTGGATCGGGGGGTTGCCGACCGCCGGGCCGATCGCGTACGGCACCGGGGGAACCCTCATCGCACACGGCGCGCGCGAGTCCGCTGGGATAACCCTCATCACCCGCGACCAACCGGAGCCGCGACTTCTCGATGCCCCACGCCTGCCGGAGGGCGAGGAGACCGCACCCGCATATTTCCTCTCGCGCATCTTGGCCGATCGTCCGATCGAGGGGCTGGTGAGCCCGGAGGTTGGCCGCGACGCACAGGAGATCCTCGAAGCCGCGCTCATCTCGATCCGCAACGGCTGCGAGGTTCCACTCCCCCTAGATGGATACTGGCCGGGGATCGCCAAAGCCTGATCGCGTGCCACCGGAGCGTGGCGGAAAGGGAGCAGCCCATGAAGCTCGGCACCGTCAGCAACTTGATCACTGTGCCAGAGGGGACCGATCCGGTCCTCGGTCGCATCGAGCGGGCCGCCGACCTCGGCTTATCTGTGCTCGGCATCTCCCTGCGCGATACTTGGCGAGACCAGGATTACCTGGAGCGCGTCGGGGTGCTGGCGCAGGAGCGCGGGATCGAGCTGCGGATCGGGGCGGGGGGTAACTTCTATCTGCAGGGGTCGGAGGCCGAGGCCGAGGTGGCGCGCGTCGCGGAGATGCTGCTGGCGATCGCTCGCCACACCGCTATCCGCTTCGCCAGCACCCCCGCCGGCCCCATGCTGACCACGCATCGCTTCACCCCCGGCCCACCCCTCCCCGAACGACTCTCCCTCCTCGCCCGGAACCTCGGGTCGCTGGCCGATGCGGTCACGGAGGCAGGGTTCACGATCGGCCTGGAGAACCACTGCGATTACCGCGGATACGAGATCGCCGCGATCGTCGCCGAGGCGAACCGCCCCAATCTCCGGGTGCAGATCGACACCGGCAACGCCTTCTCGGTCTTCGAAGATCCGCTCGACTGCGCCCGCGCGCTCGCCCCCTATGTGGTCAGTTGCCACCTGAAGGACATCGCCGTGACCCCTTTCGCTCCGCGACCGTGCCAGGGTACACGCGCCGTGTCCGTACCGCTCGGCGAGGGGCACGTCGATAACGCCGCGATCTGCCAGATTCTCCAGGACCAGGCCCCTAATCCCGCGAGCCTCGCGCTCCTGTGCGAACCCTTCTACCTGCCAGATGACACCGACCCGGACCAGTTCCTGGCGACCAGCCTCACCTGGGCGCGGCAGCATCTGGCACCATTCCTCGCGTGAGGGCAACGACGGATGCGCGGGCCTGCCCGCCGAACGAATGCGTCCTCGACAAGGGCCGACAGAAAGGCCGTGAAACAGAGATGAGCAAGGCGAAGGAGGAAGGGCGATGGGAGCGGCGTTGCGGATCGGTGTGGTGGGGGCCGGGAGCATCTCGGTACGCGGCATCCTGCCCCACCTCAGCCAGGAGGATGTGCAGGACCGCGTGCGGATCGCGGCGATCTGCGACCCGGTGCCGGGGCGAGCGGAACTCGCCAGGGAGCGTTTCGGTGCCGAGCGAGCCTTCGCGGACTACGAGGAGCTGCTGGCCCACGGCGATGTGGACCTGGTCACGCTCGCATCGCCGATCGGCCTGCATTACGAGCAGGGACGCCGGGCGCTGGAGGCGGGCAAGCACGTCCACTTCAACAAGACCATGACCACGACGGTCGCCGAGGCGACCGAGCTGATCGACCTGGCCGCCGCGCGCGGGCTGCGGCTCGTCGCTTCGCCGGGACAGATGGTGCGCCCTTCTAGCCAGCGGATCAAGGCGCTGATCGATGAAGGCGCGCTCGGCACGCTCTGCTGGGCAGCTTGCGGCGCGGCATTCGGCGAGTATCATGAGAAAGAGACGGTCCGCCAGGGGAACGACGCCCTCTCGAACATCGATCCATCGTGGTATTACCGCAAGCCGGGCGGCGGGCCGCTCTACGACATGACGGTCTACGCGCTGCACACGTTGACGGGTGTGCTCGGTGCCGCCAGGCGCGTGACCGCGCTCTCCGGGGTGCGGATCCCAGAGCGGGAGTTCCGGGGGCAGCAGATCCCTTGCGACGCCGATGACAACACCCTGATGCTCCTCGACTTCGGCGCGAACCTCTTCGCCTTAGTCTACGGCACGGCGGCGGGCCGGATCTTCCCGGATTTCAACCCCGCCTTCTACGGCACCAGAGGGCAGATCGTGGGCCTAACACTCAATGGCGAGCCCCTCGATTATCCGGGGCGCGAACAGGAAGACGCGCCGCCGGGCGGGAAACGCCGCCAGGCGCTCCCACATGTGGTCGGCACCCATCGCGACATCCAGGAGGCGCACGTCTTCGAGGACATCATGCAGCTCGTGGATTGGGTACGAGAAGGCAAGCCCTCCGTCGCGACCGCAGAACACGCCCGGCATGTGGTGGAGATCATCGAGTCGGCCTATCGCTCCGCAGAGACCGGGCAGGTGCAGGAGTTAACGACGACATTCTGAATGCGGTGAGGAGACGCGGCCTTGAACGTCAAGCTGGGCCATACGCTGCTGACCTGGGACGTCTTCGCCCATCCCGAGAATATCGAGCGCGGCATCCGCGAGATCGCCGCGCTCGGCTTCGTCGGCACCGAGACCGGAGGGGCGCTCTACGACTGGTGGGAGCGGGAACGACCGGGCCAACTCGCCCGGATCGTGCGGGACGCCGGGATACCGCTGGTGACCCTCTTCCAATCGGGCGCCTGGACCGATCCGGCGGCGGACCAGTCGTTGCTCGAAGACGCGCGCCGCTGGTCCGGCGCGGTCGCGGCACTCGGGGGGGCGATGCTGATGCTCGTCCCCGGTCCCCGCCGTGACGGCCCCGCCTACGACCGCGACGCCTTTCAGCGGATGGCCGACACCATGAACAGGGCCGGCCAGATCGCCCACGGCGCGGGGATCGACGCGACGATGCACCCCCACTGGGGCACCGCCGCCGAGACACGCCAGGAGATCGAACTGTTGCTGTCGCTGTTGGACCCGGCGGTGGTCGGCTTCGCGCCCGACACCGGCCAGATCGCCAAGGGCGGCACCGATCCGCTACCACTCATCGCGCGCTGGGCCGACCGGGTCCGCTATGTCCACTTGAAAGATCTCTCGGCGACTTGGGAAGCGCAGCGTCGTGCGGGAGCCACGCTGCGCGGCCCGGAGGGGTACAGCGAGCTGGGGCAGGGGGTACTCGACTTCCGCCCCCTCCTTCCGATCCTCGCCGATGTGGGCTACAGCGGCTGGCTGATGGCCGAACTCGACGAAACCGCCAGATCGGGGCGAGAATCCGCCGCGCTCGCCAGACAGTACCTCGAAGATGCGCTCGGTATGCCACTCGGACACACTTGAGAGGGGGCGGACGAGCTAGTTCTGGTACGTCAGCCGACTCAGTATATCTAAGTGGTATCGCGCTCTGCACGCCATTGCACCGCTTTCGCGCTTTCAACGCTGTGCTACTTGGTAGCGCTGGTGAGGCGATGTCAGCGCAGGCGTAAAGAGGGCCGTCAGTCTTTGAAAATTGTAGACCGATCCTCCATCGTTATAGGCAGTTACTTCTTGTAATACTTAACGGTTAAAAGCAACTCGGTCAGATCCCGCTGTGAATCTGACGCGAACATAAGCACCTGGCATACTGCAATTACAAGAGCCCTGTCGTTATGTGGATTCGGATTTTCTTGATTAAGAATAAATTAAGTGATATAAATTTCAATATAGAAATGAGCGTGCCTGTGTGCTCCGCTCCTTTCACTATTGTCGCGGTGCTCCGCAGCTATACCGAGCGTCGGCAGAGGAATACTCTTGCAGTGAGGTGCGCCATGCCCCTGCAACGCCCCACCACCACCCCGGTCCCCGACGAGATCTTCGACGAATGGCTGGCGGTGCTCGGCCACGCCGAGCTGCGCGTGCTGCTCTACATCGTGCGGCGCACCTTCGGCTTCGATAAGCGCGGCGGCGATACGATCAGCTACCGGCAATTCACCGATGGGATCACCACCCGCGACGGGCGCGTGCTGGATCGCGGCTGCGGGGTGAGCAACCGGACGAATCTCTCCAAGGCGCTGAAGAACCTGGAGGAGCGCGGCCTGATCCGCCGCGTGCAGGGGCAGACGCCCGAGGGCGATGCCGCCGTCACCTTCTACGTCCTGTGGTTCGCGGGCGAGGCATCGCGAGACGCCGATGACCCACGCGATCGCGCCCCATGCCCTTCCGCAACGGCCTCACGCGGCATTTCCGAGCGGAAGGTCGCCGTGCAACGGGCAGAGTCGGAAGGTAGTATCGCCACAGTACCACCCGGTGCCGTAGCGGCACCACGCCGTACCGCCACGGCACTACCCGGTGATGCTGCCACAGCACCACCCGTGGTACCGCAACAGTACCCACAAGAAACAGTCGAACAACAAACAGAAAAACAAGAAACAGGACCGATCGATCCTTTCGAAGGGTCCACTCACAATGATGATGAACGGGGACGCGAGGCGCTGCGCCTGACGATCGCCGATTTCAGCCGCGAGCTCGGCGACGCCGATCACGAGCGCGCCAATCTCACCCGCGCCACCAACCTCTGGCGGGCCGCCGGCGTGCCGACCGCCGAGTTCATCCAACTCCTCTACGACGCGCGGGCGCTGACGCGGCATTACCAGGGCAAGCAGCCGCCCGGGCGGCGCATCGAGGCGAAAGGAGCCTATTTCTTCGCCATATTGACCCAGATGCTCACGGCGCGCGGCCTGATCCGCCCGACGCGCGACCCGCCCGCCGCCCCGCCGCCGCATGCTGCACACGCCGGACTGGTCACTATGTCGAAGGGAGAACCGCCGTGATCGAGCGCCTGATGACGACGCGCATAGACGAATTACGTGCCGAAGGGCTCCCCGACCCGCTCGGCACATCGTTCACCCTCGCCGCGCTCTGGGATGACCTCGCCCGCCGCGCCGGGGAGACATCGCCAGTGGCCGTGCGCCAACGCTTCGAGGCCGACAGCCCGCTAACCGACCTGAGCGGCTGGGGCGAGCGCCTCACCGGATCGGCGTCCGCGCCGTCGCCGACGACCGTCTCGTGATGCCGCGTCGCCGCTCTACCGCCCCAGGAGGCCCACATGGAACCGCTGTTGCTGACCCCGAAAGAGGCGGCGCGGGCGCTCGGCCTGAGCCAGTCCTACGTCTACGAGTTGCTCGCCAGCGCGACATTGCCATCGATCACGATCGGGCGCACCCGGCGCATCCCCCGCCGTGCCCTCGAAGAGTTCGTCGCGGCGTGCGAGGCCACGCAGGGCGGCTATGCGCCGCACGCCGCCCCAGTGAAACGCGTTGAAGGAACACCGCTATCGTGACTGCCCGGTGCGCGTGATAGGAGACATATCCCTCTCAGCGAGCGAGATGCTTCGCCTATCTATGGCCCTGTTATCTGGAACTCATGAGGCGAGACCTGAGTCAGCAACACTTGATTGAGCGAGGGGACTAAGCGGGCATGGGTAGTCGGCGCGGGCATGGTGAGGGCAGCATTTATCGTCGAGAGAGCTGATGATAAGTGGTGCTGCGTCGTCGATCTCGGGCGTGCCGATGGGAAGCGCAAGCGCAAGACGATCTACGGTAGGACACGTAAGGAGGTTGCTGAGAAGCTGAAGGCCGTCCTGCGCGATCAACAGCAAGGCTTACCCATCGCGGTAGAGCGTCAGACGGTCGGCCAGTTTCTCGACCGCTGGCTCACCGAGGTAGCCCGGCCTACGCTGCGCGACTCTACATATGCGAGCTATCGGAGCAAGATCGCACTCTACCTCCTTCCTACGCTCGGTGCGACGCAGCTCTTGGCACTGACCCCACAGCATGTACAGGCGATGATGACCGCTATGCGCGAGCGCGGCCTCTCCCCGCGCAGCGTGCAATATGCGCGAGCGATCCTCCGCAAGGCGCTCAACCAGGCGCTGAAGTGGGGGCTAGTACAGGGTCGTGGAAATGGCCGCAGGGTTAGTGGCATACCGAGCGGCCTTTATGGACCCACCTGAAGGGCATGGCGGTGTGGTTGCAGTAGGCGATGAAGTCGCGGATGCGCTGTTCCAGGG